>MDTD01185024.1_pt1 | contig 11074 bp, 5 predicted proteins | sample 811221 | NCBI WGS metagenome assembly MDTD01 (sample SAMN05326646, study PRJNA326480) | marine metagenome | isolation source: seawater | place: Pacific Ocean: South West | collected 2011
ACTAGTTGATGGGTGGGCCATATTTTGAGTATTATATTCACCATCAATTAGTATAGTTCCATTATATATTTTAAAAGAAGTATTTTGAAAATTAGCAATACCATTTTCTAATCTGATTCGGCCAGTAAAGTCTTCGATAGGCATATCTTCAAAATCAATTTTCTTAAGAGTCGAATTTAACGTGAAGTTAATGTTTTTAGGTATTTCAACAACCTCCATAGGTTCTTCATAAATAGAATCCTGAATTTCTTCCGCATTTTTTATTGCGGTATAGGCCTCGTCATTAATAGTTTGAACATTTGCATTTGAAGAGTCTTCCGCTGTAAGTTCATTTAAATCTAAAAATTCTGATTCAATGTTGAATTTACCTACAATAGTTGAGTCATGAAAAATATATGGCAAAATGTTTTCAATTCTTCCATTAGCTAAAATATCGCTATTTCCAATTAATATTTTTAGGTTACTAACTTCAAAGTAATTGGGTGAAAAATTCAAATAACCAGTTTTTATAGTAGTTTTTGGTAAGTCTTTAGTTATATAAACTAAATCATCAAAAATTATATTTCCTTCCGATTTAAACTCTTCATATTTTTCATTTTCAATCGAACTTAATAATCCACCAAAATTAAAATTAGCATTGATTTTCCCTTTATACTCCTCACCTTCTTCAAGAGGTATAGCATCGGCTAACTTTTCTAAATCAAGTTTTGAACGAACCTCTCCTTTCATTTTGGGATCAGACTCAATATTGGTTACAAAGAATTTTAAATCAATTGGGTTTTTCGCTATTTCTAAGTGGAACAGTTTTAAATCAATTTTTGTTTGATCGATTATTCCATTTTTGTTATCAATAGCTAAATCCATGTTTATGTTTTCAACAGATTCAGGTAAGTCTGGATAATGTAAAAAAGCATTATTAACACCAAAATCAATGTCAAAACCTGGTAGATTATCATCATCCATTTCTCCTTTTATATGAGCAGTAAGATTGAAATCACCTCTTGTTTCTACACCCTCTAAATCTGAGAGATAGGAAACAGGAATAAGAGACAAGACGTCTTTAAATTGATTATCTTTTGCCGAAATAGTTAAATCGAAAATCATATCATCAAGCATTTCGATATCTCCGTCAATCCCAATTTTTAAGTCATTTAATTTAATTAGGTTCTCCTTAAATTGAAATATCATATTGGCTATATCGGCAGCTATTTTGATGTCGGACTCAAGTTTCAAGTTTTTAGCTAATCTTTCTCCCTCCAAATCAAAAAGAATTGATTCAATTTCGGTTTTAACATCAATTTCTGTTGAGTCATTAATTAAGTAAACACCTCCAGATTGATTAAAGCCCTTGACAATAGCTGCCATGTCAGATTGTAAATCAACATAAGATAAATTTACGTTCGATATTGAAAAAGATTTTAAACCTGCAATAAATGGTGAGGAGTCTTCAGATTCTTGAGACAATTCTTCAGTGTTAGTAGAATCGTCTTCAATTTCAGATGTGTCTTCTATTGCAATTTCCCAATTTGCTTTACCATCTTTTAGAACTTTAGCATTGGCTGTTAAATCACTTACATTGAAGCTGGATATAACATATTCGCCACCTATCACGCTCATTAAATCGAGCTCTAAATTCATATTACCGATATGAGCAAGAGTATCTCCCTCAAAAGGGGCTTTATTAATAATGCTTACATCATTTATATCAAATGAAAAATCAGGAAATGAACTTATTAAGGATAAGTTAAATTCTCCAAAATCAATTTTCGCATTTACTGATTCATTTGTAATTTCTTTAACCTGCTCTACAATCTGACTTTTAAAAATTATAGGTACTGATATTAATACTATAATTAAAAGCAAAAAGAGTATTAAAAAGTATTTGACTATTTTTTTAAAAATTTTCATGATAATGTTTTTAGTTAAAGTTTTTTAACGTTTACTTTTCTATTTTATTTTTCATTGTAGTTCCTATTACGGTGGCTACCATGGCATCACCTGTAACATTAACTACTGTTCTACACATATCAAGTAATCTATCAACTCCTATTATTAATGCTATACCTACCATAGGGACACCTAACTGACCTAAAACTATTGCTAACATTACTATTCCTGCTCCTGGAACGGCTGCAGAACCTATACTAGCAAGGGTTGCAGTTAAAACAATAGAAAGCTGATCTGTTAAATCCAAATCAAATTGGTAAACATTGGCTATAAACACTGCAGCTACAGCTTGATAACAACTTGTTCCATCCATATTAATTGTTGCACCAAGAGGAAGTACAAAAGTGGTAACCTCTTTCTCAACACCTACATTGTTTTTCATACAATCCATTGTAACAGGTAGGGTTGCAGCACTGGAGCTTGTTGAAAAAGCTAGTAATTGGGCCGGTGCAATTGCTTTTAAAAACTTAACAGGACGTTTTCCACCGAAAATATATGCCAACAAAATGGAAATTATAATAACTAAAAGCAAAGCTGTTATTACAGTTAGTGAATATTCACCAATTGCTACAATTAATTCACCGAAATTATTACTGTTTTGAACAAATACATTCGCGATTAAAGCAAACGTACCTATGGGAGCCAGATACATCAAAATGTCAACAATTTTCAAAATAACCTCATTGGTACCTTCAAAAAATCGTTTTACAGGACTTGCTTTTTCACTGTTTATGGAAAGTAACGCAACACCAAACAAAACAGCAAATAAAATTACTTGCAGCATGTTCTTGTTTTTTGTTGCTGCATAAAAAACATTTTCAGGAACTAAATCCACTAAAAATTGAAGTGGTCCATCTTTTTTTACAGATTTAGCATTAGAAATATTTTCGCCTGCTTTATCTGAATAAGATTGAATTATTTCTTGAGCTGTCTCAAATGAAATTGCTTCCCACGGCTTGAAAAGGTTGACAATTATTAATCCACAAGTTACTGCTATAACTGTTGTGAGCAAATACATTCCAATGGTTTTACCTCCCATTTTACCCAATTTAGCAACATCACTTAGTGAAGCAATCCCATTAACCAATGAAAAAATCACTAGAGGAACGGCAATGAGTTTTAAGCTGTTCACAAAAATCTCTCCCCAAGGATGAATCCAATTGGATGTAAAGGATTGAAATTTAGCAATTTCTTCGACAAATAAACTCACTCCACCACCGTATAATAAACCACAAAGTAATCCTATTAAGATTTGCCAGTGTAAAGGGAACTTTCGTTTCATGAAATACTAGACTAGGTCGCTGATTTTATTTGTTTTAGCACTTAATACTGCATCTAATATGGTTAAAGCAGCCATCGCTTCTACAATTGGAACCGCTCTGGGAACTACACATGGGTCGTGACGCCCTCTACCCGAAACAGTAACTTTATCTCCACCTTCATTGATTGATTCTTGATCAATCATTATTGTTGCAACAGGCTTAAAGGCAGTTCTAAAATAGATATCTTGACCGTTTGATATACCACCTTGAATACCTCCTGAATTGTTAGTTTTTGTAATTGTTTTTCCGTTTATAGTTTCAAAAGAGTCATTATGTTGCGAACCTTTTTGTTTAACCCCTTCAAATCCAGAACCATACTCAAATCCTTTAACAGCATTAATCGATAACATTGCTTTTCCTAATTCAGCATGCAATTTGTCAAAAACAGGCTCACCAACCCCAGAAGGAACATTTTTTATTACGCATTCAACAACACCACCAATAGTATCTCCTTCTTTTCTAATTTGCATGATATGATCTATCATTTCTTGAGAAACTGTTGGGTCTGGGCAGCGTACAATAGTTTCCTCTATTTTGTTAAGGTCTACCTGATGAGATTTAAGATTCATTTTTATAGCTCCAACTTGAGAGACATATCCATATATTGAAATTCCAAAATGCTTCAGCACCAACTTAGCTATCGAACCTGCGACAACTCTTGCAACAGTTTCTCTAGCTGATGATCTACCTCCCCCTCTATAATCTCTAATTCCAAATTTTTCTGAAAAGGTGTAATCAGCATGAGAAGGTCTGAATTTGTCTTTTATGTGGTCATAATCTCTTGATTTTTGATTGTCATTTTCAATCAGAAATCCAATAGGTGTCCCTGTAGATTTACCTTCGAAAATTCCTGAGTAAAACGTAACCTTATCTCCTTCTTTTCTTTGTGTTACAATTTTACTTTGACCTGGTTTTCTCCGATCAAGTTCGGATTGAATAAAGAACTCATCTATTTCAATTCCCGCTGGACAACCGTCAATAACGCCACCTAATCCAGGACCATGGGATTCTCCAAAGGTGGAAACTCTAAATAGTTTACCATAAATACTTCCTGCCATAATGATGTGAAAATAGTAAAATTCAATAGCTTAGATACTATGAAAGTGGTAATTTTTGTAAATGTTTTTGTTAGATTTTTTCAAACCAAAATATTTTAATTGTTGATTTATAGATTAATTTCTTTGTTTGTAATGGGTTGAAACAGGAAACCTTTAAAAATAGGTAACATTGACATTAACCAAGTAGTAAATAAATTTAAAGTTTCTATCCAATGATTAAAACATAGAAAAGCTTGAAAAAGCGAATAATTAAAATATTTAATTGAAAGAGAGACGGTTTTGATGGAAGAAAAAGCTAATCTCTTTTAGATTAAACATCAAAAGAGCCTATGGATTTTATTGTGGCTTTTCTTAATTGAAGAGAAACTTCTTGAAAGTAAAAAACAGATTATTTTCTCTATTAAATTAATATTTACTGAGAAATTAAACTTCAAATGTATCACTGCATACAGGAAAATACTTTTTACTTTATATAACCCTTTGCTAGTTCAGGAAATCTTACATATTCTAATTCAAATCTAATTATTAATAAAATGTTTTTTTATCATTTAAATTACAAACAATTACACCTTTAAAAAATATGGTGTTTAAATCACAATATCTTTAATCTATGTTGGTAGAGTTTTTTTATTAATTTTGATTCAAATAATAAACTTCTTTTTATGGGATGGTTTAAGAGAATGAAAGATAATATTGCTACACCTACTGTAGCAAAAAAAGAAACTCCTGAAGGTCTTTGGTATCAATGTAAGAAGTGTAAATCTATGATGAGTGCAGAGGAGCACAAAGAAAACATATGGGTATGTCCGACTTGTGAACATCATGAAAGGATAAATTCGTTAGAATACTTCTCTATTCTTTTTGACAATGGAAAATATACAGAACTTAGTCCAAAACTGGTTTCTGGCGACCCGCTTAAATTTGAAGACACGAAAAAATATAAAGACAGATTAACTTCTGCTAAATCAAAAACAGGATTACACGACGCTATAAGTACCGCCTATGGCAAGATGGAAGATTTAGATGTTGTTATAGCTTGTATGAATTTCAACTTTATTGGTGGTTCTATGGGGTCTGTTGTGGGTGAAAAAATTTCAAGAGCAATAGACCACTGTATAAAGTATAACAAACCTTTTATTTTAATCTCCAAGTCAGGTGGGGCAAGAATGATGGAAGCAGCTTTGTCATTAATGCAAATGGCTAAAACTTCTGCTAAACTTACATTACTAGCTGATGCGGGACTACCTTTTATATCTTTCTTAACAGATCCAACAACAGGAGGTGTTACAGCTTCCTATGCTATGCTTGGTGACATTAATATAAGTGAGCCAAATGCTTTAATCGGATTTGCAGGTCCAAGAGTTGTTAAAGAAACTATTGGAAGAGATTTACCTAAAGGATTTCAAACAGCGGAGTTTGTTCTAGAACATGGTTTTCTCGACTACATAGTTGAAAGAAAAAATATGAAAGCAAAAATCGCCCAATCCATTAGGTTGTTTCAGAATTAATAGTACTGTAAATAAAAAATAATCAATAAAATCCCAACCTCGTTTTATTCAATTAACACCTTTTTTAAACCTATTGGCTTTTTATTATAAAACAAATAACTTTTGAATAGTGTATTTTCAGAATTTAAGAGTATGAACAATACCTTAATTTTGATAAAATAAAAAATATTATAGTTTAAACTTGTAATAAATTTGAGACTTTGTGCCGCAATTATTAATCGCTACCTTGCAGCTACTGTTAATTTATAGATAATGAGAAATTTCATACCATCTGTATTAGTTCTCACATTTCTTTCAATAAATCTTTATGCACAAAAAAAATCCAGTCTGCTTTGGGAAATTTCCGGTAATGGACTGAAAAAAAAATCATATTTATACGGTACAATGCATGTGAGTAACAAGATTGCTTTCCACCTTGGAGATACCTTTTTTATGGCTCTTGATAACTCTGATTTGGTTTGTTTAGAGTCTGATCCAGGTAAATGGATTGAAGAAATGTATACTTCAGACAATATCTCAATGCTAAATCATCATAAAGTCCTACAAAACTATAATCAAAAAAATTTTTATGAGAACCTTACCAGTTTTGAGGAACCAAATAAAAAAGATTTAGAAAATGCATTAAAACAAAAGCATTCTCTAGAAAATGGTTTTTTGTATAGAGGCTCAAGTATTAATGAAGAATATGAAGAGAAAACTTATTTGGATTTATTTATCTACCAATACGCAAGAAAAAAGAATATAGATGTTTTAAATCTTGAAGACTTTAAAGAAACAAATCGTTTACAGGCACTTTCAATGCTACCTGATAAAGGTGATAAATCATCGGATAAGCGAAGTAAAAAAAGTTATTATTCAAAATGGAATAAGTATATGAGTGTTAGAGAGGCAATGGAAAATGCCTACCGAAACGGCAAACTAAATATCATTGATTCAATAACAAAAATGACTTCTAAATCAGAAGCATATCTTCATTATTTTCTGCACGAGAGAAATAAAATAATGGTAAAAGGAATTGATACGCTAGCTCAAAAGAAAAGTCTCTTCATTGGTGTTGGTGCGGCTCATCTTCCAGGTAAAAAAGGAGTTATAAATTTATTAAAAGAAGAGGGTTACTCATTAAGACCTATTGTTAGGAATAAATCTGCTCTATCAAATAAAAAGAAAAATGAAATCGAAAATGTTTTTGTGGACCTACCCTACATAAGACAAACCACTAAAGATGGTTTTATTTCAGTTGATATACCTGGAAAACTATATGAAACAATAGGTAATTCAGGGGACCTTCAATACTTCTATCCCGATATGGCAAATGGCGGTAATTTTTTTATCTCAAGGCTCCAAACCTATTACCCCTTAAATGAAATTTCTCCAAAAAAATGGCAATTAAAAGTTGATTCGCTAATTTTTGAAAATGTAGAAGGTAAAATTATTGAACAAACAGAAATGAAAGTTTCTGGATTTGACGCGATCAAAATATTAAATCAAACTAGAAAAGGTGATTTCCAGAAAAGATTAATAGTATTTACTCCTCTAGAGATTATCTTCTTTAAGATGTCTGGAACAGGAAGATGGGCAAAAATATATGGAGATAAATTTATTAATTCTGTTTCGATAAACCAGGACTCCAAAAGCCCATCAAAATACATCTCTCATTTAAACGACTTTGAAGTCATATTCAATGGACCCACTATTAATACTATTCATGCTTTTGATATTTCAAATTCTCCTCCCAAATATGTTGTACAGTCCTTCGATCAATCAGATAGTTCCTATTTCATATTACAATCAGATTGGTTAACGGATTTTGGATATATTGAGGAGGACACATTTGAGCTAAAGTATCTTTTCAATGCTTTTGCAAACCAACTGGATTCTGTTTATGAAACTAAAACTATTGATGTAAATATAAATAATGCGACTGGATATATTATTACACAAAAAAGAGATTCTATATTTCTCAAATCATATGTCTGGAAAAACTTTTATTATTTACTGGTAGCTAAAAGCTCGTTTACAAAGGCTAATAATTTTTTTAGTTCATTTAAATTAACTAATAATTATAAAGAGGATAAATATGTTAATTATCATGATACTGTTCTTCGTTATAAAGTGATAACTCCGGTTACTCCTCCAGAAATGGAAGACCTCTACAACTATGTAAGAAAGCAATCTGAATCTGAAAAAAAAGAAGAATGGGATTATGTTAAAGAATACAGAAACTTTTTTTACAAGAAAAACTATGAAACAGTTAAGGTTAAATATCTAAAACATAGTGATTATTATCATTTTAAAACTCTGAAAGAATTTTGGAAAGCTGAGTTGAGTAGCTATTTAGACAGCGAATTTACCGTGACCCAAGAGGAATATGATAACAACGACTCTCTTCCAACAGCACATCTGGTAGTATCTGACACGGGTAGTAATAAAATTATTGAAATAAAAAAAATTGTGAACAAGGGAGTTGTTTATACAATAAAAGCTGCTTATAATTCAGCACAACCTCGATCTAAATTTATATCAACATTTTTTAAGACTTTTCAACCAGATATGGATACATTATTGGGAAAAACAATTACCGTTTCAAATGCACCAATGTTTTTTGCTGATTTATCAAGTAATGACTCCTTAAGGGTTAATAGAGCTGTAAATTTAACAAACAGAATAACCTTTACTGAAGATCATGTAGATAGTATGATTTGGTATATTGATAACTTTATATTTCCTAATAATGATGAAAAAGCTACGGTAAATTATTTAATTGAACAATTTGGAAAGATCAAGCATCCTGCTATTGTTAATTATTTAAAAGAAAAATATGAAAAATCAACAGATGATTATGAAAGACAATTTTCAATTTTAAAAGCTTTAGCAAAATATGGCACTAAAAAATCATATAAATTATTAGGTAAATTGATTTTGCAAGAACCGCCAATTACCAGAAACAACAACCCGATTGAAACATTCTTTTATTATTTAGATGATTCTATCTCTTTAACTTCAAAGTTATATCCAGATTTATGGGAATTAATGTTGTACAAAAACTACAGAAAATCTTTGTATTCAACAAGTGCAATGCTTTTGGATAGCAACCTTATAAAAGCCAGTTCATACAAACGAAATATACATCTAATTTTAAGAGACGCAAAGGCAGCGACGACTCCCGGTAAACCATCAATAAAGAGTTCTTATCCTACGTCTATTAGGCTCAAAGACAAGGAGACCAAGTGGCGATTTGGAAAGAGGTGTGACTATCCAGTAAGCACTATTGATCAATACTTAATTACAGAGTACTTAAAACTTCTTATACCTTACTATAAAAAAGATAAGAAGGTGTTTGAATTTGTAAATTCTTTATTAAATCATAATAATATGGATTATCAATTTGCAGCAACGGTAATGCTAACAATTAATAACTATAATGTTAATGATAGCCTATATTTTAAATTATCTAAAAGCTCAGATTACAGATTGGCATTTTATAAGGCATTAAAGTTTATTGGAAGGGAAGAAAAATTTGTCCGGAATTTTTTATCTCAGCGGCTAATGATGGAATCTGCTATTTTAGCATCCTCCTCTGTTGAGGAGGAAGATAGCATTAAATATATTGAAAAAAGATATATTAAAAATAAATTCGATGAGGGTTATATTTACTTCTTCAAACATCAGTCCATTAAAAATAATAAATGGAATTTACATTTTGCAGGATTACAACCAAAAGATACATCTTCAATAAATTGCGAAACAAATCGTCAATATATAGAAAGAAATGCATCTTCTGTATTCACTGAAGGAGAAATTGATAAAGAAATTGAGAAATGGGTTAAATATCTAAATTTAATTGGAAGAGAAAGGGCTGCAAATAATTCTAATTTGGAATTTATTTATAATCATTAATTAATTGAATCAATAAGTTTTGATTAAATACTCTTATTTATTAAATGTTTAACATTTTCCAGAAGCTCAACAGACGCATCAATTTCGTCTTTTCTTATTGAAACAGACTCTACATTAACTCCAATTGGTATACCTTTATGTAAAGAATAACTAAGTAATTCTTTAAATGTTTTTGCACATGTATCGATGGAAGCACCCAGAATATCTTCCGAATACGTCAAATCATTTTTTAGCCATTTTGGAAAATGTATACCCAACCACTTCATGAATTCCATTGTTTTCTTAGATCCACAGGGTGAAAAAGTAATCATAATTGGTACTAAAGGAAGATTCCTGGATTTAGAGTAATAATAGTAATCAGAAAGCATGTTTTTTGAAGCCTCCACATTATAGACGGCTTGAGTTGTAAAATAACTGGCACCAAGCTCTATTTTGGATGCTATTCTAAGATGCTCATCTTTTTTCGCAAAATGTCGCTCAGGTATTGCAACTCCCCCTACTAACATTTCAGAGGCAAATTCATTTCTCAATTTATAAGCCTTGCTCAATGAAACTTTTGAGGATTGAGAACTTGATGAATTACCAATAAAAACACCAAAATCTCCTTTACTTACATTATTACTCATCCAATTTTTCAAACTATCTACGGAGTGTTTACCAACAACTTGGAATAAAACTTTTGGTAAATCCAACTCTCCTAAAAAATCTCCGCTATATTTTTGAGGCTCAAATGTCGGCAAGAAGGGAAAAGGACGTTCTTCATTATTTCTTGAGGACTCGTCCTGAATATCATATAAAACAACACCATCAATATCTAAGCTTTTTATTCTGTTCAAATGTTTTGATGCAATATTTTTAATATTTGTGATATCAGTATTCTCCTTTGGAGGAGTCATACCATACAAAACAATTCCTGGTTCTTTATTTAAAATTTTATCCTTTAACATATTTAATTTTATAATTTCCTTAACAAGTTTAATAGTTAATAGCCACTCGTTTTTTTACATTTTTGAATCATCAATATCCTCTAGAAAACGGTCCACTTTTTCTATTACACCTTTTAAATTAACCTTTACAAAAGGAGATTTTAATTTTGCTTCCTCAACTAATTTTGTAAAAGGTAAACTTCCTCCCAAATCGCAAAGATGAAGGTAATCCGACCAAGCTTGTTTAAAATTAAGCTCACTTTTTTCCCAAAACTGAAATGCACAAACTTGAGCTAAAGTATAATCTATGTAATAAAAAGGAGCTCTATATAAATGTCCTTGTTTCTGCCAAACTCTTCCTGATAACAAATAACTATTCCGCTCTTTATCAGAGGCTAGATCATACTTTTTTTCAA
>MDTD01057034.1_pt1 | contig 11073 bp, 7 predicted proteins | sample 811221 | NCBI WGS metagenome assembly MDTD01 (sample SAMN05326646, study PRJNA326480) | marine metagenome | isolation source: seawater | place: Pacific Ocean: South West | collected 2011
GCTTAAACCATAGCCGGAGCACCCAAGAAACACGCCTGTTGCCCCGGTACGGACCTGCATCTGACGGCCGCAGGTGGGACAGGCCACATCGGTATCGGTCGGGATATTGGCTCGCATGCCGCCTACCGCCGACTTGCCCTCACCCTCCCCCTTTGCTGCTTCCAGCTGAACACAAAAATCGGAATAAAAATCATCCAGCACATCCTTCCAATTCTTGTGACCTTCTGCAATTTCATCGAGCTTCTCCTCCATGCCGGCGGTAAAGCCATAGTCCATCAGATCCTCAAAGCTCTCCCGTAATCGGTCTGTCACGATCTCGCCGACCTTTTGGGCAAAAAAGCGTCGATTGACGAGCTTGGCGTAACCACGGTCCTGGATGGTCGAGATGATGGAGGCATAGGTCGAAGGTCGTCCGATACCCCGCTTCTCCAACTCCTTGACCAGGCTGGCTTCGGTGAATCTGCCGACCGGTTTTGTAAAATTCTGGATGGGATCGAGACCATCCAGGGTCAGCCCCTGTCCCGTCGGGACATCAGGCAGCACTTTGTCTTCCTGCTTGCCCGCAGGAGGGAGTACACGGGTGTAACCGTCAAACTGAAGAATTCGCCCCCGCGCTCGCAATTCGAACTCACCGCAGCGGACCGTGATCGTGGAACTCAAGAAACGCGCATTGGTCATTTGCGATGCGAGAAAATAGTTTCTAATCAAGTCGTACAGTCGTTCCTGATCACGTTCCAATGACAATTGCTGGCCGGCGCGATTTGCGTCCGTTGGCCGAATGGCTTCATGAGCTTCCTGCGCATCCGCTTTGCTCGCATAAACATTGGGCGAAGCCGGCAAGTACTCATCCCCGTATGCCTGAGCAACAAGATTCCTTGCTGCCGATACCGCGTCCACACTCAGATGGGTTGAGTCAGTACGCATGTAGGTAATGAAACCGGCTTCGTATAGGCGCTGAGCCAACGTCATTGTCTTTTTTACCGAAAAGCTAAGACGCGTGCTTGCTGCCTGCTGCAGCGTCGATGTGATGAGAGGCGGGTTCGGTCGAGACTGCGTTTTTTTGTCACTACGGTCACTGACCTGGTAAGCATTGGCCTGTAGCAGGGCAACCGCAGCCTGGGCTTCCTCCTCATTGACCGGGCGAAACGCTTCGCCAGCCTGTTTGACCACCTCAAGACGCAAACTTCCCTGGGGGCCGTGAGTATCGGCAAAGATTTCCCAGTATTCTTCTGGCACAAACGCGCGAATCTCACGCTCGCGCTCCACCAGCAGACTGACCGCCACCGATTGGACCCGTCCGGCAGACAGGCCCCGGGCAATCTTCGCCCATAACAACGGTGACAACATGAAGCCCACGACCCGATCCAGAAAACGACGAGCCTGTTGGGCCTGGACCCTATCCTCATCCAGCTTCCCTGGGTGTGCAAATGCCTCCTGAACCGCTTTCTTGGTGATCTCGTTGAAGACGACCCGATGATATTGCTGGGAGTCCGAGCCGATCACCTCTTTAAGATGCCAGGCGATGGCTTCTCCCTCGCGATCAAGGTCAGTGGCGAGATAAATGGCATCACTTTCAGCTGCTAGCTTCTGAAGTTCGTTTACGACCTTGACCTTGTCGGGCAAGACCTGGTAATTCGCCTCCCATCCCTTCTCAGGATTGATGCCCATATTGAGGACCAGATCTCGGCGGGCCTTCTGCTTTCGGTACCGTGCCTTCTGGGCAGGCGACATTTTGCGGGTCTTGGCCGCTTGCTCAGCACGCTTCTTCGGATCAACTTTCTTTTTTGAACCGCTCACGGGCAAATCACGAACGTGGCCAACACTCGATCGGACCACATACTCCTTCCCAAGGTATTGGTTAATGGTTTTGGCCTTGGCCGGAGACTCAACGATAACCAATGATTTACCCATAACGCTCCACGAATCTTCCCAAAAACTGCTTTGCCTGAGCAGTGAAATCGGTTAACCCTGCTTCAGACTCAGCGTAAGCGGATGTAGCCGCCGGCGCAGGTTTTCACCAGTCCTTGCAGTTCCACCCTTATCAGCATGGCCGAAATTTTCGCAATCGTCAAACGAGAGCGTTGGGCTATCTCGTTGATCGGAGTGGGAGCAAAGTCGACAAAATCCAGAATGCCGCCATCCCTGGCCGGCTTGTCGACCTGAGGGTCGTGACCTGTTTTCTCGACTTTTGCGAGGCAAAGCGCCTCCAGAATCTGGCTCGGCGTCTCGACCAGAAAAGCGCCATCTCGAATCAGTTGGTGTGGACCGCGTAACAACGGAGAATTGACCGAACCCGGCAGTGCAAATACCTCTCGACCCTGGTCCGCAGCAAATCCTGCCGTGATCAAACTGCCGCTGCCAAGGCCTGCCTCGACAATCAGAGTGCCAAGACTCAGACCGCTTATGAGCCGGTTTCTCTGCGGAAAGTGATGCCGGCGAACACCCGTGCCCGGCGGAAATTCGGAAAGCATCAGGCCCGATTCTTTAATCTCACGGGCCAAGGTACGGCAGCAATGTGGATAAACCATATCAAGTCCTGTGGCACAGACTGCGATGGTGGAGCCAGCGGTATCCAAGGCGCCCCGGTGAGCGACACCATCAATGCCCAGCGCCAAGCCGCTGACCACAGTGACTCGGTGATCGCCAATCGCACCTGCGAAGTGCATCGCGCTCTCGCAGCCGACCGGTGTGGGGTTACGGCTCCCCACAACCGCGATGGCAGGCTGGCCCAGCAGAGCAAGTTCGCCCTCGCAATAAATGACTGTCGGGGGGTTAGGAATTTCCCGCAATAATCGTGAGAAGCGCGGATCAGAAAAGCCGAGCACTGAGCGACCGGGAGCCGAAAGCCACTCGATATCCCGTCGCATTTCATCGTACCTGACAAAACTGTCAAGAGTCTGCTGCGGGGCCATCGACTGCCTGTTGGACCCCATAGCCGCTACATCTGCCCTAAGGGCATCAATCGGATCAGGGAACTCGGAAAGAATGGCTTGTTTGACCGAATCAGGAACGGCGGCTCACCCGACGCTTAACCAGGCAACACTTCTTTCATCCATGACCGACCCTCCCTGGTTCAGTCAAATGGGCTCATCGCGAATTCAGTATGCTGCGGCGATCCCTGCCGGACTCAGATCCCGATGATGGGTAAATTCAGGTGTCGGGGCTCACCACCCGGTCACCAACCTGTACGGCGCGTTCAGCGCTTCGAACCAGGGCGTAACTGACCCGGTCGAATACGCGAATCACCATCAATTCACCCGCGTGACCTTCCGGCAGACGCAACAACTCCCCCGACCTTCCCAAGAGTTCCCGTTGGCTGGGCAGACGTTCGTCACAACGCAACATCCGAACATAGACCGCTTCTTTTGCGTCCGTAATCCGGCAGTTATCTCCCGGGCGGGCGGGAGACACGATTTTTGACGTCAGCAGGATGGTCTGCTCTGGGTATCTTGTTGACAGAAGATGTCCTGGTCGTATCCCGTCCTGACTGCCTACCGAAATCGCCACAAGGGAATAACCCCCGGCACCACTTGCGATCCCAAATGTGCTCAAGACATAGGCATCGAACGGAAGTTCAGCCGGGGCAGGATAGAGGTACGCATTGCGCGACGGCGCTTTGTACGCGATCAGATGATCGCCGGGAACTGCCTCCTCGGCACTGCGGATCATCGTCAACGCTGCAATCTCGCCGGGTGAATCCAGTCTCGCAACGCCCACAACGTGCGCCATTGTGGCGAGATATTCACCGCTGACGGGATGTCTCAGCGTGTCCCCTTCCCGAAACACAGTGTAAAGACCGCTCTTTGAAACTGGCAGATCCTGAGCCAGAAACGGACTGAACTGCCCCAAAAGCACGTTGCCCTCGGGACCGGTGATCACCCGGCCCGTTAGCATCCCACTGACTTCATCCATCAACAGGGGGTCGCCGAGAAAAGGTGCCAGCACATCGGGCGTCAGAACCGGGATTGACTCGGTAAGCGCGGTTTCCCGGATTTCTGGGCTGAGCACGCTGACGGGCAGCACGCGATAGTCCGGAAGGGATTGTTGGTCTAGCGCCGATCCGAGATCCTGCGTCTGGGCCGCGCTCAAACCCAAAAATGCCGTCAGGCATAATGCGCTCACCCTGAGCACAAAAATCCCGAACGACTTAACAGGCTTTGGCGCCAGACTGATCAGTTTTCTTGTCAGTTTAGCCTGCATAGCCCGTATAGCCTTGATGGCCACACGTTTTTCAACTGCAATTCGGATAAAATTGAGCAACATGGAATCTTTCTCAAAGTGAACTCGCATTAGTGTAGACAACACGACGGGCATATCCAAGAGAACCCCGTCACAAACCCAAAATCCCCGCAAATCTATGGCATTGCTCGATATTCTGGTCTATCCGGACCCCCGACTTCGGAATAAGGCGCTGCCGGTTGAGGTCGTTGACGCCACGCTTCGCAAGCTTGTCGAAGACATGGCGGAGACGATGTACGCAGCGCCAGGCATTGGTCTTGCCGCTACCCAGGTAAACGTCGCGAAACGGATTGTTGTGATCGATACTTCTGAACGCCAGGATCGGCTCCAGGTCTTCATCAACCCTGTGCTGACCGGCATGGGCGAGTTGGTTGAAACAGAGGAAGGCTGCTTGTCCGTCCCGGGCGTGGTCGTGCCTGTCAAACGACACTCCGAGGTGCACATTTCCGCTTTAGGCAAAAACGGCGAACCCTTTGAACTGCATGCATCAAATCTTCTTGCGATCTGTATTCAGCACGAAGTTGATCATCTGGACGGAAAGGTCTTCGTCGATTATCTCTCCCAACTTAAACGCGACCGTATCCGAAAACAGTTACTGCGCGAGGGGCGCAGTTCAGGCAAATCTTTCGATAAACGTAAAGAGCCTGTCACTACAAGTTAGGTGACGTGACCCTGCGCGCAGTCTTTGCCGGGACTCCAGATTTTGCAGTACCCGCTCTTGAGGCTTTGCTGAATTCAGGGGCAGAGGTCATGGCGGTCTACTGTCAACCTGACCGCCCTGCCGGACGCGGACGTAAATTGCGACCCTGTGCCGTCAAAACCAAAGCGATAGAGCATGCTATCCCTGTCAGACAGCCGGCTGATCTCGAACATGAGGCGGCCTACCTCGAAGAGACGAACGTCGACCTCGCTATCGTCGCCGCTTATGGCTTACTGCTTCCTGAGAGAATGCTGCGGGCGCCAAGACTCGGCTGCATCAATGTCCATGCCTCTTTACTGCCTCGCTGGCGAGGAGCTGCCCCAATCCAGCGTGCCATCGAGGCAGGTGATGCGAAAACCGGTATCACGCTCATGAAGATGGATGCCGGCCTTGATACCGGTCCCATCATCCAGACTCGGGAGATACCGATACAGGATGCGGAGCACAGTCAGTCACTGCATGATCAACTGTCGACCCTGGGCGGGAAGATGGTGCTCGAGTTTCTCGAAAACCTCGGCACCGAAAAAATCCGCACGACACCCCAGCCGGGGACAGGAGTCACCTATGCCCGGCAATTGACTCGGGAAGAGGCCTGGCTGGACTGGCGACGCCCCGCCGAGGTGCTCGCGCGACAAATTCGCGCCTTCAATCCCTGGCCGCTGGCACGCACCACCCTGGACGGTATCGACTACCGGATTCACCAAGCGAGATCGCAACCAGGCGGCACCACTGCCACGCCTGGGACGATCACGGTCACCGATGGGGGTGCTCTTCAAGTTCAGACAGGAGAGGGGACTCTCGAGGTGCTGACGCTGCAGCGACCCGGAGGCAAGGCATTAGAGGCGAGCGCCTTTCTCAACGGCCACCCCATCCGCTCGGGTTCGCTGTTCACCTTGCCGATAAATAGGCATGCCCAGCGCTGAGGTCTGCGCTGCGGCGGCCCGTATCGCTCATGAAGTCACTCACCACGGCCGTTCACTCGAAGTGGCAGCCAACGTGCACCTACCCGATGAACTCCGCCGAAAGAGTGAAACGCGTGAAATCGCATGGGGAGCCATCCGATGGTGGTTTCATTACGACAGGCTGCTATCGAATCAATTACTTCACCGCCCTCTGCGTAAGCGCGACCGGATACTGCACTCACTGATGATCTGTGGGCTGTACCAACTTGATCACCTAAACGAGCCTGACTATGCGGTAACTTCCGGGACGGTAGATGCCGCGGCCCTACTTGGGGCCGCCAAGGCCAAAGGTCTTGTCAATGCCGTATTGCGCGCTCGCCTGCGTGATCCGGGCAACCGCGCTGACGATGCAGATCCGGCAACCCCTACCCCATCGTGGCTTGCCGAACTTATTCGACAGGATTGGCCTGAGGATTGGCGTGCTGTGCTGTCGGCCTTTAATCAAAAACCGCCGATGAGCTTGCGGGTCAACACCCGACAATGCTCACGCGACGATTACCTGCGTCTTTTGGACAGTCATGGTGTCAGGGCAAGTGCCTGCCCCTTGAGCCCATGGGGGGTCACCCTTGAAACACCGGTCAATGTCCAAGATCTCCTTGGATTCGAAAACGGGATGGTGTCGGTTCAGGACACGGCGGCCCAGATGACCCCTCTGCTTTGCGCACCGGCTGATGGAGCACACGTATTGGACGCCTGCGCAGCACCTGGCGGCAAGACCACCCACCTGCTGGAACATTTCCCTGACCTCGGCTCGCTCACTGCCTTGGATCTGCCCGCGCGCTGCCAGGCAATTGAGCAGAACCTGAAACGCCTGGGGTTGTCCGCAAAAATAGTGCCGAGCGATCTTCTCGACATCAATACCTGGTGGGAAAGAGTGCCTTTTGATCTTATCTTGCTGGACGCCCCTTGCAGCGGTACTGGCGTCATCCGACGGCATCCCGATATCAGGCATCACCGACAGCCTCGCGATATCGCACGTTACGCCGAGCGGCAAAAAAAGATGCTGCGCCAATTGTGGAACTTGCTGGCCCCGGGCGGGGAATTGGTTTACGTCACCTGCTCCCTATTGCGACAGGAAAATGATGAAGTGGTACGTGACCTTTGCGCGGGCCATGCTGATGCTCAACTCCGCGATCTGGACTTGCCTGGCGCAATCCAAACCGATTGCGGAATCCAATTTCTGCCGGATAGCGCCAAAGATGGGTTGTATTACGCGTCTCTTTATAAAGCAGGATGAGGCATTCCTGCCCAAGAGACTATAATTTCGCCGTCGGGCTCCGCCTCATGCACGATCTTCTACATAGCCTCATGCCCAAGTTGCGCCGCATTTTCATCGCGGCGTTCGGCCTCGGTATGCTGTGGCTTCCTGCGACACCAGCGCTCGCGGATTTCTCCATAGTCGCGGGGAAGTCCGTGCTGACTGGCAACACCGTCAATACCTCAGCCAAACTGCACCTGGCGATCAGCGGAGAACCCGAAGTTGCCCTGTCCAAGGGCATTGGCTTAACGCTGGTCATCAAATCCCATCTCTATCGGGCCAGTCTTGCCTCTTGGTATTTCAAGATCGGTGAGTGGGAGGATAGGCTGTCGCTCGAGCATCACAGCCTCTCCAATCGCTATACCCTCACTAACCTGAACACCCGCATCACACAGGACTTCGCCACCCTGGCAGAGACACTCGACTCTCTGGAACGGTACACCAAAGCGGTCACGCTGCCAAGCGGCGTCACTACGAGCGATGCGCTGCAGATACGCCTGCAGGTCTCACTCAGTCGAAGCGACTTGCCTGGGCCCTTAAAGCTGGTGGCACTGGTGCTGAAAGATTGGCGGCTGGCCAGCGACTGGGAACGCTGGAAGGTCACCATTCCGTGAAAACCACCCGAGGTTTTGGCCTCACCCTGGTCTTGTCTTTGCTGCTTCTGGGGGCATCTGTTTTCCTCAGTCAAAGCGCTCAGGACGGGGATCTTTTCGGCGACTACTACACCGCACTGATCATCCTGAATGCAGTCGGAATCGCGATTCTTGCGCTGCTCACCTTTATCCAGGTCCGAAGACTGTTCAGCGCCTTTCGCGCCAGAACCCTTGGCTCGCGACTGACCCTGCGCTTTATTGCGACCTTCGCCGTCCTGACCCTAGTGCCGCTGGCGATGGTCTACTACTTTTCAGTTCAGTTTCTGAGCCGGAGTATTGATTCCTGGTTTGATGTGCGGATCGAAAAGGCACTCGATGACGCGCTGCTGCTCGGGCGCAGCACGCTCGAGGCAACCAAACTCGAAGTGATTCGCCAGGCGCGCATTGCCGGTCGCCGGATCGAGCTCACCACCTCTTCCGTCCAGCTCTACAGCCTGCTCGACAGAATCAGGGAGACCGGCGGATTCGACGAGATGAGCCTGCATTCGAGCACGGGCCGCATCCTTGCTTCCAGCAGCAACTTGTCAATCTCGCTGGTGCCGGATGCCCCCGGGGAGCAGGTCCTTGGCAAAGTCAGGCGAGACGGCCTTTATGCGGAATTCGAGCCGACGGATGACAGAGGGCTGAGACTTCGTGTGGCGGTCCCCGTCTCAGGATTGAGCGTGAGTTCTCCTTCTCGGGTCCTGCAGATCCTGTACCCACTGCCCTTGCGGTATTCGCGGCTTGGAGAAAGTGTGGAATCAGCATCCTCGGAATACGACAGGCTGAAGTATCTGCGCGGGCCACTTACCTTGAGTTTTGTTTTGAGTCTGACGCTCATCACCCTCATGACCCTCCTGATGGCACTATGGGCATCGATCTACCTGGCGCAAAGAATGCTGGCGCCGCTGCGTGACCTGGCCGAGGGCACCCAGGCTGTTTCCCGGGGGAACTACGACAAAATACTGCCGGTCGACAGCGCCGACGAATTGGGTGTATTGGTGGACTCCTTTAACCGCATGACCCAAGAGATCAGCAGGGCCCAGCAAAACGCCTTGGAGAGCCAGCGTCGGGCGGAATCAGAGCATGCCTATCTTGATACCGTGCTGACACACCTTTCCGCCGGGGTACTTTCCTTCAACGGGGTTCAGCAGTTGAGAACCTGCAATACCGCTGCGACCCGGATTCTAGGCAGTGATCTCACCACGTTTATTGGGCAGCCGATCAATCAACTGGCAGCCGTGCTGCCAGGCGCAAATGCTTTATTCGAGGCAATCCAGCAGGGCATGGAGAAACGGATCCCCGAGTGGCAAAGGGAAGTCAGTATCAGTGGCAATGAAAGCCGACAAATCCTGATTCTCAGCGGCACCCGGGTCGAGAGTGATGAACTCGACACAGGACATGTCGTGGTCTTTGAAGACGCAACGGAACTGCTTAAGGCGCAACGCGATGCCGCTTGGGGAGAGGTGGCGCGGCGGCTCGCCCATGAAATCAAGAACCCGCTGACGCCGATTCAGCTGTCCGCTGAACGGATCCGCAACAAATACCTGTCTACGCTCGATGCCGAGCAGCGCGAGATTCTGGACCGCTCCACTCGGACTATCGTACAGCAGGTCGAAGCCATGAAAACGATGGTGAATGCGTTCTCAGAATACGCCCGTCCCGCCCCCCTGCAACGAATCACCACAGACCTGAATCAGCTCATTACTGACACGGTTGAACTTTTCCGTTCGGGCAAAACTGCCGTGACACTGCAAGTCGAGCCGGATTCGAATCTTGAAGCTATCGAGATAGATCCAAACAGTTTTCGGCAGGTGCTAAACAACTTGATCATCAATGCCCAGGATGCGCTGGCAGGCAATACGGGAACTGTAATCATCCGAACCGAATACGACAGCAGAACCGATGGTGTCACTCTGACAGTACAGGACGACGGACCCGGTTTTGACCCAGACAAGATGGATCGCATTTTCGAACCCTATGTCAGTTCAAAAGAAAAAGGGACGGGACTTGGGCTCGCGATTTGCCGGCGCATCATTGAGGAACACGGCGGCACCATCCGCGCCAGTAACCCACAGCCAGGAGGCGCGGCCGTTATAATTTCGCTGCCGGTGCGCCGGCGATGATCGATTCTGCTTTTCTCCCTTTCGCCCCATGATCACCTACTCAGTTCTGGTTGTTGACGACGAACCCGACATTCGGCAAGTCGTCAGCGATATTCTCCAAGACGAAGGGTACGAGGTGACGCTTGCCGCTAACGCAGCCGAAGCGCGAACCCGGTATGCCGAAAACATCCCCGATCTGGTGCTTCTCGATATCTGGATGCCGGATATTGACGGCATCGCTCTGCTGCGGGAATGGCGGGACGATCAGACCTCAACCCATCCGCCTGTCATCATGATCTCGGGGCACGGGACGGTGGAAACGGCAGTCGAAGCGATCCGGATTGGTGCTTACGACTTTCTGGAAAAACCCCTGTCCACGGCCAAGCTTCTGATTACCGTCGAACGGGCACTCGAGACAGTTGCCTTACAAACCGAGAACCTGACACTGAAAACCCGGCTGTCGCCGGCCCCGGCCTTCGTGGGTCATAGCGAAGCCCTGGAAGATGTGCGCAACCTGATTAACCGGATCGCCGCCACCGACCAGCCGGTGATGATCCGCGGGGAGGCAGGCTGCGGCAAAGGCGTTGCGGCAAGATCTGTGCATCAGGCTGGCGGTTCCGCCTCCGGGCCATTTGTCGAAGTCAATCTTGGCGCACTGCCCCCTGAAAGTATTGCACTAGAACTTTTTGGCGCAGAAAAAGAGGGTGAGGTTACGCCCGGACAGCTAGAACAGGCGGAGGGCGGCACCCTCGTGCTGGATGAGGTGGGTGATCTTGATATGGACACCCAGGCTAAGTTGCTCGGCGCATTGGAAGCTGGTCGATTTTTCCGCGTGGGTGGCAGCACGCCGCTGGAGCCGACATTCCGTATTGTGGCTACGTCGAACCAGGATCTGGAGCAGAAACTTGCCGACAAGCGTTTTCGGGAAGATCTTTTTTATCGGCTGAGTGCAGTCACCATTCAGATACCTCCGCTCCGTGCGCACCGGGAAGACATCCCGGATTTAATTCAGCACTACGTGCAACTCATCACCGACAGTCAGCATCTTCCGTTCCGCCGTTTCTCCACTTCGTCGGTAAACTACCTGCGTAACCGTCCCTGGCCTGGAAACGTCCGCGAACTCATCAACTTCATTCACCGAGTATTGTTGACGACAAGCTCGGAGGTCATCGAAGCA
>MDTD01077638.1_pt1 | contig 11073 bp, 9 predicted proteins | sample 811221 | NCBI WGS metagenome assembly MDTD01 (sample SAMN05326646, study PRJNA326480) | marine metagenome | isolation source: seawater | place: Pacific Ocean: South West | collected 2011
GGAATGAGCCAAAAACAGGCACTGCTTGTCTGTAAATCATTAGACAAGATTGCATAAACAACTATTCAGATAATTTATATAAACAATATTTTTCACTACAGTCTTTTTCTAACACCCGAGGTTCTATATAGTATTTTAATAGATTCATATGTGAGTCATTTAGATTAAATTTGTTCTCAATAATTGCAAATTTTGGTGATTCTTTTTCTAAATCTTCTTTGAAAGAAGATTCAAAATATTCATCACTAAAAAAATTATTCCAGCTTTCGTCATTTGATCTAAAATGATATGTATAAATCCAGGCTCTTCCAGAAGGTATTAAATGGTATTTAAACATCGCATCAAATTTTGTTTGATCTAATTCTGCAAGCACAATTCCAAATTCATAATCTGTTAAATTCTCTTGAATCACTTCAACTCTCTGATAATCTCTATTTTTTGTATTTTCAGAAAGAAATATTCTATTTCCAAAGATAAGATTTTCAGTTCCAATATTATTTTTTGGGTAGTTTCTTACATTGTCGCTGAGTAATACAGACACTAACAAAGTAATAATCAACACATTTGAAAAAAGTTTTTTTTGGCGTTCAGATTTGTTTAACAAATTTTCTAGTAATAAATAAGCAGAAGCCAAAAAAAGTGGAATATATAAAACAACTTGATAATCCGGAAACCTTGGACCTGTTACTTTTACGTGAATTATTTCTGCAATTGACCAAATTACAAAAACAAAATATTTATTTACTTTCATATCTTTTAAATAAAAAAGAAGGGATACAATGATCACCAAAACTGGGATTATACTTTTACCTATTGCTTGACTTAGGGAGTAGTAAAAATTTGTAGATCCTAATCCTAGATTGTAGTATATTTAATATATAAAATTCGTAAAGCTGGCGTGTTATATAAAGGTAAAAAGTTGCAATAACCAACCAATATGAATTATATTTTAATAAATCTAAAAATGCCTTTTTGCTAAAACGAGAGTTCACAAATATAAAAAGGCTTATGAATATTTGTGATATGACAAATGAAGCTACAGTGAAAGTGGCTAAAAACAGAAAAAGAGTAGCTAGGCATAGATTGTTCTTTACTAAAAAATAATATAATCCAATTAAAATTAAAACCGATCCTATATATCTTGTATCAAACTTTAAGAGACCTAGATTTGGATCTAATGTAAGAATTAAAGTAAGAATAGATATGCTCAAATAAATTAAAGGATGCTTGCCAAAATAGTTAATTAAAATTCTTTCACTTAGGAAAGCAACCAAAATAATTAGAGCTAGATAAGAAATGGATATACCTATCCAAATATTAGAAATTCCAAATAATTTTATTAACAAAAAATAGACAATTAATATTATGGGTCCTTTGTGATCCCAGAATGCTACATATTCAGATACATTTAAATAATCCATACGCATAGCTGATGCAATCCAAACATAGTGGTCATTATTAAATCTAAGTGAGTAACTTAGATCTGAAATTCTACTCCCGAGGTAAACTAACAAAGAAGAAAAGTAAAAATATTGAAACTTAAAAGATTTAAAATCAAAATTTAAGAAATATATAACAATTAACACAATTAATAATATATTTTTAGGGTTTACAGCAAAAAGAAAACATATAAAATACTGAAGATACTTTTTAGAGCTAGAAACATCTTTTGAATAATAAACTAATAGGAGTGAAATTACCCATGAAAATGAATCAAAATAAATTTTGTATTTTGTAAAGCTGTTAATGAACAGAATAAAAAGTAAAAGTATTGATAAGTACTTTTTATCAATTACAAAAGATCTATGTTTATACGATCCAATTAAAAACACAAGAAGAATATGACTTAAAATTAAAGTTGGATAAACAATTAAATCTACTCTGTTACCAATATTGTTTATATTCTCATTTTGAGAAATAGAAGAGCCAGAAATTTTTCCAAAACACTTTATATTATTTATTTCAATTTGAGTCTCATCATAAAGTTCATCAATATAAATAAATCTATAATTTTCAATATTTTCTTGATTTAACCATTCTTGAATTTCTGAAATAGAGTAATAACAATTGCCATTTAGAGTTGGTAAATAATCAGATTGACTAAGTTCTTTTGTTTTTATTTCACTATTTTGATAATTTAAAAAAGATGTAACTGAAATTATCAGAATTATTAAAGAAAAAATTAAAACTAATGGTGTGAATTTTTCAGTTGTAAAATTTTTTATCATTATTTAGGCATTATAAAATAATTACCGGCTCTCTGAGGTCAATTTTCTAAACGTCTTAGAAAAATCTTCTGGATATACTTTTGCACCAATATTGTTCAAATTGCCACAATCTAAAAAAACATCATTCCAAGAAAATTTATAATCAAAATTATCAATTAATTTTTTTTCTGCAACACACCCTTTCATGATAAATTGGAAATAATTTTTCTTATAACAAATTTAAACAAAACAGACTCCTAAATAAGCTATTTAATTTAAAGTTTTCAGAATAAAGAATAAATAATTTATAAAATATGATTATTATCAAAAATACATTGCAAAATGCCAAGTTTTAGTGAATTAATATCATCTTTATATTATATTTTTACTTTTAAAGGTACCTACTTATTTATCTTTCTATTGGTAGCCCTACATTTATCAATAAAGATGTATAAAAATATAGAAATAAGACCAAAATTATTAATCAGATGTTATTTTGGAATTTTTCTCATAATAATCACATTTACTTCGATATTTAGCATGACGAATGGAACTATTTTTTTTAAGAATGATTTGTTTGCAGATGGGTTAAAAGTGCTCTATTCATATGATCACATATTTGATAACCAACAATATGAAAACCTAAATAGTGCCTATTCAGTTATGGATGATGATGGTATGTTGTTAGATAATCCATATTCTGAAGTTGTTTCAAAGAGAACTAATGGTATTTATCATTCTCATCTTCCACCGATGCCAAGCCTCCAGTTTCATATAACTGCTTATTTAATAAAAATATTTAATATTGCTCATCCATGGTTTATCTTCATAAATTTTGTTTTTTATTTCTTACTTGTGTTTAAAAACTATACGTTTTGTAAAGTAAACTTTAACAATACTGTATCTACTTTGTTTTTAACATTGTCTTTATTGTCTTATCCAGTAATTTATTTATATCAAAGAGGAAATTTCTCATCTGGTTATAGCACTCAACTTTTAATCGCGGCCTATTTATTTTTTATGAAATACAAAAAACTCAAATTTATACACTTTCTGATAATCGCAATTGCACTAAACTTCCGCCCGAATTATTTATTTTTATTACCTATATTCATTTTGGATGATGGATTTATAAACTCGATTAAATTATTAATAAAACATTTTTTATCATTTTTAACTGTTGGGTATTTATCGTTTCTAAGTGTGAATTACATGTATAAAGATTACACGTTTGAAAATATATTATTTGCAATAAATAGGTACCGAGAGTGGCATCTCAGAAGAGGAGATGGATTTGATAATTCATTGTATAGAGTATTTCAGCAAATGGTCGATCCTTTTAATGCATACCCTTATTTAATTTATTATTTTTTCATTGCAGTATCGCTAATTTTGATATCTTTTTATTTTTTAATAAAAGTTGAGTATAAAATGTATTTTCTTCTTTTTTCTGTTTTTTTATGGAGCCCAGTATCAGATTATCATTTACTGATTTTATTAATTCCAATAATTTTTCATCTAGTTAATTATAAAAAATATAAATATAACACAATACTACTGATTTTATATTTGGCAATTTTGTTGCCTAAACCACATTTTTTGAATAATCCATTGCTAACTGAAGACATCAGCTTTGTTCCTATTTCAATATCTAACTATTTAAATGCTTCAATGTTTGTGTATTTACTACTTAATCGAAAATTAAGCATTAAAAGCTAAATATCAATATTTATTTCTGTATTGTTATTTAATAATTCTTTAAAAAGATGAATACAGATCGGGAAGTAAACTAAACCACCAAGATGAACAATTTCTAGGTGGGTTGGAAAATAAAATAAATCAGTAGGAATTAATAAGATCAATATCGGAAATGATAAATTCTTATAGTTAAATTTAGATTGACAAAATAGAAGTAGTGCCAAAAACACGGATATTCTATAAATAAAATTTAATGGAAAGTAAATTAAAAAAATTAGATTAACAAGAATTACAACCTCGAGTGTAATTTTTTTTGTGCGAACTACATACAAAACTAACTTCATTAAAAGATACAGTAAAAGAAATAAATTAAGAAAAGGAAGTATGTAAAACCCTGACCATAAGCCGAAGCTAGAATAGATATCATATTGTCCTGTTTCTGAAACGTTGCCATATATAAATCCCAAATTTAAAAATGATAGATATTGTTTTGTGAACCCAATAAATGAAGTATTGAGTCCTGAGTATGCAATAGGGTTTGTAAATAGAGAACCGGATGAAAAGTTAATTACTGAAGAAAAAATTTGAAATACACTTTGTAATTTAATATTTAATAAGAATATAGAAAGAAAAAAAATTCCTGTACACCAAGAAATTGTCGCTAATGCGTACTTGAATAATTTTTTTTGAAAAAACAAAAATAATAATAAAGCGGGGAAAATTTTTAAGGAAATTGCAAAAGCAAGAAATATTGACGAGATTAGAAACTTTTGATTAAAAAAATAATGTAAAAATATCAATATAATAGGAAAAATGATCATATCTATATTCCCCCTGTCTACTGCATATATAAATGCAAAACTAATTGGAACTAAGACATAAAAATTATTGTTCAGATTTTTTAAAGTATCTTTATTTAGATTTATTAATGCAAGATAAATTAAACCTTTTAAAAGGAAAATAATGAAAGTTGAAGGATGTATAGAGTTTAGAAAAATAACCGCTGTAAATAAAAAAATATTTTTGAATAATTCTGTTTTGTATTTTAAATGATAAAAAAGCAGGAATAAATTAATTGTTAGTGATAAAAATATAAGATACGACAAGTTGTATACATTTTTAAAAATGGAAGGATAATTGTAAAGGGTACTGGAAATTTCTTCGATTACATTAGTTATCAGAAGCGACATTGGTGGATATTGGGAGTTGTTATTATAAGGATTACTATTGGATGACAATAACTCTATAGTCTTATAATCTTCAGTTCTGTAACTGTTGTCTTGTTTACCAAAGTTTTCCCATTGATTCTTAGAAACTGTAATAGTATTATCATTTTTTTCAAAACCACTGTTGCCACAACACAAAATCCCACCTTCATAATTTAATGGATTTAGAACTAGGCCAGACATAAAAACAAATACAAATATATATTTAAAATTAAATTTTTCTTTAAAAACTAAAATTGAAATGATAGAGACAAATAAAGTTAGGATTAATTCACCATTGAATCTGCAATCTGGAAAACAAGAATTATTGAATTCAAAACCAATTCTGTTTTGGATTAAAAGAATAATTATCCATAAAAATGTTATTTCAAAATAATTTAATTTGATGTTCATTACTTCGAATTTAAGATTTATAAAAAATAAAATTAACAATGCAACGTAAATCAATTTAGAATTTGTTTCAATTCTAAAAAATAAATTTAAGGACAAAAAAATGATTAATAAATTCCAAAATAATTTACTTATATGATCACCTATTTGTATATACATAATAGAAAAAACAACCACAATGAGTGGAATGACAATACCAAAATCAAAAAATAGCGCTTGGTCAAAATAGTTTATATAAAATTTATTTGTATTAAAAAGTAATATGTCTTGAATACTTTTGTCATAGGGTGATTCAATAATTATATTTGAGTCAAGTCTAAAAACAAATACGATTAAAGCTTGGACGAAAAGACCCAGGCCTAAACACAAATATATAATTTTCTTTTTTACATCACTCACGATTTAACTTTATCAATAAATTCATCATTTTAAATAAATAATAAAAATGTCTTTTTTTTGACTTACCGAATTCTCTTTTTTGATGGATTGTTGGTATTTCTACAATTTTAAGGTTGTCATTAAGTCTGTTGAATCGATATATAATTTCGAATAAAATTTCAAAATGCGTTGAATTAAATTCAACATGTTCAAAAAGTGATTTTTTATAAATCCTGAAATTATTTGTATAATCATTAATTTTAATTTTTGAAATAATTCGAAGAAAATAATTTGTTATTTTAGAGACAATGAAATTTAAATATCTTTCTTTGAATGATGAGTCATGCATATGTCTTGAAAATAAGATAAGATCACAATCTTCTTTACTAAAAATTTCTAATCCATTTTGTAAATCACCAATATTGTGAGATAAGTCTGCATCTAATGTAACTAATGTTTCATATTCTGATTTTTCTATTCCTAAAATCAAAGCATCCTTAAATGTTTCATGTTTTCGATTAATAATTTCTAAATTATATTTTTTACACAATAAATTTGTATCGATATCGGTGTCAACTCCCTGGACCACAATAATTTGGTATAAATAATTTTTATTTTCAGAAAACTTGATTAAATAAGGTATTAATTTTTTTAAATTTTCGTATTCATCTTTTGCAGGAACAATGAAAGATATATTTTTAATCATTTAACAATTATTTTATGTATAAAAACATTAAATTTCTTAAGTTAATATAAAGTTGTGAATATCTCTGACAAAATAGTTGAAATACTAAATAACAATAACATAGAAAGATGCTTCATGGTTACCGGTGGGGGCTCAATGCATCTTAATGAAGCTTTCAGGAAAAGTAGCAATATTAAAATCTTGCCTATGCATCATGAGCAAGCATGTACAATGGCAGCAGATAGTTATGCAAGACTAAATCATAAACCTGCAGTAGTTAATGTTACAACAGGGCCTGGAGTCGTTAATTCACTAAATGGAGTATTCGGTGCATTTACTGACTCTTTGCCGATGGTAATTATTTCAGGACAAGTAAAAAGTGAGACATATAGTAAATTTTCTATTCCTGAGATTCGACAACTTGGTGACCAGGAAGTCAAAACTGAAGATTTAGTAAAACCTATAGTAAAAAAAGTAATTACTTTAAAGGATGGCGAAAATATTGAAAAAATATTACAGGAACTCATAAATCTAAGTATGTCAGGAAGGCCTGGTCCAGTTTGGTTGGATGTGCCAATAGATGTTCAAGGTAAAGAATTTTTAGATCAAAACACAAAAACTGAACAGATGAAAAATAGTGATATAGAACATGTTTCTAAAGACCAGCTAGATAAATTAAATCAACTAATAAAAGAATCTAAAAGACCAGTGATTCTGGCTGGTTCAGGTGTAAGGATTAGCGATTCATACGCAGAATTTATAGATTTAGTAGAACACCTTAATATACCCATAACAACTGCATTTAATGCTCATGATCTTATAAATACTGATCACAGATTGTATGTTGGTAGGCCTGGTACGGTGGGTGATAGATCTGGTAATTTTGCAGTACAAAACTCAGATTTACTAATAGTTTTAGGGTGCAGGCTAAATATCAGACAAATAGGATACGAATATAAAACTTTTGCAAGAGAAGCAAAAATTGTAATGGTTGATATTGATGAATACGAACTAAAAAAGCCAACACTAGATATACACTTGCCTATACAAGCTGACTTAAATGACTTTCTAAAAGTAGCAAAAGAAAACCTAGAAAAATACGATAACAAAAATTATTTAGAGTGGGCAAAGAAGAACCTTGAAGACTTACCAGTAGTATTACCCGAATATGCCTTATCTGATGATGTGAATCCTTATTTATTATTAAATTCATTTTCAAAAAAATTGAACGATGATGATATTGTTGTTACAAGTGATGGATCAGCTGTAGTAATGACTTTTCAAAGTTTCTTCGTTCAAAAAGGACAACGACTTTATAGCAACTCTGGATCCGCATCTATGGGCTACGGACTGCCAGCATCAATAGGTGCTGGAATAGATTCAACAAAAAATATTTACTGTATTGAAGGAGATGGGTCAATTATGATGAATCTTCAAGAACTTCAAACAATAGTTGCTAATAAACTCAATATAAAAGTTTTGTTAATCGAAAATGGTGGGTACTTATCAATTAAACAAACTCAGCAAAATTTTTATGACGGTAATTTTATTGGTTGCGATGAAGAATCTGGTTTACCATTTCCAGATTTTAAAAATATATTTGAGGCATTTGGATTCAGTGTTTTACATTTAAACAAAAACAAAGACATCGATAGAAAATTAGATGAATTTATTAATGCTAAAGAACATTGTGTCTTAATTGCAAGTGTAGATCGAGCTCAAAGTTTTTCACCGAAAGTTTCATCAAAAAGAAACAAATCGGGTGTTATTAGAAGTGCTCCACTTGAGGATATGTTTCCATTTTTAGATAGAAGTGAATTTTCTTCAAGGATGATTATTGATGAAATAAATTTAGACGACTAATCTTTTAACACATTCCATCTATCGTTTAACATTTTAATTCTAGAATCGTCTTCTTTTTCTATTACTGAGTAATATTCTTTTTTATTTTTCAACCACAATAACTCAAAATGTACAGCATTAACAAGCCCATCTTTTAATGACTCACTTTCAATTATGTCTGATGAAAAAACAACTTTTCTAGTTTCAAATCTTGTTAAATGAACATCATTTATTTTTTTTAATACTGCTATAGAGTCTGAAGAAACAGCTCCACCAACAACAAGATCAAGATTATTGTCTTTGCAAAGCGATGCAACATCAATTACTTTATCTGTTACTTCATCACTGTGTATACCTTCTCTTCCAACACCAAGACTTTCAGAAAAATCTACCCTTCCAAAAACAAGGCCGTTTATGTTATTTTTAGCCATCTCAACAATCTGATCTCTGTTTTCATAGGCTGTTATAGTTTCCAAATTAACTAAGAAGTCAGTAAATTTTTTCTCTTCATCAGAAAAAACAGAATCTTTTGCAAGAATATATTTAGATAATGAATATGCTGTTTCAACCATTGGTGCAACAATGTAGTCAACTCCAAATTGTTTTGATTCCATTAAATCTCTTTTTGCCTCACAACCACCAATTTTTACAGTAAGTTGTAATCCTGCTTTGTTAGAAATATCAATTAAGCGTAATAGCTCGTCAACTCTAGTTCCTTCAGCTTCAAACTCAGCTTTTACAGATACATATCCATATTTTTCTTTACCCTTTTTAAGGATTTCTACCATTTTTAATTCTGTGCTATTCATTTTTCTCCGCCTTAAAAACTATATGGTTAATAATAACTGAATAAAAAATCAAAGAAACAGCAAAACTAAAGAACGACCAAATTGATAAATCACTATAAATATCAAAATTAAACATGTGTCTAAATATAGGAACTTGTAAAAAAATCATTGTTATTAAAAATATATATAGATTTTCATTACGAATAGGTTTGTTACTTTTCATCAAAATAAAAAGTGGAATAATTAATATTGCGCTTTTATAAACTCCAGAAAATGAAAACAGCAAAATACTTGTTAAAGATATAAAAATCCAAAGTTCAGCATTGTTTTCATGAGATTTTCCTTTATTTTTACTTATATAAATTGACCAAGTAATAACAATTACTAGATAAAAAATTATAGACCTATTGTTATAAATTGATTGCAAGAAACTGCCAAAGCTAGACTCAACAATGATATCTAAATGTCTTAACCAGTAAATCTTTCCCCAAATTGATAAGTCTTGTTCTAACAATTGCCAGTTATGTAATGTTGGAAATTTAGTACTTGAAAAAGCATTTACCATATTTAGAAATGAATTAAAGATAGGTTCTTTAAGCAATAAAAATGAAATAGCATATATAAAAAATGTAATTATTCCTGTAATACTTAGAATTTTAAAACCAAAAATTGGTATAAATATTAAAATCGATGGCTTTAATGATATAGCAAAAGACAGAAGTAATGTTTTTTGGATTATTGTTAAATCAAAAAACAAAACAAAAAATAATATAGAGATTATAAAAAATTCTATATTCCCCCTATCTAACGAGTAGATAAAGAACTTGGAACAGACCACAAAAAATAATAAAAACTTAACAGCAAAATCTATATCTTTTGAACTTTTAAGAGCTGAAGAAAAAATTAATAACAACGAAAATAAATGAATAAAAATATTAAAAATAAGTACATGCTGCCCTGATGAAATAAAGTTCTTAAATAATAAAATTAAAAGTGGTGGATAAGATTGTTGAAACTTCTCATTTGTATATGGATCTTCTAATTTCGATAAATACGCTAATTCACTTGTGTCACCAAAATAATGTAAACCTATACTGCTATCAAGTGATACAGGTGGCCTATCATCTGGTTTAAATAAAAATCCAAAAGAATCTCTGAAGTCGCCATCATTAAAATAATAATTTGTGACATACATGCCAAAAAAATTTAAAACAAATATAACAACAATTAAATAAATTAAAAACTGAACAAGCCTATTTTTGCTTAATGAATTCATGTATAGATTCAATTATATAATCAAGCATTTTTGTATCTAATCCTGGAAAGACTCCTAACCAAAATGTTGATAGAGCAACTGTGTCTGAATTTCGTAAGGAACCAACTTCTCTGTGTGGAACCTTCTGATATGCCGGTTGCCATAATAAATTACCTCCAAATAAAAAACGGCTTGCTATTAATCTTTGATCTAAAAACTCAATAATTTCAGATCTTGAAAATCCCGCTGTTTCTTTTACTGTCAAAGCAAAGCCAAACCAACTTGGATTTGAATTTTTAGTGGCCCTTGGTAAATAAAAATATTCTTCTAAATTTTTCAATCCTTCGTATAAATATTTCCAATTAAACCTTCTTTTTTCAATAAATGTGTCTAATTTTTTTAATTGAGATACTCCAACTGCAGACTGCATATCAGTCAGTTTAAGGTTGTACCCAATATGTGAGTAAATATATTTGTGATCATAAGCATAAGGAAGACTTCCAAGTTGCCAATCATACCTTCTTCCGCATGTATCATTTTTACCTGGAGGACACCAACAGTCTCTTCCCCAATCACGAAAAGACTCCAAAACTTTAAAATCTGA
>MDTD01183720.1_pt1 | contig 11073 bp, 9 predicted proteins | sample 811221 | NCBI WGS metagenome assembly MDTD01 (sample SAMN05326646, study PRJNA326480) | marine metagenome | isolation source: seawater | place: Pacific Ocean: South West | collected 2011
AAATTCTCGAGTAGCTTGCGAGACTCTTATAAAAAATAATACAGTTATTGTTGCTGGAGAGATTACGTCAAATGCTAATGTTGATTGTGAAGCTGTAGCGAGAAAAGTAGTTAAAGATATAGGTTATACAGATGATGATCTTGGTTTTACCAGCGCTAGCCTTGAATTTCAAAATCTCATGTCTGAGCAGAGCAAAGACATAGATGCTGGTATCTCAGGTGCGGTTTTAGGCTCAGGAGATCAGGGTTTGATGTTTGGCTATGCCTGCAAAGAGACCCCAGAACTTATGCCACTACCAATTGCTTTAGCCCATAAATTAATGCTCAAACACTCAGAAATAAGAAAATCTAAGGGCCTTGGATTAAGACCAGACGCAAAATCGCAAGTTTCTATAGAATACGATTCAAATTATCAACCAAAAAGAATTGATTCAATTGTTCTATCAACACAGCATAGTGATGATTTAGATTTAGAGGACTTAAGAGAAATCGTTAAAACACAAATTATTGATTCATGTTTACCTGAAAAACTTCTAGACAATGAAACAAAATATCTCATTAACCCTGCTGGCCGTTTTGTCATAGGAGGTCCAGTTGGTGACTGTGGATTAACTGGTAGAAAGATAATTGTTGACACATATGGCGGTATGGCTAGACATGGAGGGGGGGCTTTTTCTGGCAAAGACCCATCAAAAGTTGATAGATCAGCGGCTTATGCTTTAAGACATGTTGCTAAATCATTAGTGGCTAATGGTTTGTGTGATTATTGTGAAATTCAGGCATCATATGCCATTGGAGTTGCTGAACCAACCTCTATTTTTATTAATACTTTTGAATCAGAAAAAATTTCCCTTAAAAATTTAGAAGTGTTGGTAAAAACTAATTTTAATTTAACCCCTTCCGGCATTATTTCTTCATTAAATTTATTAGAGACAGAATATTTAAAAACAGCATCTAATGGACACTTTGGAAGAGAAGATCAAAACTTTAGTTGGGAGATAGTCAAAAATATTTCTTAATGAAAGGCAAACAAAGCAACTTAATTACCTCAAAAGAATCTAAAACTTTACTGGAAAATATTCTATCGTTGGGCGTAGTACAAGGCTTAAATTATATTTTGCCATTGATTACAATCCCTTATCTTGTAAGGGTATTAGGTCCAGAAATGTATGGCTTAACATCTTTTGCAATTTCATTTATTACAATTTTTACGCTAATTACCAATTATGGATTCAATTTTAGTGCTACTAAAGATATTTCAATAAATAAGAAATACCACACAAAAGTGAGTCAAATTTTTTCAAAAGTTATTTTTATAAAGACTGTTCTATTCTTTATATGCTTTTTATTTCTAGTTTTACTAATTAATTATTTTGATAGATTCAGTATAAATTCTAAAATTTATTATCTGTCTTTTGGTATTGTATTAGGACAAGTCATTACACCACTTTGGCTTTTTCAAGGTCTCGAAAAAATGAAATATATAATGTTTATTGATTTCATATCAAAATCAATTTTTACATTCTCAATATTTATATTTGTTAAAGGCCCAGACGATTACCTTTTAATTCCAACTTTATATAGTTTAGGCAGTATTCTTTCAGGAATATTTGGACTTATTTTATCAACTAATATTTTTAAGCTTAAATTTGAATTTCCGAGTTTTAATGACTCATTAAGTTATTTTTTAAAAAGCTGGTATTTATTTATTTCTACTGCGTTCATTGGCTCTTATACGTCGCTATTACCATTCATAGTCGGACTTTTTGCAAATAATGTTTTGGTGGGTTACTTTACTGGTGCATTGAAAATTATTCAGGCTTTAAAATCATTATTTAATCCAATATCTCAGGCATTATTCCCCCTTATGGCGTCAAAAATTAAATTAAATAGAGAAAATGCTAACAAACTTCTGCTAAAAGCATCTGTAACTATTCTGCCAATTTTTTTAGTGATAAGTTGTCTTATATTCTTTCTATCAGAATCGATCGTATCTATAATTTTAGGCGCAAATTTCACGAATTCTGCAATTATCTTAAAAGCTATGTCCTTTGTGCCCTTTCTTGTAGTTATTAGTAATTTATATGGAATTCAGTTGATGGTTAATTACGGATATGAAAAACAATTTTCAAAATTTATAATAATAGCCTCAATATGTGGACTTATTCTTAATGTTATTTTGCTTAATTATTATTCTATTTTAGGTGCTGCATATGCGGTAACTTTTACAGAGTTCTTATTGGTAATTCTTGTGACATTTTTCTCCATTAGAAATATAATGTTTACAAAATAAACATACGCAAATTTATGAAAGCAGTAATTTTAGCTGGCGGTCTTGGAACAAGGTTATCCGAGGAAACTATATCAAAACCAAAACCCATGGTTGAAGTAGGTGGAAAGCCAATTCTATGGCATATTCTTAAGACATATTCATTTTACGGAATTAACGATTTTATTATTTGTTGTGGTTATAAGGGTTATCTAATAAAAGAATTCTTTGCTAATTACTTTCTATACACGTCGGATATTAAAGTTGATTTTAAGAAAAATGAACTTTCAATCATAAATGAACGATCAGAGCCATGGAAAGTTACTCTTGTAGATACAGGAGAAAAAAGTATGACAGGCGGCAGGCTGCTTTCTGTAAAAGAACACATAGAGAAAGAGGAAGCCTTTTGTTTTACTTATGGAGACGGGTTGATAGATGCAAATATAAACGACTTAATAGAATTCCATAAATCTCACGGAAAGTTAGCAACAGTTACTGCGGTTAAACCTCCAGGAAGGTTTGGATCACTTGCCATTAACGAAAATAATATTGTAGAAAAATTTGATGAAAAACCTCTAGGTGATGGTTCAAGAATTAATGGTGGTTATTTTGTATTATCTCCGAAAGTACTCGATTACATCAAAGACTTAAATACTATATGGGAACAGGACCCATTAAGAAAATTAAGTATTGAAAATAATCTAGCAGCTTTTAATCATGATGGTTTTTGGCAACCAATTGATACTCTACGAGAAAAAAATTTAATCGAAGAATTAATCAAGACAGATAGTGCACCTTGGATTAAATGGGACAAATAACAAAAATTAAATATTTAATACTTGGTGGTGGTTTATCTGGAATAGGAGCAGCCAGAGCTCTAATAAATCATGACCATCTAATAATTGAAAAAAATAACTATCTTCTGGGTCATGCAAATTCTGAACACTTTATGGAGCACTTTTTTGATTACGGAACTCATATATGTCATTCCAAAAATAATGAATGGCTAGAAATTCTGAACAAAAAAAATGTAAATTTTTTTCAGGATAGTGATGTAAAAAATTATGATAATGGAGATTGGGTTGACTACCCGGTTCAAAATAATTTGAGACATATAAATTCAAAAAAAGCTGATTTAGCATTAAGACAATTAGAAAATTTGCAAGGTAAAAAGCCTGACCTTTCTAATTATCTAAAGTGGTCAAAATCAGTTTATGGTGATTTTTTAACTAAAAAATATTATGAGAGATTTACTCATAAATACTGGAGAACCAACATGTCAGACATGAGCACGAATTGGTTTTCAGGCAGAATACTTCCAACAAATTTAGAACTTATTAGAGAAGGACATAAGTCTAAACCAAAAAGTCAGGCTGTTTTTAGATCATTTTCTTATCCGAGTACTTCTGGATTTAAAAATTTTTTTAGTGAATTCTACAAAGATATCAATTTTAAACTTAATACTGAGATTGTACATATAGATCCAAAAAACAAAGTTGTAGAATCACTAGACGGAACATTATTTCAATATGAAAAATTAATTAGCACCTTGCCTTTAAATGAGATGCCTAATCTTATGAATGCACCAAAAGATGTGTGTGATGCAGCAAAGAAACTAAAATATTTAAACATGATTAGTACAGCTGCCGTAGTACCAGACTATAAGAACGTCAAAGAATACCCTCACTGGTTCTATATTTATGATTCTAAAATTGAAATGTCACGAGTAACAAATATATCAAGAATTTCAAATCAAGAAAATAAAGGCTTAGCCTTACAATTCGAGACATTTAGAAGGAATGATGAGGATTATGATCAAATTAAGCTTAAAAAGAAAATTGAAAATCAATGCAAAACTTTTCTTGGAGAGAGTATAAATGTAAAATTTAAGCACTTTTTTGCGAAGTACAGCTATGTTTTATCTTTAAAGGATACTAATGAAGTCAGAGCATTTCTTGCAAACTACCTTGATGAAAGTGGTATCCATGCTTGTGGGCTATATGGAACTTGGGAATATATGTGGTCGGACAAGTCCTATTTGTCTGGTAAAAATTTAGCAAATAAAATTTTATAAAATGAAAAAAATGAATAAAAAATCTATTGAAATTATAGAAAACGATCTTCTTTATATAATTGATTCTTGTGATTCTGAATTCAAAAAAATGAGTGGCTCAAATCTATTAATTACTGGCGGAGCAGGATTCTTGGGTTACTACTTTGTCCAATCAATTTTAAGGTGGAATACACAAGTACCAAGTAAAAATAGAATTAAACTGTATCTTCTCGATAATTTTGTAAGGGGTATGCCATCTTGGCTAACAAATCTTAAAGAGAAAAATGACTTTGAAATATTTAATCAGAGCATTCTAGACCCACTTCCAGAATGTTTAGAAAACGTGGATTTCATTATTCATGCAGCAAGCATTGCTTCCCCTATTTACTATAGGAAAAATCCTATTGCAACCATGGATGCTAATGTAAATGGACTAAGGAATATCTTGGACTTATGTATAACAACTACTAATAAAGTTAAGGGTATATTGTACTTTTCAACAAGTGAAATATATGGAGATCCACCAAAGGATCAAATTCCTACAAAAGAAAGCTATAGAGGGAATGTATCATGTACAGGTCCTAGAGCCTGTTATGACGAGTCTAAAAGGTACGGGGAAACATTATGTGTTAATTTTTCAGAACAATATGACATGCCAATAAAAATAGCACGGCCATTTAATAATTATGGGCCAGGACTCAAAATTACTGATGGAAGAGCACTACCAGATTTTGCAAGAAATATAGTTGATAGAAAAGATATAGTTCTGCTTTCTGATGGCTCTCCAACCAGAACCTTTTGTTATATTTCTGATGCAATAATTGGATATTTTAAGATTCTCATTAAAGGAAGGACAGGTGAATCATTTAATATTGGCACTGAGACACCAGAAATATCTATTTTGCAATTAGCAAAAAAATGTGTTGATGTGGGCAAAGAGGTATTTGGTTATGAAGTTGGACTAAGTTTTCTTGAAAGTTCAGATAAAAACTATTTAGTTGATAACCCAAATAGAAGATGTCCAGATATATCTAAAGCTAGAGTAGAGCTTGGGTATGATCCAAAGATTGGTATTGATAAAGGTCTCTTTAACAGCTTTCATTGGTATAAAGATAATCAAGAGATAAGAGAAGAATAATGTTTTTAACTGTAATTGGGACAGGGTATGTTGGATTAGTTTCTGGGGCATGTCTTGCTGAAAAAGGCCATCATGTTACTTGTATAGATATTGATAATGAAAAAATAAAACAACTTAATTCTGGTAACTGTCCTATATATGAAGTTGGACTTCCTGAGATTCTAGAAAGAAATATTGGGAAGAGATTATTCTTCAGTGAAGATCTAAAAGAAAGTATGCTGAAATCTAGTGCAGTTTTAGTTTGTGTTGGAACACCTTTTAATGGCGATAAAATTGACCTTTCTTTTTTAGAAAAAGTTTCTTCACAGATTGGAGAAATAATTAAATCTACTGATGAACGGAAAACAATAATTGTAAAAAGTACTGTTGTTCCTGGCACTACTGAAAAATTTGTTTCAGACATAATTGAAAAAAATTCCCATAAAAGAGTTTGTATTGATTTTGGATTGGGCATGAATCCTGAATTCTTAAGAGAGGGTTCAGCGGTAGATGATTTTATGAATCCTGACAGAATTGTTTTGGGCGGAACAGATGAACAAACAATTAAAACAATGAAAGATATTTACTTTCCTTTCAAAGGTACTGATATTTTAGAAACAAGTTGCACAACCGCAGAATTTATTAAATATTTATCTAATTCTTATCTAGCAACACTTATCTCTTTTTCAAATGAAATAGGTAATCTTTGTGCCTCCTATGACAACGTTGATGCAATTGAGGTATTTAACGGGCTGCATAAAGATAGGCGCTTATCCCCAATAATAGACGGTATAAGGATAAATCCAGATATCAACACATACCTAAAGCCGGGTTGTGGTTTCGGGGGAAGTTGTTTCCCAAAAGATGTAAAGTCTTTAATATCTCAAGCTAAAAGCAAAAATATAAACTTACCATTACTAAAATCTGTTGTAGACATAAATAATGAACAACCAAGCAAAATGATAGATTTGTTGACTGATAAAATTCCTTCTATTGAAGGAAAGAATGTTGGGGTTCTTGGTTTGGCATTTAAACCAGGTACTGATGATTTGCGAGAATCCCCTTCACTTAAGGTGATTGATCTTTTGTTAAAGAAAAAAGCGAGTGTTTTAGCGCATGATCCTATAGCTGCTGAAATAGCCCAGAAACAAATAGATAATAAAAATGTAAAATTTTATGAAGACATCCAAAAGCTTATAGATGATTCTGATGCAATTTTAATAATGACAGCTTGGGAAAATTATAAAGAATTGCACAAGCTAATAAATGAATCGAAAAAGGAAATTTTTGTTATTGATGGTAGAAGAATCTTAGATAAGAAAAAAATTAAAAATTATGCTGGGATAGGTCTTTCTCAATGAAAATACTGCTAGTTGGTTCTTCCGGTAGAATCGGCACTGAGATATTAAGACAATTTAAAGAATATGAAATTATTGCTCCGAAAAGAGATACTTATTGTGAATGGCAGCAAAAAGATCAACTTAAAACTATACAGAATTACGTAGAAGAAAATAATGTTGATTCTATTTTTATTTGTTCAGGTGTTATGGATTCATCTCAAGATGAAAAAATAATTTATGATATTAACTTCTCCTTGCCTAAAAATATAATTGAAGCCACAAAGCCCTTTGGAACAAGGATAATTACATTTGGAACAGTGATGGAGAAACTTGCACCAGGATACAATCAATATGTAAGATCGAAGCAGAAACTTCAGGACTTTATTGATAACGGAGATAAAAATACAAGAATTTTATCTCTTAAAATACATACTATTTATGGTGGGTGTGCACCCAATCAATATATGTTCTTGGGTCAAGTACTTCATAATTTAAGACACAAAACTATATTCAGCATGTCTTCTGGAAATCAATTAAGAGAGTATCATCATGTTGAAGACCTAGTTTCAGCAATAAAATATTTTTATAAAAAAAATATTTCTGGAAATCAATATATGTCTTCTGGGAATCCAATTAAACTCAAAGATTTAGCAATGTTTGTCTTTGAACATTTTAAACAGATTTCTAATCTAAATATTGGATCAATTTCTGACAGTGAATTAGATAATTTTACTAATAAGTTGCCAGCAAACCCTCATATTCCAAGTAATTCTTTCAGGGAGCCATATAGAGGAATAGTCAAATATCTTGAAAATTTTCTACAATAATACAGGCAAGAAAGGAAAAAAATTGAAAAAAATCAATATAGTTAGAATTGGCCAGCTTGGAGCTAGCCCTCACAGATATATTGATTTATTTGAAAAGCATTCAGTCGAAAAAATCTTTTTATTTCTTGAAGATAAAAGAATTGCAGATGAAATAACAGAAACATTTAGATTATTTGATTCTGAAGACGTCATTGAAAAAATAAATTTTATATATTATTCAACATCCTTCTTTGATAAGTTGCTAATGAAATTAGCTAATAAGTTTAACAATAATTTATTTCTGTATTTTATAGAAAACTTTGGTTTTAAAAGCATAAAAAATGAGCTTTCAAAAATAGAACAAAAGTATTTGTTATGGATAGGTGAAAATGATTTTGATAATTCAAATTATATGCATATTGCATTAAAAAATATTATTGATTATAAAAAATTAAAAGTTTTAAAATCATATAAAGAGACCAGGTTCAATTTTAGGCTTCATGAAAAATTATCTTTACAAAGATCTGATGCATTAATACTACCAAATCCTTCCTATAAAGAATTTTTTTCAAGAATGTATGGAAAAGACTTTATTGATTTCAAAAAAGTGAGATATTGCGACCAAGACCAGAGATCACTCAAACAATATAATTTTTTAAAAAAATTTCATAATTTAGAAAAATTTTCATTTCGTGACAATATTCCAAGGCTTGCAATAATATCAGGTGTAGCGGCTTGCTATCCATGCAATAGATCAGGTGATAGATATGTTCTTTTGGACAAAATAGAGAAGGTTTTAAAAGAAGGTATTGCTGTAAATCTTTACACAAAACGAATAGTTGGGTCTGTCTCAGATCAAAAAAAATTAAAAAATAATGCGTATCATGATCTTCAAAAAAAATATCAAAATTTCTCAATTGACTTTAGACAAATGAGTCTAAACAGTGATGTTTACGAAGATATATGTAAATGTGATTTTGGGTTATTGCATGGTTACGTAAAAGAGGGAAGACAAGAAGTTACTGAGTTTCAAAAAATCAATGTTGCTAACAGATTTTATGAGTATCTTTGTGCTGGTATTGTGCCTGTATGTGAAAAAAATTCTTTTTTTGAAACTGAACAGGAAAAAGTCATAAAAAGGAACGGAGGTGTATTATTTAAAGGTGAAGAAGAACTATTGACCTTAATGAAGATTAGAATGAAATCAAAAAATACTTTTAATTACACTAATGATTATCCTGAAAATTTTATGTTATTAGCTGAAGAACTTTTATGAAGATTGTTGTAGTAAGTGGTGGTTTTGATCCGATTCATTCTGGCCATATTGCTTATATAAAAGCAGCAAGAAAACTTGGAGACAAGCTTATAGTTGCTTTAAATTCAGATGCTTGGCTTACTAGAAAAAAAGGACAACCCTTCATGTCATTTGATGAAAGAAAAGAAATTTTAGAGAATCTCAAAGCAGTAGATGAGGTAATAGGTTTTTTTGACAGCGACGGTAGTTGTTGTGATGCTCTAGAGCAAATAAAACTAACTTATTATGGTAATCAAATAATTTTCTGTAATGGTGGAGATAGAGATAAAACAAATATACCTGAAATGGTTGTACAGAATATTGATTTTGAATTTGGTGTTGGTGGAGAAGATAAAAAAAATTCAAGCAGCTGGATTTTGAAAAATTGGCTTGGTGAAGCCGAAGATAGAGTTTGGGGAAAATTTTTTAATCTTTACAGAGATGAAAAAATAAAACTTAAAGAACTAATAATATTTCCTGGCAAAGGCATGAGTTTTCAACGTCATTTTAATAGAGATGAGATCTGGTTTGTTTCAAAAGGAAAATGCGATGTTAAATATCAAAGGACTAAACAAGAAGACCAACAAATTGAAAACTTAGGTTTACATGATGTCTTCAAAGTTGGCAAAGAAGATTGGCATCAAATATATAATCCTTACTCTGAAGAATGTAGAATAATTGAAATTCAGTATGGTGATGAAATCTCAGAAGAAGATATTGAAAGACTAGAATTTTACAAAGGGAATGATAATGAATGATTATAAAGTGAAAGACATTTTACTAGCAGAGTTTGGTAGACAGGAAATCTTACTTGCTCAAGATGAGATGCCAGCTCTTATGCAATTAAGAAAAAACTACCGTGATGAACAGCCTCTTGAAGGAGCAAAAATTATGGGTTGTATACATATGACAATCCAAACAGCTGTATTAATTGAGACGCTTATTGATCTAGGAGCAGAAGTTAGGTGGTCATCATGCAATATCTTTTCTACACAAGATCATGCTGCGGCAGCTATTGCTGCTAAAGGAATTCCAGTATTTGCCTGGAAAGGTGAATCAGAAGAAGAGTATGAGTGGTGTCTTGATCAAACTATCAATAAAAATGGTAAGCCATGGGACGCTAATATGATTCTTGATGATGGCGGTGACTTAACCATTAAAGTCCATAAAGAGTATCCAGGTATGCTCGATAAAATTCATGGCATTTCTGAAGAGACAACTACAGGTGTTAAAAGACTTAAAGAAATGCTTGAGTCAGGCGAACTTAAAGTTCCAGCTATTAATGTTAATGACTCTCTTACTAAATCCAAAAATGATAACAAGTACGGCTGTAGGCATGGTCTTGATGATGCGATAAAGAGAGGCACAGATATGCTTCTAGCAGGAAAAAAAGCTCTTGTAATTGGATATGGAGATGTAGGTAAAGGCTCAGCAGATTCTCTTGCTCAACAAAAAATGATTGTTGATGTAACCGAAGTCGATCCAATATGTGCTATGCAGGCTTGTTTTGATGGTTTCTCAGTAGTATCAGCTTATGTAAATGGCGAAGTAACAACAGATGGAACAAAACTCAACCAAGAATTACTAAGAAAATATGATTTAGTTGTCACAACGACTGGCAATGTGAATGTTTTGGATAAATATATGCTTGATGTTTTAAAATCTGGTTGTGTGATTTGTAATATAGGCCACTTTGACAACGAAATAGATATAAATCATCTTAGAACTTTTGACTGGTACGAAGTTAAACCTGGAGTTCATAAAATTATAAGGTCTTCGAAAGATTATTTATTACTTTTGGGAGAAGGTAGACTTGTCAACTTAGCATTAGCAACTGGTCACCCAAGTAGAGTTATGGATGGATCATTTTGTAATCAAGTTTTAGCACAAATTGCTTTATTTAAAGACGGCTATGCTTCAAAAAATCCGAAGGAAAGAGAACTGTATGTCAAAGTTCTGCCTAAAAAACTTGATGAAGAAGTTGCAGCTTTGATGGTTGAAGGGTTTGGTGGCACACTGACGAAATTAACCAAAGATCAACAAGAATACATTTCAGTTAATGAAGACGGCCCATTTAAAAGTGATTCTTACAACTATTAGTTTAAAATAGATTATTTAGGCTGAGTGGCAGAGTGGTTATGCAGCGGACTGCAACTCCGTGTACATCGGTTCGATTCCGTTCTCAGCCTCCAAAT
>MDTD01018149.1_pt1 | contig 11072 bp, 12 predicted proteins | sample 811221 | NCBI WGS metagenome assembly MDTD01 (sample SAMN05326646, study PRJNA326480) | marine metagenome | isolation source: seawater | place: Pacific Ocean: South West | collected 2011
TAATTATTTATATATTATTTAAATCTAAAGGATTTCAAAAATTTTTATTTGCTATGATTCTAGGTGGTTCACTTGGTAACTTGTTTGATAGAATTTATTATTCAGCAGTGCCTGATTTTATTGACTTAAATTATAATGGTTATCACTGGTTTGTATTTAATGTTGCTGATATATTTATAACGGTGGGAATATTTACGTTAATATTTTCTGAAATTTTTAAAAAAAATGAAAAATAAATTTATATTAATAGTATTATTATTTTTTTCTATTTCTGCATGTTCTGGTGGTTTAGTCAGATCTGATAAATCAGATGAATTTTTAATTGAAAAAAAAAATCCCTTAATAATGCCTCCAGATATAGATAATTTACCAAAACCAAATGAGGAAACAGAAACGATAACAGAAGAAAATAACTTTAAAGAAAAAATAAAGTCAAAAAAAACAAACACAAATAATTCAAATTTAGAGTCTTCTGGATCACTTCAGGAGTCTATAATAAAAAAAATTGAACAATAATGGACTCAAATATATTTTTTAAAAGTTTCAACAACAAAGTAAGATATAGTAGAAAAAAAAAACTAATTAAAATTTTAAAAAAAATTAATAGACAAGAAATTCCAGAATTTATAAAAAGTTACAAGAAAAATTACGTATATAATTATAAAAAAAATATTATAAATAAATATAAAGCTATTAATAATATTAAAATCATAGGCATGGGAGGATCATCACTAGGCATTAAAGCTTTATATAATTTTTTAATAAGTAAGGTTAAAAAAAAAGTTATTTTTTTTGAAAATCTCAGTTTGCAAAGTAATAAAACAAAGTCATTAAATATAATTATTTCAAAGTCAGGGAATACCTTAGAAACAATTTCAAACTTTAGTGCTAATTACAATAAAAACAATAAGAATATATTTATAACTGAAAGAAAAAATAATTACTTAAGGCACTTAGCTGGCAAACTCAAGTCTGATATAGTTGAACATAAAAATTTTATTGGTGGCAGATTTTCAGTTTTGTCAGAAGTTGGAATGCTTCCAGCTGAGTTAATGGGATTAAAAGAGAGTAAATTTAAACAATTTAATAATTTAATAATTAAAAAAGAATTTTTAAATAATTTGACACATAATGTCCTAAGTACTTTTGAACTCATAAAAAAAAAAAAATTTAATTCGGTAATTTTAAATTATGATACTAAATCAGACGATTTATTTAAATGGTATCAACAACTAGTATCTGAGAGTTTAGGTAAAAATTCCAAGGGAATACTTCCTGTAATATCTACAATGCCTAAGGATAATCATAGTATACTTCAATTATATTTAGATGGTCTAAAATGCAATTTTTATACTTTCTTTATTGTTAAAGAAAAAAAAAGCACAAAATTAAACCCAAAATTATTATTCAAAGATTTTAATTTTTTAAAGAATAAGAATATATATGAAATTTTGAATGCCCAGCGTATAGCAACCGAAAATATATTTAAAAAAAAAAAAAATACCATTTAGATCTTTTGTTATAAAAAAAAGAAATGAAGAAACTTTAGGTAAACTTTTTTGTTTTTTTACTTTAGAGGTAATTTTATTATCACACTTACTTAAGGTAGATCCTTTAAATCAGCCTCATGTAGAGTTAGTAAAAAAGGAAACTTTTAATATTCTCAAAAAATAAAGTATCCAAAAATAATTTTTGCAGATCCATAAATTTCTTCTCTAGCAATTTTAAATTTTTTTTTGAAATCATCTTTAGTTTTTTTGTGCCTGTGTAATATTAATAACGTATCTGAAGTCAATAAATTTGACCGACATAAATAATCTAAAATAATTATTATATTGTTTTCTTGATAAGGTGGGTCTAAAAAAACTATATCAATTTTTGAATTTATTCCCTTAAAATTATCTTCGTTGTAAATATCATTTTCACATAAACTTGCTCTTTCCAAAAATGATAAATTTACCAAATTTTTTTTTAATAATTCTATAGATGGTCCATAATTTTCAAAAAAATATACTTTTTTAGCACCTCTTGAAATCGCCTCTAAGCCAAATGATCCAACGCCAGAAAATAGGTCTAAAATGCATGAATTTTCTAATTTCGAATAAGATAATCCAGAATGATTGATTATATTAAATATTGACTCTCTTACCATGTCTTTTAACGGACGTGTTTTATCATCAACAGGTGTAATTATTTTTTTTCCTTTTGCTGTACCTGCAATTATTCTCATCTTAATCTATAACTTTAAATCCAATATCTCTTCGATAAAAACCATTTTTCCAATTTAGTTTTTCTATAAGTTTAATTGAATTATCCCTTGCTAATTTAAAACTACCATCTATTGAAACAAAATTTAAAACTCTTCCACCAATTGAATAATAATTACCTTCAATAAATTTTGTTCCTGCGTGAAATAAATGTTGGTTTTTTTCAATTATTAAATTTTCTAAATTATGAATCAAAATATTTTTTTTATGCTGATCTGGATATCCTTTAGAGGTCAGAACAATACATATGCTTTTTTTATTATCCCAGTTCATTTCTATGTCTTTTAGTTTACCGTCAACACATTTATTTATTAAATCAGCTAAGTCATTTTTTAATAAGGGCAATATAGTTTGACACTCAGGATCGCCCATTCTTACATTATATTCTATTAAATAAGGTTCATTATTTTTGATCATTAATCCTGCGTATAAGAAACCAACGTATGAACCATTATTCTTTTTTAAATAATTTAACGTTGGTAATATTATTTTATTAATTATTTTTTTTTCTAGTTCTTTGTTATTTAATCTAGATGGACTGTAAGCACCCATTCCACCAGTATTTTTTCCTTTATCACCTTCAAATATTCTTTTATGATCTTGAGCTGTATTGAAGATTTTAAATGTTTGATTATCATAGACAATGAAAAAACTCATCTCTTCTCCATCTAAAAAATCCTCTATTAAAATTTCTTTTGCTTTACCAAATTTTCCATTAAAAATTTCTACTACTGCCTTTTTTGCATCTAAAAAATTATCACAAATATAAACACCTTTACCTGCAGCTAGTCCATCAGCCTTTACCACTAGAGGATAGTTTTTATTCTTCAAATAATTTAAACTAGAATCTATATCTTTAAAAATATCAAAATCTGCAGTTGGTATTTTTTCAATTTTACAAATTTTCTTCGTAAAAATTTTTGATCCTTCTAATTGAGAACAATATTTATCTGGACCAAAAACTTTAAGTTTATTTTTTTGCAAATAATCAACAATACCATTTACCAAGGGTTCCTCAGGACCAACTATAGTAAAGTCTACTTTATTTTTGATTAAAAAAAATTTTAATTTCTCAAAATTTTTAACATCTATATTAACATTTTCAGCAATTTTCTCGGTACCACCATTACCAGGAATACAAAATATTTTTTTTAATTTTGAAGACTCGTTAATTTTTTTACAAATGGCATGTTCTCTTCCCCCACTACCAATTATTGCTATTCTCATGTATACTTATTTATATAATGGAAGATAAAATAGCTAGATTAAAATATTTAAATAATTCATTCGAAATTATTGAAAATGGCACACATGTTATTTGTGCAGTTTCAAAAAAAAAAATATTAATTGAGAATTTAACTTATTGGAATGTAGAACTTCAAGAACCATATTTTTCCTATGTTGAAGCAAACTCTAAAAGAGATCAAAATAAATAATTTATTTCCATCTGTTATGAGTTAAAATCCACTGAGAAGGGTTGTTTAATATCATTTTTTCTAAAACTTTATTTAATTTTAGAGTTATTTCCTCTATAGTCTCATTTTTCTCAAATTTAATAGGACTTTCGATAGTTAAATTAAAATTAATATCCTCCACTCTCTCAATATAAACAGGAACAATTTCGCAACCAAATTTTTTTACAATTTGAGCAGGAATAGTTGTTGTGAAAGCTGGCTTTCCGAACAAATCACATTTAATTCCCTCAGTCACTCTTTGATCAATCATTAAGGCCACAGAAAAATCCTTTTTCAAATAAGCAAGCATTTCTCTTGTTCCTCTTTTGCCTTTTTTAATTTGATTTTTACAAATATATTTGACTCTGATATTTTCCATTATCTTATTTAAAAATATATTATTCAATGGCCTATAGATTGCTGATAAATTTATTCCTATTGAGTCAATAACCATAGCCATTAGCTCAAAGTTACTAAAGTGTCCCGAAACAAAAACTACTTTTTTATTTTTTTTCTTAATTTCCTCAAGAATTTCAATTCCTTGAACTTTTATTCGATTGTTTAATTTACCATTTCTAAAATTCTTTAAATAAATATAATCAGATAAAATCCTCCCGTAATTGGAGAATACGTCTTGAACTATTCTATTAGAATTATTGATTTTTTCTTTTGAAGCATTGTTAATTAGAGAAATATTTTTTAAGATTATATTTTCTGATCTAAGATATTTTCCAAAAATTTTACCTATTAGAGCACCCAAGTTTGAGCCTTTTTCATAACCTAAAATTTTAAAACATATGAAAAGTATAATTATAATCAAAAATTGTATAAAATATTTTAAATATCTCATAGATTACCAATTAAAAATTTTTCAAATTGTTTTAAATTATTAATATTTAAATCTATTATAGTTTTATTAAAACCAGCAATTTTAAATTTTTTGATTTTCATAAAATCTTTTTCGGTTGTAATTATTTTTAAATTATTTTCGTATGCAATTTTTTTTATATTATTAATTTCCGACAAATTATATCTATAATGATCTGGAAAAACTAAACTTTTTTTAATATCAAATTTATTTTTTTTAAGTAGTTCGAGAAAATTATTTGGATTTCCTATTCCACAAAAAGCTAGATACTTAGATTTCCGACTAAAATTTTTTTTATTTTTTAATACATACTTACCGGAAAAAATCTTTATGTTTTTGTTATAAAATTTTATTTTCTTAAATAATTTTGAGTTTTTTTTACCATTAATAAATACTGCGTCATAATTTTTTAATTCAGACATGCTTTCTCTTAAAGGTCCCGCGGGTAATAGTTTTCCATTACCCACTCCTATCAAACTATTAAAACATACTATCGATAAGTTAAATTTAATTGATTTATCTTGTAGCCCATCGTCAAATATTGCAACACTATTTTTCAATTTGTCTATTTTAAAAAGACCATCTAATCTATTTTTAGGATTAATAAAATTCGTCTCTTTTTTAAGTAATTCTTGTTCATCTATTTGATTTGGGTAATCTTTTTTTATTACGAATGTTTTAAACTTTTTTTTTAGAACTTGATTTATTTTTAAAACAAGTTGTGTTTTGCCAGTACCACCTAAATAAATGTTACCAACACATATTGTTTTAATATTAAATTTTTTTTTTTCTTTTTTTTTTTTATAAAAGTTTATTAGATGAGTAATTGCAGATAGTGGTAAAAGAAAAAATGAATAAAAATTTAATTGAGGTTCATCCCAAAATCTTGGTTTTAATAGTTTTAATTTAAACATATTTTAACAATTCTATTTTTGTTTTTGTAAGTATTTTGTTGCTTATTTTATTCAATTTTAATTTTGCATTTTGATTAATTGAATTTTTATTTTTTATTAAATTTATTGCTTGCTTCATATTATTAAATTTAAAAGAAATTTTTTCTTGATTCAAAAATTTATAAACTTCCTTAAAATTATCAATGTATGGACCATGTATTACAATTGAATTATTTCTAACTACATCTAGTGGATTTTGACCTCCGTGTGGTATCAAAGAACCACCTGTAAAAACTACTTTAGATAAACCTAAAAATTTCTTGGTTTCACCATATGTATCTACCAAATATACATCTGTAGATTGATGAATTTTTTGATTTGAACTGTGTCTATGTACAAATAAATTTTTAGATTTGAGATCTTTTTCTATTAAATTTGCTCTTTCAACATGCCTTGGAATTAATATTAAAATTTGATTTTTATTATCTCTAAGATTTTTAAACATTTCAGCACAAAAATTCTCTTCCGTTTGATGTGTGCTATAACCAGTTAAAATTATATTTTTGGAATTAAAAAATTTTCTTTGAGTAGAATTTAAATTGGAATTACTTTTTTCTTGAACATCACAAAGTTTTAAGTTTCCAATAAATTTTATTTTTTTGGACCCAAGTTTTGTTAAGTATTTTGTTGTTTCCAGATTTTGCGGTAAACATAAATCAAACATATTAAATATTTTTTTTGAAAAAAAATTTATTTTTCTCCATCTTTTAAAAGATTTATTTGTAATTCTTGCGTTTAGTAAAATTAGTGGTAATTTTTCTTCCTTTATATTTTTAATTATATTTGGCCAAATTTCAGATTCTAAAAATATACATACTTTTGGTTTCCAATATTTTAAAAACCTATTAGTAATAAAATTAATATCTATAGGAAAAAATTGGTGAATAGTTTTTTTAAATTTAAACTTATTTAAAACTTTAGCTGAACTTAAGGTACACGACGTAATTAATATTTGATTTATATTTTTATTTTTTTCTAAAGCTTGAACTAATGGAATTATACTAAGTACTTCACCAACACTTGCTCCATGAAACCATATTAATTTTCTTTTTGGTTGTTTATTATAAAAACCGATTTTTTGTTTTATGCTGGTGAGTGTTTCTTTACTTTTTAAAATTCTATAAATCGACAATAATGGTAAAAAAAAAATAATTATTAAAAAAAATAATCTATAAACAAACATTATTAATCTTTTCTAAGTTGTTTTTCGTAGAAGTTTTTATAAACTGGAGAATTCTTTACTAATTCTTCATGTCTTCCTTTTGCTATAACTTTTCCTTTTTCCAAAACATAAATATTGTCTGACATCATGATTGTAGATAATCTGTGTGCAATAACCACTGTTGTTCTATCTTTTGTTAATACTTTAATTGCTTCTTGAATTTTATGTTCGGTTTCTGCATCTAAAGAGGAAGTAGCTTCATCAAGTAAAATAATTTTACTTTTTTTAAGCATTGCCCTTGCAATCGATATTCTTTGTTTTTCACCTCCAGATAATCTCACACCATTTTCTCCAATAACTGTATTCTCTTTATTAGGTAAATTAATTATAAAATCATCGCAAAATGAATATTTTATTGCATCTGATATTTCTTTGTCCGTTGCAAGTGAATTACCATAAACTATATTATTTCTTATTGTATCATCAAATAAAGTAACATCTTGAGATACCAATGAGATATTAGCTCGCAATGAACTTAATTTTATTTTATTTATTGAATAATTATCAATTTTTATATCTCCAGAGGTAATATTATAAAATCTTGGGATTAAATTTAATATAGTTGATTTGCCAGCCCCGCTATGGCCAACTAAAGCTGTCATTTTTCCACCTTGAATATTTAAGTCAACATTTTGTAAAATTTGATTTTCATTTGCTTCGTACTGAAAAGAGACATCTTTAAAGTTTATTTCAGTGTCTGCAAAATTTACATCCTTACTATCTGGTTTGTCAAAAATTTTTGTCTCCATTTCTATTAATGGCAGTATTCTTTGCCCAGCCGATAACCCTTGGTTTATTGTCATGTTTAAAGTTGCCAAAGATCTAACAGGTTGATATGCAAGCATCATTGCAGCTAAAAAAGAGAAAAAATTATTTACTTCCAATTCTTCTGTAAATATTAGTTGTCCCGCATAATAAATAAGTCCAGCAATCATTATTCCAGTTAATGTCTCCATAATTGGAGAAGCTCGATTTAAAACAACATTAATTTTTGTCATTTTTTCTTTTAAACTATCTAATACATTGTCAGCTCTACTATATTCATAATTCTCTTTTTGAAATATTTTAATAATTTTATGGTTTTTAAATATTTCAAGAATATATGAATTTAATTTACCAGCTTCCTCTTGAGCTTGAGTTGTAATTTTGCCCATTCTTTTACCTAAAGACCTAGCTGCAAAGCTTGCCAGTGGTATCATTATGATTGCAAAAAATGCTAATTTCCAATTTTGATAAAACATTACTCCTAATAGACCAATTAGAGTTAAAGTATCTTTAAAAATATTAAGTATCACAGTACTTATTAAGTTTGTCATAAAACTTACATCTACAGTTAGGTGGCCTATGATTTTTCCTGAATGCTTTTTATTTATTACTTCTATGTCTGAATTTATTAATGATTTCATCAAATCAAATTGAAGTAATTTTGTGACTTCTTGAGCAATTTTAATCAGAATTACTCTTGCAAAATATAAAGAAAAACCTTTAACTGTAAAAGCGATTACTATAGCCAAAGGTATAACAAGTAACAATGTTTTATCTTTTTCAATGAATATCTTTTCTATTGCGGGGTCAAGTAACCACGCAATGGCAGAAGTTGCTGCCGCTACACATAAAGAGAAAAATACAGATAAAAAAATTTTAGGAAGATATTGTTTTGTATAATTATTAAATAATTTTTTTATAATATAACTTTTTTTCATTTTAAAAAATTTTTCCAATAATTAAACAACATAATATTATGAGACCTAGAAAATTATTTGATTTAAATATTTTTAAACAAATAATATTGCTACTCATATCTAATTTATAAGTTTGATATATAAATAAATGTGCTAATGGAATTATAAGAGATATAAAATAAGTATTTGAGAAGTTCATAAATATTCCTATCAAAATCAGAGATATTGAAAATAAAAAATAATTTATAAATATAAATAATTTCGGACTATTTTTAAATTTTATTGAGGTCGATTTAACTCCGATTATTTCATCATCTTTAATATCCTGAAATCCGTATATTGTGTCGTAACCTAGTGTCCAAAATATGGCTCCTATATAAAAAACTATTGGTTCTATACTTATATTTCCATTTATTGCAGTCCACCCCAGGATTAAACCATAATTAAATGTAATTCCTAAAAATAGCTGAGGCCAGTAAGTAAACCTTTTCATCAAAGGATAAGTGAACGCAAGTGGCATTGATGCAATTGCCAATAAAATAGTCATAAAATTGAAATTTATTAAAACTAAAAATGCTAAAAAACACAAAAGCATAGAATAGATTGATGCAAGTTTAATTGATATTTTTCCAGAGGCAATCGGCCTATTTTTTGTTCTTTCAACATTTTTATCAAAATCTTTATCTGCTATATCATTTACAATACATCCGGCAGATCTCATTAAAACTGCTCCAGAAAAAAATAAGAGAATATAAAAAAAATATTGGTTAATATTGTTATTTAAATCCGAAGCTATTGTTAAGCCCCATACGCAAGGCCAAAACAATAACATGTAGCCAATTGGCCTCTTTAACCTTGTTAATTCGAAGAAGATGCTTATATGAGACATATAATTAATTAAATAACAAAGATTTTTTATTAAGCAAATCTAATCGTCATGAATATTGATTACACAGTAGTTGCTCTAATGTTTCCTGCAATACCATTAATAATGAATGTGTATTCTACGAGGTTCCATACTTTAAGTGCATTAATTAGGAAAATACATGATGAATACGTTTTTGAAAAACATACACCACCAGAATGGAAAGATCAGCTTAACAATTTAAATGATAGGATTGATGTACTGAAATATTCTATAATGTTCGGTGCATTTGGCTTTCTTTTTAATATGTTAACTGTTTTTGCACTTTACTTAGATGAGTTATTTATTGCGAGGATAATTTTTGGATCTTGTTGCTTATCAGTTATGATTTCAATAATTTTTTTTATAAGAGAAATTCAAATTTCCACTAAAGCTTTAAGACTTCATATATCTGATATGGATGAGAAGTTTAAGGAATAATAACAGCAGGTCCTAAAATTTTTCTGCCTTCCAAATCTTTGTGTGCATCGACAACATCTTCAAGTTTGTACTCTTTAAAAATTTCAATTTTAACTTTTCCTGACGTTACTTTTTCAAATAATACTTTAGATGCTTCTTCGAGCTCTTCTATAGTACTTAAATATTGTTGCATAGATGGCCTGGTTAAATATAGCCCTTTTGGCTGTATTAATTTAGGAACATTAATGTCTGACAATGGTCCAGATGCATTTCCAAAAGAAACCATCATACCTCTAATACTCAAACATTCTAGAGAGCCTTCGAGTGTATTTTTGCCAACACCGTCATAAACAACTGGAACTCCTTTACCGTTTGTAATTTCCAAAACTTTTTTTGCAAATTCCTCTTTGTTATAATTTATGACATGATCGTAACCGTTATTTTTAGCATTTTTTATTTTATCATCTGAACCAACTGTTCCTATAACATTACACCCCAAACTTTTCGCCCATTGTCCAAATATTTGTCCAACACCACCCGCAGCAGCATGAAATAAAACAGTTTCACCTTTTTTCACAGGGTAAGTTTTGTGTAATAAATAAAAAGTAGTTAATCCTTTTGTCATTAAAGTTGCTGCTACCTTAAAATCAACATTATCAGGGATTTTTACTAAATTTTTCGTAGGATAGTTTCTATGTGTTGAGTAAGATCCCAATGGTGCCCCTGCATAAGAAACTCTATCCCCGATTTTGAAATCTTTTACTTCCGAACCAGTGTCGGAAATCACACCAGCTCCTTCCGCACCAATTCCTGTTGGAAGTTTTAATGGGTATAATCCTGATCTATGATAAGTATCAATATAATTCAAACCAATTGCCTTATGTTCAATTGTAACCTCATCATCTTTTGGTTTATCTAATGAAATATTCTTTAACTCTAATACTTCAGGACCACCGTTTTTTGATAACTGTATCGCTTTCATCTATTTTACAAATGTACCACTATGATAATCTTCTATAGCTTGAAGTATTTCTTGCTTTGTATTCATTACAAATGGTCCACCCCTAGCTATTTGTTCACCAATTGGTTTGCCAGAGATTAATAGAAATTTTGCATTAGATAAGGCTGAAACTTTTAAATTTTTTCCTCTTGTTAAAAGTATTAATGTAGAGTCTTTAACTTTATCGTGATTTTCGTTACCAATTCTTATTTCACCATTTATTAGATAAATAAATGAGTTATGTGTTGATGGAATAAGAAAACTAAATTCTTTACCTTTTTTTAATTCTACATCAAAGTAAA
>MDTD01058187.1_pt1 | contig 11071 bp, 12 predicted proteins | sample 811221 | NCBI WGS metagenome assembly MDTD01 (sample SAMN05326646, study PRJNA326480) | marine metagenome | isolation source: seawater | place: Pacific Ocean: South West | collected 2011
GTCTATAATTTTTTTTATTTTTAAAAAGCATGCCCTTTTATTAAGGTTTGTAGTATTAATCAATAGGGAATCTTTTGTTTTCTTAAGAGGCGAAATCTTCCTATTATAGTCATTTTTATCTCTATTTTTGAGACTTTTTAGGACTTCTTTATATGAAATTTTTTTCTTAAATCTTTTAAGTTCTTTAAATCTTCTTAGGGCTCTAATCTTAACATTGGCTGTTATGAAGAATTTAAAATCTGCGTCTGGGACGATTTTATAAGTTATATCTCTGCCATCAAGACAAGAACCTTTGTATTTTATGGGTGGATTATAAGCAAAATTTAACTGAAAAGTATGCACCATTTTTCTTATTTTTCTAATTTTTGATACGACAGATGCTTCAGTGCCAATTTCGTCTCTTAATAGAATTTTATTTGAAAGATTTTTTACTTTAAGAGATTTTATCTTTGACTTGATAAATTTTTCATTAAACTTTTTTGGGTTTTTAAGTTTTAGAAAAGCAATATATCTATAAATTTTTCCTGTATCTAAATAAAGAAGACCGTAATGTTTTGATAGTGCTTTTGCTACAGTACCAGCTCCAGCTGCTGCTGGAGAATCTATAGCAATTTTAATAATATTTTTTCTTTTTTTTATCATTTATTAAATCATTAATTATATTTAAAAATTTTGGAAATGAAGTTTTAATAGAATCTTTATCATGAATTTCCCAATTTCCACCAAATGATAATGCTGCTACAACACTTGTCATAAAAATTCTGTGATCTTTAAAATAATCTTTTATAATTATTTTTTTATTTATTTCTAAATTTGGATCTCCAAATATTTTAATAGAGTTTTTTGTTGTTATTGTTTTTACACCCATACTTCTTAAAAGTTTAGATCCCAATTGTAATCTCGGACTTTCTTTTTTATCAAGTTCAGATAAATTTTTAAATGATGATACTCCATTCGCTTTAGCTGCAACTAAAAAAATTATTAAAAATTCATCAATAGCTTTGCTATTTAGAGAAATCGGACAATTAATTGGATTTAAATTGTTGACACTTTTTATGTGTATATCTGCTCTTTCTTCTCCATTGTAAGTTGATTTATTTTTAAAAGTTATATTAGCACCCATTTTTTTTAGAATTGTCACAACACCAATTCGTGTTGGATTTGTATTAACGTTTTTTATAATTAAGCTTGAATCATTTACAAGGGTAGTTAAAGCAATAAAAAAAGCACTTGAACTTATGTCGGAAGGAATATCATAATTAATTGTATTTATTTTTTTTATTTTATTTATTTTTATAAAATCAAAATTTTTTTTTTTATTAATATAAATTGGTAGTTTAAGATATTTATATAATAATTCAGTATGATTTCTTGATTTTTTTGCTTTTATAATGGTTGATCCCTCAGCTCTCATGCCAGCAAAAATTACTGCGCTTTTACATTGAGCAGAACCTTTTTTTTCAAAATATTTAAAACCTTGAAGTTTATTTGAGCCATAAATTTTTAGTGGTAAATTTATTCCTTTTTTTAATTGAAATTTTGCTCCAAATTTACTTAGTGGATCAGCAATTCTCTTAAAATCTCTTTTTGATAAGCTTTTATCTCCTATTAACTTAATCGGATAAGGAGTATTGATTAATAATCCCATTATTAATCTTCCTAATGTACCTGAATTTCCTGAGTCTATTATTATATTTTTTTGAAATTTATATCCATTCAATCCTTTTCCATAAATATCACAATAGTTGGCATTATATTTTACTTTTATACCAAATTTTTTAATTGCATTAATTGATGAAATTACATCCTCAGATAACAATAAATTTTTAGCTCTAGAGCGACCATTTGCTAATGAAGCAAGTAAAACCCATCTAATACTAATACTTTTATCTCCACTTATTTTAATTTTTTTATGAAATGTTTTTATTTTTTTTTTTATAATTAATTTATTTAACATGAAAGATTAGCTTATTTTAAAACTATCTCCAAAGTATGCATCTCTTGCCTTAATGTCTTTAACTAAATCTGATGGAGTTCCTTTTGCAACAATTTTACAGTTACTTAATATCATTGCTGAGTCAACACATGCTAAAAGATCTCTTGCTTGATGATCACATATACAAATAGTAATAGAAGTCTCTTGCTGTAATTTTACAATAATTTCTTGTAACATCTTTATAGTTAAAACATCGAGTGCGGCAAAGCACTCATCTAATAAAAGAACTTTAGGATCGCTTAGTAATGATAACGCAATAACTAATTTTTTTTTTTGACCCCCAGAAAGAAATTTTGCCTTTATATCTTTAACATTATCAAGTTCAAATCTATTTATTAAATAATTAATTTTATCTGTTCTAAATTGTTTATTTTCAATAACTATTTCAGAAATTGCTCTTAAATTATCATGTAATGATAAATCGTTGAAATACCCACCATATTGTGGAACATATCCTATTTTAAACTTTTTAGTTCTTAAATACACAGGATACTGCGTTACAACTTCATTATTAATTTTTATATTCCCTGTCTTTGGTAAAACTAGTCCAGTAATTAAATTAAAAATTGTTGATTTTCCAACTCCATTTGGCCCAAGCATACCAAAGATTTGGCCTTCACTAATTCTAAAACTTATATTATCTAATATCAGTCTGTTTACATAAGATAGAGAAATATTCTCAAATTCAATTATTGATTTTGTATTTTTAAAAGATTTAATTCTAAATTTTTTAATTATTGCCATTATAATTTTTACTTTTAATATTTACTTTTTTTTTATTTTCGTGCATAAAAATTTTTGTATCCTTCGTATCAATTTCAATTTCAATTACATCGGCTTTAAGTATGTTTTCTGGATTAGTATAAATTACATCCTTAGAAACTATCATATTATTTCTCTTAATCGAAAAATCTAAATATTCACTATTAATCTTATTATCTAAATATTTAATTATTACATTTTTTGAAAAAATAGTATCATAATTAAGCGTATTATATTTACCAAAATCTGAAGTTATATATATATTATTTGAATTTTTTAAAATTATATTTGCAGAAACATCTGTTAAAAAAATTACATTATTACTATCTAAGTCAATTTCTCCTGAAATAGCATTGATTTTATATTCGTTTCCTTTGGAATCTCTAGCCACGTACTCAACATCATCAATCATATTTGATTTGTAAGTCTCGGTTTCTGTTTGAATTTCTTCAACCATTTCATTTTTATTATGAAGCTTAATATAAATTGATAGAGAAACAAATAATAATAAAATTAAACAAAAAAAAAGAAATAATTTTTTTCTTTTCATCTAAGAAATATTTGATTGCAAAATAGTGTGTACATGAATTACACCAACTGTAATTAAAGGATTTTTTTTATTATTTACAATTAAAGATGTAATTTTTTTGGAATTCATTAAAGACAATGCTTTTGCTGCTAATTCATTTTTATCAATAAATATTGGTTTTTTGGTCATAATTTTTTTGACTGACATTTTATGAATATTAGTATTTGTTTCACTAAATCTCCTAATTTGTCCGTCTGTAATTATTCCACACGTTTTTTTATTTTTTTTTCTAATAATTAATATACCCAATTTTTTTTCGCTTAAAATTTTAAGAGCCCGACTCATATTTAAATTTTCATTAACAAATGGAATTTTTTTTCCTGTTATCATTATATCTTCAACGGTCTTTAGTTGTGCTCCTAAACTTCCCGCTGGATGTAGTTTTTTGAAATCAAGTTTTCCAAATTTCTTATATTCCATTGTAGATATTGCTAACGCATCTCCAAGCGCAAGTTGAACTGTGGTACTTGAAGTGGGCACAATAATACCTGCTTCAACAACTTGAGGTATTAATAATTTAATATCAGCAGCCTTATATAATATCGAATTTTTTTTTGACACAATTCCAATTAAAATTATTTTGTTTCTGTTTGCAAATTGAATAATATGTTTTAATTCAGCAGTTTCACCAGAATTACTAATTAAAATTAGTATGTCTTTTTTCGAAATCATTCCTAGGTCACCATGTGATGCTTCACTTGGAGAAATACTAAATGAGGGTGTTCCAACGGATGCTAAAGTAGCGGCAATTTTAGTTGCTATCAATCCGCTTTTACCCACTCCACTTAATATTACTTTAGATTGACATTTTGCAATTTGAACAACCGCCCTGTTAAAGGAACTATTTAAATTTGCTTTTAATTTTTGTAAGGCTTTAATTTCAAGATTAATTACATTTTTTGCAGTAGATATAAATTTTTTTTTATTCATTAATGTGACCAAATATCGTCTTTAAACAATGCTAAATCAAGATCAACTCTTGTTTTTAAAAATTTCAAACAATTATTGTAAAGTTCAATTCTGTTTTCTCGCTCTAATATTTTATTTAACTCTTCATGTATTTGATGTAAATAAATAACGTCATTTGCACAATATTTTAATTGAGCTGGTGATAATTTTCCTCCAAAATCAGAATTTTGGAATTGTTTACTTATATCTATATTTATAAATTCTTTGATTAAAGTTTTTAGTGAGTGATTGTCTGAATATGATCTTGCTAATTTAGAAGCAATCTTGGTATCTAATACATTATTTACATCAGTTTTTAGATAATATTTTATATGCGCCATGTCTGCTCTTGAATAATGAAAAATTTTTGTAACATCATTATTATGTAATAGCTTGACTAGATTTGGAGCATTATAATTTTTTCTATCAAATTGAATTATATGTGCATCAGAATTTCCCGTTGAAATCTGTATTAAGCAAAGAGGATCACGTCTGACATTTAGACCCATAAACTCACCATCTACAGCTATTGTATTGCCTAATTTTAAATCATCTGGTAGATCATTTCTGTGTAATTGAATATTATTGCTCATTTTTTTAACATATATATATGAAAGCAAAAAATTGTCTAATTTTTGGTGGTAGTGGTCAAATTGGAAGAAACTTGATAAGGAAACTTACCAAGAATAACTATAAAGTAACAGTTGTAACTAGAAATATTCATCAGAAGAGTTACATAATTAAAACGCAGGCTAATGCTGGTTATATTGAGATAGTTGAAGCAAATATTTTTGATGAAAGAAAGATTAGAGAACTTTTTAAAAATACAGATATTTGTATAAATTTAATTGGAATTTTATTTGAACAAAAAAAAGGAAATACATTTAAAAACATTCATACTATTTTCCCATCTCTTTTAGCTAAACTCTCGAAAGAGTATAATCTTAAACATTTTATTCATTTATCCGCCTTAGGAATTAATGACGCTAAGGATTCAGATTATGCTAAGAGTAAACTGGAGGGAGAAATTATGGTTTTAAAAAACTTTCCATTAGCTACAATTTTAAGACCATCAATTGTTTATTCTGTTGACGATAATTTTACAACAAACTTTATGACATTGCTCAATAGACTTCCAATATTTCCTCTCTACTACGGTGGAAATACTAAATTTGCACCTATACATTGTTCAGATTTGACAGATACAATTCAACATGTTATTTCGAATAATATTTATTCTAAAATTATTGAGTGTGTAGGTCCTGAAGAGCTTTCTTTTAAAACAATATTAAATAAGCTTCTAGATTTGATAGGAAAAAAAAGAATTCTGATTCCTTTTCCATTACCTATTGCAGAAATCACTGCAAGATTATTTGAATTTTTGCCAAAACCTTTGCTTACTAGGGATCAATTGAAGCTTTTAAAATATGATAACATTGCTTCAGGAAAATATAAAACTAATTCAGATGTAGGTGTACCTTCCTTACGAAATTTTGATACAGAGGTAAAAAAATATTGTTATATGTGGAGAGATGGAGGACAGTTTTCTACAGAAAAATACTCACGTAATAAAGATCTAGAAAATAACACAAATTCAAATTAAGCAGATTGTATTTTTTTTTCAATAAATTCAGGAACTTCCTCTTTTACAGTAATTTCTTCTTTTTTACCTTTTGGTTGATAGGCATAAAGCAAATGAAGTTTACAATACGAAAAATCTTTTAAAGAAGTTCTTCCACAAAAATAAAAATTTTTTTCATTAGGATGTCCAACTGGCCATTTACATGAATTTTCGTCTAATTCTTCTAATTGTTTAGGATTTTCAGGTTCAAAATCTTTTTCTATTATCAGTGATTTAAATTTATTTTTTCGACCTCTTTTATTTTTTATACTTTTTTCATCAAAAGAATTTTCAAAACTTTGATTAGTAGAGGTGGAACGAGTTTTAATTTTTGCAGATAAATTTAGCCTATGAGCTTTCCCAATAACGGCATTTCTACTTAAACCACCAATAATTTCAGCAATTTGACTTGCGGTATTGCCTTTGCCCCATAATTCTTTCAGTTTCGCAACTTTATCTTCGGTCCAGCTCATATATCAAGATATTGTATATTATTTTTACTATACAACAATATACTGATATTATACTTTATTAAACAATCAAAATATTAGACTTATCAACACAAGCAGTTTGATTTAAGCTTAATATATTTTCAATCATAACTTGTATCTAATAATTAAAATTTATAAAAGAATTTAATTTTATGAGCAATCTGGCAAAAAATTATAATAGAAAAAAAATATCCTTTAAGTTTGGCAAAGGAAGTTATTTGTTTTCAACGAACAACAAAAAATATTTAGACTTTGTTCAAGGAATTGCAGTAAATTCTTTAGGACACGCACACCCAAAACTTATTAAAGCAATAAATGATCAATCAAAAAAATTGTGGCATGTATCAAATGCATTTAAAATTCCTGAGGGAGAAAAATTAGCTAAAAAATTATGTAATAAAACATTTGCTGATTACGTAATGTTTCAGAATAGTGGAGCAGAGGCAACAGAAGCTTCAATAAAGGTTGCAAGAAGATACTTTTTTTCGATAGGAAAACCATATAAAAATAGAATTCTTTGTATAAAAAATTCTTTTCATGGAAGAACGCTAGCAGCAATTTATGCAAGTGGATCAAAAAAAATGACAGAAGGTTTTGGACCAAAGGTCCCAGGGTTTGACCATATTAAATTTAATGATACAAAACCGAGATTCCCAAACATTAGAAATCGAATTAATAAAAAAACTGCTGCAATTATGGTCGAAACTATATTGGGCGAGGGTGGTATTAAACAAATTCCTGACAAATGTTTGAAATATTTGAGAAAAATCTGCAATGAAAAAAAAATATTACTTATTTTAGATGAGGTTCAATGTGGAATAGGACGAAGTGGAGATTTCTTTGCTTTTGAAAGAGCAAAAGTAAAACCAGACATTGTTCCTATCGCAAAAGGCATTGGTGGAGGTTTTCCAATTGGTGCTGTTCTCATGAATAATAAAGTCGCAAAAGGGATGACACCTGGCACACATGGTTCAACTTTTGGAGGTAACCCATTGGCTATGGCAGTAGGTAACGAAGTAATAGATATAGTTTCAAGTCAAAAATTTTTAAAAAATATCAAAAAATTATCAAAATATTTTTTATTAAATTTAAACAAAATCAGAAAAAAATATCCTCATCACATCAAAGAAATAAGAGGTAGGGGTTTATTAATTGGAATTCAGCTACATAAAGAACAAGGTACATTTATTAAAAAACTGATGGATAATAAATTATTAACAATTCGAGCAGCTGAAAATGTAATTAGAATTTTACCTCCTCTGAATGTAAAAAAAAAAGAAATTGATGAAGCTTTAAAGATAATTAGTAAAGTTTGTTCGAATTTGAGATAAAATGAAACATTTTATAAATTTAAAAGATATACCTGCTAATGAATTAAGAAAGATAATTACTGATGCTAAAAAAAGAAAAAAATTAAGAAAGAAACTTAGCACACTTGAGGTAGATAGAGATTTACCTTTAAAAGGAAAGTTGTTAATACAAATGTTTGAAAAATCAAGTTTAAGAACCCGATTAAGCTTCTATATAGCTATTAAACAACTTGGAGGTGGAACACTGACTCTAAGATCAAATGAACTTCATTTAGGTCACGGGGGAGAAAGCATTGCAGATACTGCAAAAACTCTCTCAACATACGGTGATGGTTTTATGTTTAGAACAGATAGCGAAAGAAAAGTAAAAATTTTTAAAAAATTTTTGTCTATACCTATGATTAATGGCTTAAGTCCTTCATCTCATCCAACACAAGTATTATCAGATATATTTACTGTTGAGGAAATTAAAAAAAAAAATATTTCAAAATTAAATATTTGTTGGATAGGTGATAGTAATAATGTTTTAGATAGTTTAATAGCAGCATCTGTCAAATTTTCATTTAAATTAAGCATTGGGTGTCCAAAAAAATTTGAGCCAGGAAAGGAGGTTATTAATTGGGTAAAAAAAAATAATCAAAATATTTTTATTTTTAATGATCCTAGAAAAGCGGCTTTTAAGGCTGATGTAATTTTCTCTGATAAAGTCATTTCTCTAAATGACAAAGTTAACAAGAAAAAAAAAATACTTCAGTTTAAAAAATTTAAAGTTGATAACAAGTTAATGAGTTATGCAAAAAAAGATTGTATATTTCTACATTGTTTACCGAGAGGTAATGAAGTTGCCGATGATGTTTTTCAGGGAAAAAAATCTCATGTTTGGCAGCAAGCTTTAAATAGAGTTCATGTTCAAAAGAGTATATTATTATACTGTTTTGGAAAATTAAGGTAGTGGAACGGGACTATCTGAATTTTCGTTTAAGTACTTGATGACTGAAGCCCTGTCTTTTTCTTTTCTTAAACCAGCATAGGCCATTTTTGTACCTTTAATCCATTTAGCAGGTTTAATTAAAAATCCATTGAGTTCTTCAAATGTCCATTCTTTATCATAAGTTGCTAAGGCTTTTGAATATTTATAGTTTTCAATTGCACCAATTTTTCTTCCTACAACATTATATAAAGCTGGACCAATTGCATTTTTACCACCTTTTTGAATAGAATGGCATGCAGCACATTTTTTAAAAACTTTCTCACCAGTTGAAACATCTCCAAGTGCCATCAACGCTACAATATCTACTTTATCGTCTTCTGTTTTAACATCTTTAGCAATAGTCGTTTTCTCTTCAATGTCTATTTTGTAGCCAGGAGTTTCCGGTTTTTCTACATGAAATATTACATTAGATAATTTACTAATACCTATAACTATTAAAGCCACCATTAAAACTGCAGCAACAATTTTATTAATTTCAAATGAGTCCATTATTTAAAATATTGTTATAGAACATATATCACGATAAATTGAAAAATAGATAAAATTTAATGTATAAATTTGCCTCTGCCTTTGATTTATAGGTATAATAAATTGTAAAATTAATGAAAACTTTAGTAATTATACCATCAAGAATGTCTGCAACTAGGCTCCCTGGTAAACCATTGTTAAAAATAAATGATTTGTCTATTATCTCTCACGTTTCCAAAAAAGCAGAAGAAGCAAATATAGGCGAAGTAGTTGTCGCCACTGAAGACCAGGAAATTTTCGATGATGTATCTAAAAATGGTTTTAGAGCCATTATTACGAGCAATAAACATAATACAGGTACTGACAGGATTTATGAAGCATTCAAAAAACTAAATATAAAAAATGTAGATTTTATAATGAATTTACAAGGAGATGAGCCAGCAATAAATATTAAAGACATAATTAATTTAAATAAAAAAATGATTGATAGCATATCAAATATGGGCACGCTTGCAGCAGAGATAAAAAATTTAAATGACTTAGAAAACGAAAATATAGTAAAAGTTAAAACTGAAATAAAACTAAATACTGAAAATTTATCTCAAGCAATTAGTTTTTCCAGAAAATGCAAAAAAAATATGAAAAATATTTATCATCATTTAGGAATATATTGTTATTCAACTGAAATACTTGAAAAATTTGTTCAATTAAGTCAAACGAAAAATGAGATATTAAATAGATTAGAGCAACTTAGAGCTCTAGAAAATAATATTAAAATTAATGTAGTGCTAGCTGAAACTAAACCAATTGGAGTTGATACTATGGAAGATTATCTAGCGTTAAAAAAAATAATGGAATATAAGACTTCATGAATAAGATATATTTTCAAGGTACTTTTGGTGCATACTCTCATTTAGCAGCACTATCAATTTTTCCAAATGCAAAAATATTACCATGTAAAACTTTTGATGAATGCTTCAATAATGCTACGAAAGAGCCTGATTGCAAGATTATAATTCCAGAGTCTAATAGAATTACTGGAAATATAGGAATAGAGTATTTAATTTTTAAACATAGGTTAAATATTTATATGGAGCATTTTCAAAAAATTGAGCACAACCTTCTAGGTCAACCTGGTGCTAAATTAGAAGATATAAGAGAAGTTTATTCACATGCTCAAGGACTATCGCAATGTTCACAATTTATAAAAAAAAATAAACTTGTGGAACATATAAGAGCTGATACAGCAGGGTCTGCAGAAATGATATCCAATACGAAAGATATTAAACAATCTGCAATAGCGTCATCCTTAAGTGCAAAAATTTATGGATTAAATGTAATAAAAAAAAATATTGAAAATGAAAGTGGAAATTTAACTAGATTTTTAGTCATGGGTAAAAACATATTTCAACCTGAGTTTAAAAATAAAAAATATATAACATCTTTTTTGTTTAAATTGAAAAGTAAGCCAGCTGCCCTTTATCAATCTTTAGGTGGTTTTGCTATTAATGGTGTAAATTTAACAAAACTTCAGAGTTATCCAGAAAAAAATACATTTGACTCCTATTTTTTCTTATGCGATTTGGATGGACATATTGAGGATGTTAAAGTTCAAAAATCTTTAAAAGAACTAGGCCTTCATTGTGAAGATTTTCATGTTCTGGGCGTTTTCGAAGCTGATACTTTGAGAGAAAAAAAATAAAATTCTTTTCTTGTAGATTGGAAATTTTAACTGCTATAATGTAAATGGAGGCTAGAGGTGAGTGCTGCTTGAATCCGACCAGATCTTAACGGAAGCAGTCGTAGAGACAGTAATTCAGGTTCTAGTCTCCTTATAGATATATGAACAATAACTCAAAAGTACTAGCATTAAAATATAGACCACAAACTTTTGA
>MDTD01064755.1_pt1 | contig 11071 bp, 12 predicted proteins | sample 811221 | NCBI WGS metagenome assembly MDTD01 (sample SAMN05326646, study PRJNA326480) | marine metagenome | isolation source: seawater | place: Pacific Ocean: South West | collected 2011
ACAAGATTGTGACGACACAGAACTTGTAGTTCCAATTAATCATGGTTCTAACTTGATTATTAAACAAGAATTATCACGATTAAGAGCACAGGGCACAACACCTATAGCCAGATCTCTAGAAAGAGCTTCAGGAGATTTTCCTGAAGAGCCTGGGAGAAATATTGTTATTCTAATTACTGATGGAATAGAAGCTTGTGATGAAGACCCATGCGCTGTTAGCAGAATGCTTCAATCTAAAGGAATAGTAGTAAAGCCTTTTATTATAGGTATAGGTATAGATGATAAGCACAAGGAAAGTTTAATGTGCGTAGGTAATTTCTATGATGCTTCGAACCCTGAGGTATTCGAATCTGTTTTGGATCTAGTGCTTGAACAGGCCTTACATAATACAACTGTACAAGTGGATTTGCTTGACAATAAAGGCAAACCATCTATAACTGATGTGCCAATGTCATTTACTGACAAGAGAACCGGGGAACATGACCCACAAGTAGTTCACACTCTTGGATACAATAATCTAACTGACACATTTTATCTTGATCCAGTTCCTACATATGAACTCAAAGTTCACACACTTCCTGAAAGAGGAATGGAAGAAGTGAATCTTGCTCCTGGAAGGCACAATGTGATCTCAGTACCCAATATGTCTCAGGGAGTAATAACTCCTCAATTTCCTACAACTAGAAGGACTGATTACGGAAATATCAGCGTGGATTTATTTGAATCAGGGGAATGTGAATCATTCTACACTATGAACCTCGGTTCATCATTAAGATTGTTGACAGGAACATATGATTTGGTATTCCACACAACGCCTATAACTAGAGTTGAAGGAGTTGAAGTAGGTGAAGGTGAAATAGTTCCTATTACAATTTCAGCTCCAGGGGCTCTGATGTTACACGCATCTGTGTCAGGATATGGTAGCATTATCAATGCAAACACACTAGAACATGTAGTTCAGCTTGAAACAAATAATCCTTCAGGGAGATATACTTTACAACCAGGAACATACACGGTAATTTTTAGAGCACGACAAGCTCACTCTTCGAAATACAGTATTCAAAAAACTTTTACAATCACATCGGGCTCAACCCAAAATCTCAATATCCATGAATAAATTGTCTGATAAAATAACTTTAAACCCTACTGAATCTAAGGATACTAGATCTGGATTTGGTGTGGGGTTATCTGAGCTAGGACAGAATAATAATGATGTAGTAGCTTTATGTGCTGACCTAACAGGGTCATTAAAAATGGATGCATTCAGAGATGCACATCCTGATAGGTTTTTTCAAGTTGGAATTGCTGAAGCAAATATGATTGGCATGGCAGCTGGAATGACTATAGGTGGGAAGATCCCATTTACTGGAACTTTTGCTAATTTTTCAACTGGACGTGTTTATGACCAAATTCGTCAAAGCGTTGCATATAGTGAAAAGAACGTTAAGATTTGTGCTTCACACGCGGGGTTAACTTTAGGAGAAGATGGAGCTACTCACCAGATACTTGAGGATATCGGGATGATGAAAATGCTTCCAAATATGGTTGTTATTAATCCAGCAGATCACGAGCAAACTAGACAAGCAACACTAGCTATAGCTAAACATCATGGGCCTGTTTATTTGCGTTTTGGCAGACCTAAAGTTCCTGTATTCTACAAGAAAAGTAACAACTTTGAGATTGGTAAAGCTGACATTTTACTAAAGGGCACAGATGTTACAATAATCGCAACTGGTCACTTAGTTTGGGAAGCACTTCAAGCTGCTAAGCAATTAAAAGAAGAAGGTGTAAGTGCAGAGGTGATAAACATGCATACAATTAAACCATTAGATGAGAAAGCAATACTAGATAGCGCGTCTAAAACTGGTAAAGTTGTTACAGCTGAAGAACACCAAAAACTAGGTGGACTTGGAGAGAGTGTAGCTCAGGTGCTTGCTGAAAAGATGCCTACACCAATGAGATTTGTAGCTGTTAATGACAGTTTTGGCGAAAGTGGTAAACCCGCACAATTAATGGAGAAATACGGATTATCAGCTAGCAATATTGTAACTAAAGCTAAAGAGTTACTTTAAGCTATTTCGACATCTAAATCTGCTAAGCAGCTGTAGAGCTTGTCTCTCAGCTGCTTTGTTGCTGGAACTAATGGCAAGCGAACTGAATCACTACATAGGCCAATAGTATCCATAACTGATTTTATTCCAGTAGGATTCCCCTCTTCAAAAATTGCCTCAATTATTGGGCTTAACTTATGATGCATCTCTCGTGCTTCAATAAATTGCCCAAACAATGCTTGATTCACCATAGAACCAAACCTCTTTGGCAGTGCATTCCCAATTACTGAAATTACCCCATCTGCTCCTGAAGCAATCATCGCAAGAGTAAGGCCATCATCTCCTGAAAAAACTTGAAATCCTTCTGGCCTTAGCCTTAATATTTCATCAACTTGAGATAAATCTCCACTTGCTTCTTTTATAGCAATGATATTTTCATGGTTTGCTAATTCAATTGTTGTTGACGCAGTCATATTACTACCTGTTCTTGAAGGAACATTGTAAAGAACAATAGGTTTTGGAGAAGCGTCAGCAACTCTATTAAAATGTTCAAAAATACCCTTTTGGCTTGGTTTATTATAGTTGGGTGAAGCACTTAAAACGGCATCTACTCCATTAAAGTCAAATTCTTCAATTCTCTTACAAATAGCAGATGTATTATTACTTGCCAAACCCACAACTACAGGCAATCTCTTATTATTCAACTCAATAATAAAATCTAGAACACTCCTTTGTTCATCAATGCTGAGAGTAGGAGTTTCAGCAGTTGTTCCAAGTACAACAAGAAAATCGACATCAGAATTAATTAAATGTTCAGTATTGCGCTGCAACGCTGGATAATCAACAGCACCATTTTTATTGAACGGCGTAATCATTGCTACTCCTAATCCACTAAGATGAATCATATTATTGAATATTTGCTTCAGATATAAATTTAAAAGTCCTTTCTATTTGCTCTTTCCAAACTTTAGATAAGTCTACAGGTGTTCCGTCTTCATTTGGCTTATGCTCTATCCTACCAATTTTGACATCGTAATCACGATACTCCCATCCTTCTTGCTCTGGGCCAACTTTCATTTTTGCTAGAGATCTATTTAGAACGTGCTTAAGAGGAAGGTTTGGCTCTAATTCTAAATCAAATAAGATGTCAAATTCGATCTCTGTAAATGCTTCAATTTCTTGTTTGGGTATACCAAACCAATTTAAATCAGACTTACAGAAATAGCCACTATCAAGTTTCTTAACTAACCATCCAGGAATTCTCTTTATGTCAGTATCCACATATGAAAACATTGAAACTCTTCTCACACCCATCTCATCTTGTAAGTACTTAGAGATATCCTTTATGGTTCTATAATGATTGTGATCTTTTTCAAGATATAGAAGGCCTACAGATTCTGCATTTTTCAAGCTACATCCTTGCCTTGTTCGTTTATCATCTTTAAACCTACTAAGAATAAACCTGCTGATGTTTTCCTTCCATTTCACCATGTAAAGGTACAAGCCTAAACTTATGTGGCACGGTTACTGTTTACTTTTCGTAAAATTGTATTATGAAATTATTCTCTACTTCTATTTTAACTGCAATTCTTTTGATTGCTACAGGTTGTTCTTCATCTAACGGGACAAAGGTTAAAGAACCATTTTCAGGCAAAAAATATACATCTAACGCTAGATATTTTAGAGCAGTTGGTAAAGGCACCAGTAAGATTGACAACATTGCTTCATCAAAAGCAGAAGTTGAAGCTCACAAGGATTTGGCTCAGCAAGTGACAACCAACATCAAGGTAGTAAGTGACGCATATGTTCAAGACGTTCAAGGAGAACATGTGAATCAAGCAATAGAGCGTTTTGAGTCTTTAGCAAGAGAAATCACAAACACAACTATTGGTGATTTAAGAAAACTAGGCGAAGAGAAATACGCACTTGAAGATGGTACTTTTTCAGTTTTCGTTGCCTATGAAATTAAAAAATCGGCCATGTTTAAGTTTTTAAAGAAGAAGGCAAAAACGGATGAAAAGATTTCATCAATGGCTAGAACACAAATTATAAATATGTGTGATCAAGAAATTAAGAGACTAGAATCACTTGATTAATTCAGCAAATCTCTTTTTAAACTTTTGAAGTTTAGGCGCTATTACTGCACTGCAGTATGGCGCCTCTTCGTTTTCAGCAAAATAATTGTGATGATAATCTTCTGCTAGATAAAATTCATCCAATACTTCTATAGTAGTGACAATAGGATTTGACCAATCGTCGCATTCATTAGCCGCCTTAATAGCGTTTTGGGCTAATTTGATTTGTTCCTCTGTGGAAGGGAAAATTACCGACCTGTATTGGGTGCCAACATCACCTCCTTGCCTATTTAATGTTGTTGGGTCATGAGTTGCAAAAAAGACTGTAAACAAATCAGATAAATCGATCTCTTCTACATTGTATGAAATCTTTACAACTTCAGCATGACCTGTTAAACCACTACAAACTTCTCTGTATGTTGGATTAGCAATTTTGCCTCCAGCATAACCTGGAACAACTCTAATTACACCCTTAATCTTTGAAAATACAGCTTCAACGCACCAAAAACAGCCAGCACCAAGTACTATGGATTCTGTTTTGATCATTTAAACAGGTATGTTCCAACCATAAGGGTCTTCAGTAACACCCCTTCTAATGTCCTCAAGAGTTGATCTTAATTTAGGAGCTACTGACCACGATTCAAAAGATGGCAAATCGTAATTCCACCCTTCAAAGCCTACTGTACACATAATTGACACAGTAGCAGCAGTACCTAGTCCAAACGCTTCTTGAAATGTTCCATTTTTAGCAGCTTCCTCCAATTCAGCTACAGAAACTGACCTAACTTCTACATCAATACCAAGGTCCTCTGCTATTTGCAATGCAGATTTCCTAGTAACTCCGTCTAAAATAGTATCACTTGTAGCTGGTAGTAAAAGCTTACCATCAACAACGAATGCTGCATTCATTGTACCACACTCTTCAATGTATGAATGAGTTTGTGAATCAGTCCAAAGCAATTGATCATATCCCTCTTCTGCAGCCAATTTCGTTGGATAAAGAGATCCAGCATAATTACCAGCTGCTTTTGCAGCACCAGTACCACCCAAAGCAGCTCTTGTATACTCCGTTTCCACCTTTACTCTTACAGGTTTACTGTAATACGCTCCAACTGGACAAGTGAAAATCATAAACCTGTACGTATGACTTGCCCTTACACCGACATGGCTATCAGTTGCGAACATAAATGGTCTTATATAAAGAGAGGCATCTGATGATGAAGGAACCCAATCACTATCTAATCCTACTAATTCAACAAGGGCTTGCATAAAGATGTCTGCTGGAACTTCAGGCATACACATTCTTTTAGCACTAAGATTGAATCTAGAAATATTAGCTCCTGGACGGAATAGACTTACAGAACCATCCTGTTGTCTATATGCCTTCATACCCTCGAATATCGCTTGACCATAGTGCAAAACCATGCTAGCAGGACTCATAGACATAGGTCCAAAAGGCTCAATACTCCCTTTCTCCCATTCTCCATCTACATAATCCATCACAAAAACGTGATCAGAAAACACCTTACCAAAAGCAATGTTATTAAAATCAACTTGGCTGATTGCCGTTTGTTTACAGTGCTTTACGTCGAAAGAGGTGTCCATTGTAATCATGTTCTTGGTCATTTACCGGGGTGCAAAGGTCGTGAATTTCATGAGGTGTTACAAATGAAATAACTATTGCAACTGCAATTTGAGTTAAAAACACAGCTAATTGTATTGAATTAGCAAGTTTTTAAAGTGGTTATGAGGCCTGGAATAGAAACTTATTTGGGCTTACTAAACCAGACTTAACTGCATACATTACAATTCCAGCAGTATTCTTCACTCCTAGCTTAATCATAATGTTCTTTCTGTGAGTTGAAACTGTATGAGATGATAAGAAAAGAATCTCAGCAATTTCAGTGTTCGTGTTTCCTTCAGCAATTAAATACAACACTTCCTTTTCTCTCTTACTTAATTCAATAGCTTCACAAGGCAATTCAGCTACATTGTTTAAATCCTCTACCTCAATTGATGCTTTTCTTATCTCTTCAAGAATTTTACCACAGAAATAACTTGTTCCTATTGATGTCAGTTTTATGGCTTCCGTTAGCTCTTCAATATCACAACTCTTTTTAATATAACTATCAACTCCAGCTTTCATAGCATGTACAAATGTTTGGCTACTTTGCATAGGAGTTACCGCTAACACATTGATTCTCATGCTGTCTCGTTTGATTTTAAGTACAACATCAATGTCAAACTCATCACTCAAGAAATCTATAATGATAAGATCTGGAGAATATGATTTTAATATGCTGAGTAATTCATGAGAAGATTCTACCTCCTCTACAATTTCATAACCAGGCAATGAGTTAATCACAGCTCTTAGTCCAATTTTACCTATTGTACTACTATCTGCTATGATTATTGACTTAGACATTATCTGGAATGATTTTAGATAGCAAAGGTACAAACATTTATGCTATCATATATGTATTTCCTTCAATGGCTAATTCAGATTTTACAAACACTTCTTTTGCCTCATTCAACAAGTTATTTAAATCTCTATACCTATTAGAAAAGTGGCCAATTATTAATGAACAAACATCTGCTTGGGCTGCCACTCTGGCAGCATCTTGAGCTGTAGAATGCAATGTCTTTGTAGCTATTTTCTTATCCTTTGATTCAAAAGTTGCCTCGTGATAAAGAAGTGTTGATCCCTTAACTGCATCTACAACTTTAGGCGAAAAAGCAGTGTCTGCTGCAAATGAATAAGATCTTATATATTTCGGTGGGTTACAGAACAAATCGTTCCCCAGGATCGCTTCTCCTCTAATTAAATCCTCTCCCCTTTTAAGCTTTTGAATTTCTAAATTATTGAGGTTATGCTTCTTTTTAACATTGTGTTTTAAAGTAAAATTCCCAGGCTTTTCATCTATCCTAAACCCACAAGTATCTATTCTATGTTTAGTAGGAAATGACTTGATTGTGAAAGATTCATGCTCAACTATTGTTTCAATTTCTTTTGAGTTTGTTGCAATAAAATTCACCTCAAAGTCAATATGTGTATCAGTTAAATACCAAACCTTTTTAACCATTTCACTCAACTCTTTAGGACCAAAAACATTTAATGACGTTTTCCTTCCTAAAAGATTCATGCTAGCAATCAAGCCAGGCAAACCTAGGGTATGATCACCATGCATATGACTAATTAGAATCGTCTTAATCTTCTGAAACTTAATTCTTGACTTCCTCAGGGAAAGTTGAGTTCCTTCACCGCAATCAATTAAAAGTAATTGGTCATGAATGTTAACCAACTGAGATGTAGTCAAAAAATAAGGGGTGGGCGCTGCTGCGCCACACCCCAATATTGTCAATTCAAATCGCTTCACTTTAGCGCTTGATAACAAGTCTAGATGTTAATCTACCTAACTCATTTGAAATAGTAATGAAGTATACTCCTTGTTCCCAATCGTTTACATGAAGTATAGTTGAGTTTTGAATTTGAGAATTGTAAATCTTACGTCCTCTTGAGTCAATCACTTCTAAGTCAGTTAAGGTATAAGTCGTAAGTGAAATATTAACAAAGTCGTTAGCTGGGTTTGGCATTATTGAAAATCCATTCAATTCTACATCATCTACAGAATTTACGCTTACATCAAGATCATCTACAAGTAAAATACATCCATCTTCATCTGTAACTACACAGTGATAAGTTCCTGCATTTACATTTAAAAGGTCCTCATCAGTACCAACTGTAATTCCATTGTCATCAGTCCAAAGAAATTCAGCATTTCCATTAGCACCATTTACGGTTAAATCAATCGAACCTAAAGACACTCCAGGAATTTCATCTGTGATAACGTATGATGCTTCTAGATTACACTCTATAGAGCTATCTACGACAATAATGTTTTCGTAAGTACTTGTGCAAGCATCAGTCACGATTACAAGACTGTATACACCAGGGAATAATCCATCTATATCTTGGTCTGTTCCAACAACTTCTCCTTCATCATCAATCCACTCATAAGAAATAACATTAACACCATCCAGTGGAGTAATATCAACACTACCTAATGTTCCTTCATCACCATTAGCGTTTGTCACTACAGGCTCCTCAATTAGATTACAGTGGATATTGATTAAGAAAGTTGAATATGTAATAGGCACACTAAAAGGTATATCTATTGTTAACCAACCAACAACGTGAACATTTAATTGATACACCCCTGACATTGTAGGTACACCTTGAAGAGATGCGCAATATTGCTGTCCTCCAAGAAACGAGCAAGGATTTCCTGAATCTCCATTATTATTACAAAACACCTCTAGTCCAAGATCAGAAAGAGGAATTTCCTCCCATGTTGTTGTGTCCTGTATAGTTACACCATCTAAATACAATGAATCTATAGGTAAAGTAGGAGGATAGATTTCATCTACATCAGATGCAAATTGAGGTACAAGGATGTGAAGAACGTCATAGTAATCAATTCCCACCTCTCCATTCATGAAAGTTTCGCCTATTGATGCGTCAGGACTAACTCCAAATCCAGCATCACCAAAATCATAGTCTATTTCACATTGGCTAAAAGCACTAACAACAACAAGCATTGAAGCCAGTAATGAGTATAATTTATTCATAAGTGTATTTTTTTTGACTAGTTAAAAAAAGATCTTTCTTGTTCTTCCATGTAGACCATATCTACGGCCTCGTTTCTTGTAGGAACAATATTAAAAAAATCCTTTCCAAATTTCTCTTCTAAATTACTTTGAAGTGATTTATCTACTCCGCAAATAACAAGAGATTTATCAATATTGTCTCTTGAGTTTTGGATTAATTCTAATGTAATAGAGGTTATATCACATAGACTATTTATCTCAGAAAGATCTAAAATCATGTTTTCATGCCCCTCATCTACATGACTAACTATTGTAGTAAAATCTGCTAATTGATCCTTTCTACTAATAGTGAGAATAGTTAAAGCTTCTTGAATTTCTTTTTGAATATCCATTCTATCTATTTGCAAGTAGATACATAATAGCCATTCTAGTTGCTACACCGTTTTCTACCTGATTTAAAATTATAGCCTGATCACTATCTGCAATCTCCGAAGAAATCTCCACTCCTCTGTTTATTGGACCAGGATGAAGGATCACTAATTCCTTATCTAATCTATTTAACCTCTCTGTTGTTAGGCCAAAATTCATTGTGTACTCCCTAATAGATGGGAAGAACCTAATAGCATCATCATCACCCTGTCTTTCAAGTTGAATTCTCAACATATTTGCCACATCAGCCCAAGCAAGAGTATCGTCTAAATCATGGCTGACTTCTACTCCAAGGCTAGCCATGTGTTTTGGGATGAGAGTTGCTGGTCCACATACTCTCACGGTTGCTCCCTGCAACTTCAAAGCAAGTATGTTTGAAAGGGCTACTCTTGAATGTCTTATGTCACCAACAATAGCAATTTTCTTACCCTCAAGGTCATTCCCAAGTTTCTCTCTAATACTGAAGCTATCAAGTAGAGCTTGCGTAGGATGCTCGTGAGTCCCATCTCCCGCATTGACAAATGTGGTATTTACTTTATTTGCTAGGAAATGTGGTGCGCCAGGGTGTGGATGACGCATAACAACCATGTCGACCTTCATAGCCAAAATGTTGTTTACTGTATCTACTAGAGTCTCCCCTTTTTTAACAGAAGAGCTAGCAGCGGAAAAATTAACAACATCTGCTGATAATCTTTTCTGAGCTAATTCAAATGAAAGTCTTGTTCTAGTTGAGTTTTCAAAAAATAGGTTAGCTACTGTAGTGTCTCTTAAGGAAGGGACCTTTTTAATGGGTCTATTTAAAACTTCCTTGAATTCAGCGGCAGTACTGAAAATGGTCTCAATATCATCGCGAGTCATTCCGCGAATTCCTAAAAGGTGTTTTATTGAGAGATCACTCATTCTGGTTTGGCATTAAAAAGTATTACTCTATCAGAATCATTCTCTTCTGACCATTCTACAACTACGTGTTGGTCTGAGATGCTGTCTATTTGTTGACCTATATAAGTAGGCTCAATAGGAAGCTCTCTTTTAAATCGTCTGTCAATAAGAACAGCAAGTTCCACTTTAGTTGGGCGCCCATATGCAAGAAGTGCATCGAGTCCGGCTCTAATTGTTCTTCCAGTAAATAGAACATCATCTACTAAAATCACTTTTCTTCCTTCAACTAAAAATTCCATTTTGTTTTCTTGAGGAGCTATCGGCTTATCTCTCATCCTCAAGTCATCTCGGTGGAAAGTGACGTCTAATGCTCCACAACGAACCTCTTTACCACCAAGGAGTTTAGAAAGTCTTGAAGATAATCTTTGGGCTACTCTTGTGCCTCTTGGTTGAAGGCCAACTAAGTCAGTATCAGAAAAGTCGTGGTGCTCGAGCAATTGATGCGCGAGTCTGTCTAATATTAGAGCAAATTGTTCCTCGTTTATTAGAACTTGAGATTCCATCGGTGCAAAGATAGGGATAACAAAAAGGGAGGCTAACGCCTCCCTTTCAATTTATTTTCAGCTTGTGAAAAAACGAGTTTACGCTTCAGCTTTTTCTTCGCCTTCTGCCTCAGCATCATCTGCCTTTTTAGCAGCTGCTTTCTTGGTAGTCTTTTTCGCTGTAGTTTTCTTAGCAGCAGCTTTCTTAGCTGGCTTCTTTTCTTCCTTTGGTTCTTCAGCAACTGGTGCTTCTTCAGCAGGAGATGACTCCATAGAAGCTTTTAGTTGAGAAAGAACGTCAAGATCTCCAAGAGTGCTCTTCTCAGTTGATGAATTGATCTCATCCATCATACGGTTGCTAGCACCAGACTTAGATCCACCAGATTTTGGCTTACGCTCCTTCTTAGCTGGACCTTCTTCGTGTGTGCGAAGGTGGCTAACAGTAATTCTCTTAGCGTTTCTGTTAAACTCAAGAACTACGAAGTCA
>MDTD01003203.1_pt1 | contig 11070 bp, 5 predicted proteins | sample 811221 | NCBI WGS metagenome assembly MDTD01 (sample SAMN05326646, study PRJNA326480) | marine metagenome | isolation source: seawater | place: Pacific Ocean: South West | collected 2011
TGCCAACTGCGTGCTTTGCCAACCTTCCTTGACGGGGACGTTAACGCCTTCGCGGATGCGGCCGAGTGTTGCAAAACCGCCATCAAAGCCGTCGATTTGATAGTGTTCCAGATCACGGTGGGGCGGGTGCAGGTCCTGGATGCTGGTTTGATCCCCCATGAATTTCACCACGGAGCAGAGGTTGCTCGACCACTCAGCAAGGTTACCATCGTCGGGTGGTTGGCAGATGGCCTGACCGAGTCCGCATGCATGCCAACTCACCGAAGCAAAGCGGGTGGGGCTACGGTGAATGACATCGCCGTGTTCGGCTTCAACCCAGAGTCCTGCCACATCGGATTCAAAATCCATGCTGCCACGTCCGGGCCACTTGACGAGTTGGTTGTAATGCATGGCTGCAGCGACAGCGCAGGCCCGGTCGGATTCGATGCGTGTGTAGTAGTACGGGCTGGTCTTGATGAGATAACCAAGACGACTGCCGTAGTAGCTGCCGTCGTCGTTGGTGTTCTGTTCTTTGAGTAAGGTTTGAAGCTGGCTGGCGCAGAGATACATTGCATGCGTGTCGCCAAAGAGGTCCGCTGCCATCATCATGGTGTGCAGCAGATACTCCTGACAGTAGGCATAGCGGACGCGCGTGTCCCCGCCGATGCGTGCCAGGCGTCCGTCTGCAAAGACCATTTTCTTGGTCACCCGCCAGAGTTTTTCCAGGTTATGTGTCAGATGCTTGGGCATCGGCCAGTCATTGTGCTTTAAGTCAAAGTAAAGCATTGCTGCGTTGGATAGCGTGATGACCATGTATCCCACGTTCATGTAGCCGTGATGATCCAGCGCATAGTTTTCGAAAAACTGCGGGCCGACGTAAAGTTCATGATCACTGTCGGCTTCGGTGGTGATGGCGTTGAACAGCAGCAGTTCGGATTGCTTGACCCAGTCTGTCACATTCTCATGATCGGGATACATCTGTGCGATGCGCCAGAGAAACGAGCCGTTCCACATATGCGACTCGGGATCGTTGTTGCCGTCCTTGGCCCATTTGCTGGCATGGACGCCCTTGGTACCCCCGCGTTCCAGATCATGAGCGATCCAATCCGCTTCGCTGGTGAGTACGCGTTTGGCGTCGGTTTTGTCCTGGTCGGTCATGTGATCGTCAAGCAGTTTGAACACATACATCATGCGCTCAAGTCCCAGGACACTGATCCACGTATGCCCCCAGCGTGATCCGTCGGTGAGTGGCAGTGGGCCGGTTTTGTGCGTTGCCAGACAGTACCGCAGGGCGCTGAGCGCCTGAGAGAGATTGCGTTCGGTGTTGCGGTCATCCATCACCGCCATGGTGGCCGCAGCCGCGATGAACTTCTGGTTGGTCTGGACGGCCCATGTGTTGTACCCCGTGCCATAGAAACCTAACCCAGGGTGGTCGGGCAATTCGACCCAATAGGCCTGTGCAGCAGAGAGCCAGCGCGAAAGGGATTTTAGACAAAGTCGGGTGTCGAGCATGATCAATACCGTGTAAGAAAACGAATCAGAGAATGTGTTGTATGTTACGTCTCATGGTGGTCAATGGGAAATGCAAACCGCTAAATAACGTCACACAGGGATTAGTGATTAGGGATTTGGGATTAGGGCTGTGAATATGTTCGCCGCTGGCGTCATTGGCCTGATTGCCTTCCCCTAATCCCTAATCACAAATCCCTAATCCCTTTTTCCAATCCTACATCACCGCCTGGTTAAAGACGTTCTGCATCACGAACAGCAGGACATAGCAGAGAATTGCAGCTGCGATCGGGGTCATCACCCAGCCGCCTGCGATGTTCACCAGCACGCCCCAGCGAACCTGGCGCACGCCGCGCATGCCTTTGAGTAACGCAATACCGATCACCGCCCCGATCACCGCCTGCGAACTGGAGACGGGAATCAGCGGGATTTTGAATAGCCCCATCGACACCAGCGTGTCCCGCAAGGTCGTCGACGAGAAGACGAATAACACCAGTGAATGCGACACCACCACCACCAGTGCCGCCACCGGCGTCAGGGGCATGAGGCTGTCTCCGACGGTCATCATCACTTTTTTGGAATAGGTGAACACGCCAACGCTGATGGCAATACCGCCCAGCAGGAACAGTTGCTGTGTGCTGTTGAGTGTGATGCCACCAATGAGCGTGATATCGGAAAACGGTGATGAAGGCACGAACACGCCCATGACATTGCCGATGTTGTTGGCACCGAGACTGTAACTGCCCAATGCCCCAGCGAGCACGAGGCCATAACGCGTGAGTTGGTCCTGCCTGAGTAGATGCGGTTTGAACAGGTAAATGCAGCCTTTGAGTAACTGATACAACACCATGGCAAAGATCGCGCCGAGGATCGGGCAGGCCACCCATGTCATCGCAATTTTCGAGAGCACCGCCTTGTCCGTGGTGACGCTGGCAAACATGTTCCAACCGACGATTGCCCCGACAATCGCCTGCGAAGTGGAGACGGGTAAGCCTGCGCGCGTCATCCATAAGACGGTTGCCGCCGCTGCCAACGCAACCGTGAACGCGCCGGGAAGCGTGGCAATGGAACCGAGTTTCCCCAGGCCATGTGAAGCCCCCGCACCCCCGATCACCGCGCCGGCTGTCAGACAGATGCTGCAGATTAACGCTGCGGTCCCGAAGCGCACCATCCGCGAACCCACCGCCGTGCCGAACACGTTCGCTGCATCGTTGGCCCCAAGACTCCAACCTAAAAACAGGCCGCTTGAGAGAAAAATGAGAATACTGCTATCCATATCACTCGATTCGTGATCAAGTCCAATTCAAATCACAACGCACGCTTGATCGCGTAAATGCTCAACATCTCCGACACGTCTTTGGCAGAGTCCGCCAAATCATCAAGGTTGTCCAGAATCTCGCATCGGAAGAGTTTCTTGTATATCGGATCATCCGTCGCAAAAATCTGTCGCTTGAGTCTGTTGACCAGATCGTCTGCTTCACCTTCCAGAAAAGCGACTTTGTGCAGGTCATGCTGCATCGAACGGAAGTCGGAAAAGAACAGTCGCGAAGCTTTGACCAGGTGATCCACCGCTTCGGTGACCAGTTTGACCACAGCCATCAGTTCGTGATTTAGTGCAGGATCAAAACGTGGCTGACGAATGGATAAGTCCACTGCCAGGTCCTTGTACAGGTCCATCAGGTCATGCAGGGCATGTAACAACTCAAGCACATCGCCGCGCGCATCGGGAATGAGCATGTCCGTGTACAGCGCGATCTCAAGCTCTTTGCATAGCGCACTGGTCAGATGCTTGCGTTCGAGAATGCGCTCGACTTTTTTCTCCATCGCAGCATCCGCCCCTTGATCCAGGTAGTGGTCAAACAACTGCTGGTAGAGCATCGCGGTTTCTGAGATTTGATCGAGCATCTGGTCGATCTGTTTTTGCAGGGATGTGATTCTGCCGAAGATTTTGACATTGCGTTCGGACATGTCTGCTCCATCCGTTGGTTAAAGTCCACTTTTATTGTATCGGTTTGATCAAGGCGACAAATCAAAATCAGTTGTGAACCTGCGTCTACCGGATCGCTTTGCAACTGTTATCATGTTCGCATCATGGCAAAAACCGATAACGACATGAAATGGATGGCCCGGGCTTTGAAACTTGCCAAGCGCGGTGAAGGGTTCGTCGAACCCAATCCGATGGTGGGCTGCGTCATTGTCAAAGCGGGTAAGAAAATCGGCCAGGGATATCACAAGCGATTTGGCACCCCCCATGCCGAGCCCAACGCGCTGGCCAGCTGCAATGTCTCAGCCAAAAATGCCACCGCTTATGTCACACTCGAACCCTGCTGTCACTTCGGCAAGACACCGCCCTGCACCGATGCCCTGATCAAAGCAGGTGTCAAACGTGTCGTCGTCGCCATGGCCGATCCCTTCGCCAAAGTCGCTGGGCATGGGCTTAAAACCCTGCGTGAACAAGGCATCGATGTCCAAGTCGGACTCTGTGAGAAGCAGGCTGTCGCGCTGAATGAACCCTATCTCAAACGCCTGTCCACCGGCATGCCCTGGGTCATCGCCAAGTGGGCGCAGACCCTTGATGGCTACATCGCAACACACACCGGTTCGAGTAAATGGATCAGTAACAGCCAATCCCGACAGCATGTTCATGAGATTCGCGCCCGCGTTGATGCGGTGATGATCGGCATTAACACGGCCATCACTGACAACGCAACTCTCACCGCGCGCGATGTTCCCGTCAAACGCATTGCCACGCGCATTGTCGTGGACCCCTCACTGAAACTGCCGTTAACGTCCAACCTCATCAAGACCCTCGACCAGGCGCCGCTGTTGGTTGTCTGCTCGACTACCATGACCGACTCCCCCAAAGCCAAACGGCTATCGCAGCGTGGTGTTGAACTGGTCATGCTCAAACCCGACAAGGATGGCAAGCTTAATCTCAAGCGACTGCTCAAGCAGTTGGTCACCCTCAAGCAGATGACCAATGTGCTTGTCGAAGGTGGCGCAACACTGCATGGGCAGATGTTCAAACGCAAACTCGTTGACCAGGTATTAGCTTATGTCACGCCCAAACTGCTCGGTGATCCGACGGCACTTTCACCGGTGAAGACGGGCAAACAACTCAAAGCCATCACGCAGGGGACGACGCTTAGCCTGCGCGATCGTATTGCGTTTGGTGACGATACACTGCTTGATTTTCGCGTGAAGTGATCAAGCAGTTCGTGCACGTCTTCTCCATCTGAAGACAGATTTTGTCATTCCCGCGCAGGCGGGAATCCAGTGGCATTCTGTTGACGCTTGCACCTATCACTGGACTCCCGCCTTCGCGGGAGTGACGGAAAGTGGAGATTGTTTATTTGAATTGCTCTATATGCTCGGACATGCGTCATTTTGTTTGATACGAAAACACCAACACCCCGCGTCCGTTGTCTACGTGGGGTGTTGGTGCTTTTTCAAGGAGTTTGTTTTTCAGACAACCTGATTATTCAGGGAGTTTGGATTTGTAAATGTCTTCTGCGGTCAGGGAACCACTGTCCCAAGTTTCAGCTCTGACGAACTCGATTTCACCTTCGACGGTGACATCACCTGAGGCGACATCAGTGAGAACCAGTTTTTCAATCGACGCGTCCAGGCCAATGCCATCACCGTCGAGAATATCCAGGTCCAGGCCGGTCGCTGTGCCGTTGATCTGCAGCTTGCCGATTTCACCGATCATGTCCCAATCGACGTTGGTGACATCGCCTTTGACGGTCATGGATTTGAGTGTTTGACCACGTCCGGTGACGCCCAGCAGATTGATATCACCGGTCATGACACCATCGACTCTCACGACGGTGATGCCTTCAGCGGTGATGGTACCGCCGGTCCAGTTGGCTGCCTTGACCAGTCCGATGTTGCCTTCGACGGTGACATCGGTGGTGGTGACATCCTTGAGAACGAGTTTATCCAGACTAGCGTCAAGTCGTGTGTCGCTGTCATCGACAATGCTCAGTGAATAGTTACTGGTATCCCCCTTGGCAACGATGGATCCGACATTGCCGGCGATGTTCCAGTCGGCATCACGCAGATCGCCTTTGATGCTGGCTAGTTTCAGTGAATATTTAGCAGACCGGTTGCCTGTGAGATTCAGGTCAGCCGTAAAGTCGCCTGTGCTCCCTGGGACATGTTTGGAAACCGATGTGGTGAGTCTGTCAATACTCTCTGCTGTGAGTGACCCGTTAAGTATTTCTCCAAAGATGAGTTTGGCAACCGAACCACTCACAGAGATGTCGGAGTTCTGAACGCTGTCGACTTTCATGAGTTTGATATTGCCGGTGACATCCATCGTCCGACCGTTCATCGCGCCTTTGACGACAAAGGTGTCAATGGTGTTGGAGCGAGCGCCTTCGCCGGTGAGCGTCAGGTTGGTTTCAAAATCACCATCAATATCCAGCATGGATGATCCCTTGGTCGTGAGTTTGTTGACCCAGAAGGCATTGAACTCATCGGCCGTGGCATCGTTATCCGTCCAGTCCAGAACGGTGAAACGGTTAAAGCCGGTTTGGGCATTGATGGTCACGTCTGAAAGTTGGGAAAGGGTGACATCCGTACCGCGTCCGTTGGCACTGTTAAAGGCCATGGTGGTGTCGGTGATATCGCCCAGGACGAGTTTCTGGATGGTGCCTGTGACGATGAAGTCACCGCCGTTGATGTCGACGTTTTTACCCGCCAGTTGCCCGAGGATGGTGTTGTCGTTGGCATCGTCAGGATCACCGATGATCAGGTCCTGAAGTTCCACGCGTCCGTCGCCACCTTTGCCACGGATACTGACTTTGGAGGAACTGGTGGTACCGGTGATGAAGACGCTCCATGAACCGTCATTGTTTTCGATGACTTCGCCGACGCCTTTACCGTTGAGGCTGAATTGGACGAGTGATCCGTCAGCATCTTCGAGTTTGAGGGTGGTCTTTTTGCCATCGCCCAGGTCACCGAACCGCCAGGCGAATTCGGTGGTGGTGGATGTGACAATGGTGTTGTTGTTTTCGTTACCTTCAGCAATGGCATTGTCCGGGTCGACAACCGCAAAGAGATAGTAATCATCAGCCGGGATGGAACTATCCAGTTCAACGGTCACGCGGTTGGTCTTGCTTTGATCGGGCTTGAGGTTCAAGGTTTTGGTGATCGTGCCCAACAGGACTTGATTGCCATTTAAGGTGTTGGTGGTATTGCCATACACATTGATGGTCACCGCGTCGGACATGGCGATGGTGCCGTTGTTGGTGACATCAACGAGAACCTTGGACTTCTTGCCGGGGGTGATGAATTCGGCGACATCGTCAGCCCAATCCACGGACAGATCAATGGCGTTAGCGGGTGCTTCGACGGACCCGGTGACATCGAAGTTGAAGGTTCCTTCGTCTTCGTCATTGGTGTAGAAAGTGACGGTTGCATCCTTCTGACCTGCGGCATTGGTGATCATGCGGACGGTGAAGGTATCGCTTTGACCTGCATTGAGGGTTGAATCGAGTCCTTCGACGATGGTGAATCCACTGCCGACGCGAAGGCCTGATGTGGTGAGTTTTTTATCACCTGCATTGGTGACGGTGAAGGTGATTTCCGGGGCGATGTCGCCATAATCCAGATCACCAAAGTCGATGGCCGTGCCCTGACCATCGGTGATTTCGCCGCCGGAGTAGGTGACCTGGACTTCCTGTGGGACAGGTGCTGCCGAGACGGAGCCTTCGAGGAGGAAGTTAAAGGGGGATTCGTCCGAGTCATTGGACGTGAAGCTGACGCTGCCATTTTTAGTACCGATCGTGGTGGTGTCCATGGCGATGACAAATGTTGTCGAAGCGCCACCGGCCAGTGATGCCGGCAAGTCGGTGATGACGGAGAAATCACCAGTGACGGTCAGTCCGCTGAGTGTCAGCGTTTGCTGTCCGGAGTTGGAGATGGTGTAGGTACGCTGTGATGTGGCGTTGAGCAGTTTGTTGCCATAGCTGTCTGGGGTTTGGGAACCATCGACGATATCGACATTGGCGGGTGATGTGACTGCGACTTCGGCAGGTGTTGGCGTTGAGACAATCGCGGCAACTTTAAAGTCGAATGTGGCGATGTCCGGATCATTGGTGTTGAAGCTGACGGTTCCCATGTACATGCCTGAGGCACTGGTGTCTGCTTTGAGGACGAAAGTGGTACTGCTTCCCGCTGCGATGGTTGAAGCTGCACTTTGGACAAGTGTAAAACCGTTGGGCGTTGAGAAATTGCTGATGGTCAGATTCTCTGTGCCGATGTTTTCAATGGTGAAGGTGTAGCTGGTTGCGTTGTCTCCAACATAGTAGGTCCCCAACTCCAAGGCGTTGACGCGTCCATCAGCGATGACACCACCGAGCGCGCTGGCGGTGACGCGGATGTCCGGCTCGGGTTCGGCGGGCGTCAAGGCGTTGAGTGTGTTAAAGGCATTGATGCGTTTGCCGGTGGAGACTTTGCCGCTGAGCGATCCGAGTGTATCACCGTTATTGAGGATGGCCGCCTTGATTTGCTGCCAGGTTGCATCCGGTGAGTAGGACCACGCCAGCGCTGCGAGTCCGGCGACCTGTGGGGTTGCCATGGACGTGCCGGACATGTAGCCGTAACCGCCGTTGTAGGTGGTTGAGTAAATGTTGGAACCCGGTGCAGCGATGTGAACCGTGGAGGCACCATAGTTGGAGAAGCTTGAGAGATTATCCGCCCAATCGGTCGATGCCACGGAGATGACGTTTTCGACATTGTAGTTCGACGGGTAATGTGGGAGGTTGTCGTTGTTGGTTGAGTCGTTACCTGCTGCCGCCATGAAGAGCATACCGGCGTTTTTGTTGGCGACGATGGCGTTGTACAGTGATGTTGAGTATCCGCCACCGCCCCATGAGTTACAGGTGACGAGAATATTCACGCCATAGGTCTGCTTCATCATGGTTGCATAGTTGATGGCGCGGACGGCATCACTGGTTGACCCTGAACCATTGGAGCCCATGAATTTGAGTCCCATGATCTGGCTGTTCCACGACACACCGGCAACCCCCTTGCCGTTGTTGCCGTCCGCCGCGATGGTTCCCGCGACGTGTGTGCCGTGCCCATGATCGTCCATGGGGTTGCCGTCGTTGTTAACGAAGTCATAGCCGTAGTAGTCATCGACAAAACCGTTGCCGTCATCGTCGATGCCGTTGCCGTTGATTTCACCAGGGTTGGTCCACATGTTGTTGACCAGGTCCACGTGGTCCCATTTCACACCGGTATCGATGACGCCGACGACGACATTGGATGAACCGGTGGACAGATCCCATGCTTCGGGTGCATCAATGTCCGCATCAGCGACGGAGCCGTTGAATTGGGCGGTGTTATTCAGTCCCCATGTGTAGAGGAAGTTGGTGTCGTTGGGTGTGGTTGCCTGATTTTCAAGGACGGCATTGGGCTGGATGTAGTCGACCCAACCGCTGTCGTAGATGGTGTCCATGAAGGTGTCAGCATCGGATTGGGCTTGTGTCTGAACCAGGACGAGTCCTGCCATCCCCAGACCGCGCACGACCTGGCCGTCGTATTCGCCGAGGTTCAGTAAGTCGAACGTGTCGCCCACGGAGCGCACTTCGCCCAGCGCTTTGTCATTGAGTTGGATGATCCATTGATCGGTGATGGTGGTGATGTCCGTGCCTTTCCAGTTGAGACTGGAAACGGCGGTGTCCACGTTGGCGGTGACTTGTGGCGCGAGGTCTTCAAACCATGTGGAATCGACTTGCCTGTAGCGTTCTTCAATCTGAACGATGCCCGAGTCCACCGATCGCGGGGCGCTCATGGCCATGGTCATCAATCCGCCAGCACTGAGTAGTTTGCGAGGTTCAAGCGGCTGGAAATGACATGTCGTCTGCGTGCGTTGGCGATACTGCTTGCGTTGTTGACGCTTGCGAAGTTTGCGTGCGATTTTTGACAGTAATTGCGAGTTCTGTTTTTTCATCCTGACTATCTCCACATCTCAGGATTGACATTGCGTAAAAAACCCGCGTCGCTCTGGAATCAAAACCTACGATTTGGAAAATGCGCAGGCTTGTTAAATTGGGTAATTTTTTGTTTTCGAAATCAGGAAGTGGATCGGTCTGAATCAACCGTCAGTTTTCAATGGGTCTGATGGATTGATGTTTTGTCTCTTTGTCAGGACTGCTTGTAGCGGTTAGCGGGGTTAGAGACGCGAAAATCTCGGACGTTGCCTGTTTCAAGGGTGAAATCGCTGATCCGCACGACGCGTTTGGTCGATCATTTGGACACAGGGCAGTGTGTTAAGCGCAACGTCCTGATAACTTGCTTTGCCCGCCAAACTCAAAAGCAAACACTTAGAAAGTGATGTCTATGAACCTTCTGGCAATCATCAAACAAGTCATTGAAGCTGGTGCGTCGGACCTGCATCTGGTGAGTGGACATGAACCGATGATGCGTCACCGAACCATCCTCGAACCGGTCGAAGGTCATGGCATGCTCACGCCTGAAGACTGTGAACAAGCCTTGGAACAGATGGCCAGTCACGTGCACATGAAGACGTTCGACGAACACCTGGACAGTGACTTTTCCTTTGAAGTGCCCGGCGTGGCACGTTTCCGTGTCAATGCCCATAAGCAGCGTCGCTCCATTGCCATCGCCATGCGTGCGATCAAGGAAGAGATTCCCGCGCTGGATAAGTTGAATTTGCCCGAAGTGGTTTCGCGCATGACGTATTTGCCACGCGGCTTGATTCTTGTCACCGGCGATACGGGTTCGGGTAAGTCCACTACGCTTGCAGCGATGATCGAGATGATGAATCATCGTTATGCCAAGCACATCATCACGATTGAAGACCCCATCGAATACAAACTCGTCAGCCGCAAGTGCATGATCGAGCAACGTGAACTCGGTGACGACGTGCCGAGCTTTGCTTCGGGTTTGCGTCACGTTCTGCGTCAGGACCCGGACATCATTCTGGTGGGCGAAATGCGTGACCTTGAAACGACGTCCGCTGCGATCACGGCTGCGGAAACCGGTCACCTTGTTTTATCAACCCTGCATACCGTCAACGCATCACAGACGGTTGAACGTATCGTGGACATGTATCCTGCATCGCAGCAGAATCAGATCCGCGCGATGCTTGCCAACACCTTGCAGGCTGTGGTCAGTCAAACGTTGTTCAAGCGATTGGATGCGCCGGGCATGGTGCCTGCTGTGGAGATCATGTTGTGTACACCTGCGGTGCGAAACCTGATTCGTGAAGGGCGCGTGTTTGAAATTCCCAACGTGATTGAAACCAATCGCGCGCTGGGGATGACGTCACTGGACAGCGCGATTGCCAACCTCTATTTCAATGGCATGATCACCCGCGAAGATGCGGTCGCCCAGGCTGCATATCCCGACAAGCTTGAACGCATGTTGGCAGCGTGATCGGACGGTGCATGATTTGTTGATCACAACGTGCATCGAAGTTGAGCTTGCGCTCAATCCCGCGGTGACACACCTTTCCCTTATACACAATTTTCACAGTCTTTTTGTGGGTTTGTACGATAGTCTTGTTAGGCATGCCTTGTCTTTGACGTCTCATTTTTCATCATGACA
>MDTD01087388.1_pt1 | contig 11069 bp, 5 predicted proteins | sample 811221 | NCBI WGS metagenome assembly MDTD01 (sample SAMN05326646, study PRJNA326480) | marine metagenome | isolation source: seawater | place: Pacific Ocean: South West | collected 2011
GAACTAATGACGCAAACACACCTGGTATTGATTTCCAAAACGCAGGCGGAAACGTAAGAGCCAAGATATTCATGGACGGCACTGGCGGTGTTAGCAAAGAACTAATTTTTAAAATAATGGATGATTCCAGTCTAGACGAAAGATTCAGAGTCACACGCAGTGGAGCAAAAGTAACAGGCAATTTAGAAGTTACCGGTGCCCAGGTAGACTTCACAGCACTACCAACTTCAGACCCAGGAGTGGCAGGCAGACTGTTTAGATCAGGAAACGATGTCAAAATAAGCACGGGTTAATAGGAGATCTCTATGGCACAGCAGACAATTGATCTCGGTACACTGGGCGGAGCAGACGGAACAGGTGATAGCATCAGGACTGCCGGTGTAAAGATCAACAGTAATTTTACAGAAGTATTTGATTTCGCTCCTGTTAAATCTGACATAAGATTCCAAGGTAACAGGATCGCCACACTATCTTCTAATGCCAGTATCGATTTATCAGCCTCAGGTACAGGTAGCATCATCATGGGAGATTTCAAGATAGATGACAACAACATCTCCAATCTGAACACAAATGGTGACATCAGAATTGTGCCAAATGGATCTGGATTACTAGTTATAGACGGCATAGGATTTTCTGGTACTAGCATTCATGGAACTGACTCAACTATTGTAAACATCAACGAGAATCTAAATGTGGACGGCACGATAAATGCGGCAGGCACAGAACTGCAAGGAGCGGTGACTATCAATTCAACATTAGATGTAACAGATGCTACAACATTGTCTACATTGACTGTTTCCGGTGCCACAAGTTTTGTTGGCACAACAACAATAGATAATCTACAATTCAATGACAACATTATAACCACAAGTTCAAACGCAGACCTTAACCTAACACCGGGCGGAACCGGCGTAGTTAATGTTTCAAACATCACTGTTGATTCCAGTATTAACATGACTGATAATGTCATAAAGGTGATTCGATCAAATGATGATTTTATTCTTTCGGCAAATGGAACAGGTTCTGTGCAGATCTCTAAGGTCGATATGAACCAAGGAACTGTCGATAACACAGTTATCGGTGGTACCACACCAAGTAGTGGAACGTTTACGACACTTACTTTTGACCCTGCGGCAAGTGGAAGCCTTTCCACGTCAGGCGTCACAATCACGGATAATAAAATTACCGCATCTCAATCTAATGATAACCTACAACTAGCGGCAAATGGGACTGGCTACGTTGAAGTAAATCAATTGAAGTTTCCAAATTCAGATGGAAGTGCTGGTCAATTGATACAGACCGATGGCAGTAAACAACTTTCATGGGTTACAAGTCCAATTCTTTTGGGACAGTCTGACATACAGGATGCCAAAAACACAATTGGTTTCCAAAGTATTACAGAACTAAATGCCACAGAGGCGGTTGGTGCACACGAAAACATCGGCGCCGGCACAGATAGTGTTTTAGATGAATTCGACCAGGCCAAATATGACAGTGCATGGTACCTTTGTTTACAAAGATATGATGCCGCAGACAGTTCAATAGAATACGCAGGATTTAAAACTACTGTCGCACAAGGCACTGCTGATGGCACGACCTTTGATGCGTTTGATGGAACATCACAAATTATAAAGACAAACAACAACGATGAAATCATAGCAACTTCAACTGACATTAGAAGTGCAACTTCCAAAGTAAGGTTCAAAGGACAGGCTGGTACACTCGCTGATGGATCTACAAAATCCACATTCAACGCATTGACTTTTTTCAGGATTGGGCTTGGTGATAATGACTCGTCTGGATACACAGATGGAAAAGTTTCTACCCATGTGACTGCTGACCTAGACTCTGCGCCGGCCAACTTAGACACATGGGCTCACGCCAGTTTCAGAGGTGCCAAATATTATGTGTCTGTGAACAACACCACAACCAACGAAGTAATGAACGCTGAACTGATTGTGGTTCACAACGGATCAGATGCTTTCATTACAACATACAACAAGTTCTCAACCAATTCAGGAAACACAGATTTAGCCACTTTCACTGCAGACATAGATGGATCAAATGTCAGGGTGCGAGGCGCCAACGGAACTGCTGGCACGTGCAGAGTGACCATGTACAGAATACTGCTCGCTGACAATGAGTCAGACAGCAGTGACACCTACGATGCAGTGATCGGTGCAAAGACTGTCAGCAACACAGCGTCAACGACCATAGACACAAACACATTTAGGGGTGACGTCAACCCTGACATGAGCAGTCAAAAAGTAATCAACACCGTGGCCCAGGCAGACTTTGACAGTGTGTTCTATCACATGGTACAGAAAGACATAACCAACAGTGAGTTTAAAGCGAATAAATTATCGGTTCATCATGGTATCACGTCTGACGGAAGCACACGGGACGCATTTGTGTCAGATTCTCACGTGGTCAAGTCGGGTGCCATGAATGACATCACCGCTTTTGACGTTGGAGTAAATGGATCAAATATAGAATTAAAGGCAACAGGTGTCAGCGACGGCTCTACAGCAATACAAAATGCAATTTCATACTACGCAGTGGGCCTAGGAGACAACACTCCAACGAACACCACTGGAAAAATTGGAACACACGCAGGAGTCACATTTGGCGGGGCAAATGAAACAAGAGTAGACACTTTGACTGCCACAGGAACATGTACTTCTATACTGAGCACACAACGAACACTTGCAGATTTTGACAAATCTGCCTACGACAGTGCATGGTTCTTGGGAGTGTCCAATGACATTGAAAACTCTGGACTGGCCACTTTCAAATATTCGGTGTTGCACAACAATTCAGATGCATTCATAACGTCATCCTCGATCACGCGGACTGACCTAAGTCACAATCACCTAGAGACAGACGCAGACGTCAGTGGAAGTGATGTGAGATTGCTAGGTAATGGTGGAAGACTAGACGACTCTTCAAAATCGAATTCCAACACACTGGCCTACTACAGGATCGGATTGGGTGACAACGACTCTTCTGCTTACACCAGCGACGACGGCAGGGCAGACACAGATGTTATCACTGTGGGGGGAATACAGGAAACGGAAATAAATGCCGTTGCGGCAGAAGGAAATCATGCCACTTTATCAGCATCAGGGACAACAACCTGTGCAGAATTCACGGCAGGAACATATGATGGCGCATTGTTCTATGTTGTAAACCATGACGTGGCAAATGGCAGTTTCGAGACACAGAAGATATCAATTTGCCACAACTTACAAGATTCATTCATGACAAGTTCGTCAATAGTAAGCACTGACGAAGGTGACCAACATCCAATATACACTACTGACATGGTTACGTCCGGCGACAGTACAAGCAAAGTAAGATTGAGATCTACTGACTCAGATGGTAGCACTGTGTCGGCCAACAACACAATGGCTTATTACAGAATTGGACTTGGTGATGGCGACTCAACTGGATTTGTTGGTGAACTAGGTCAGGTCCATGATATTACGCTTACACCAACCATAGGTAGTGCAACCGCTACACTGGACTCTTTTGCACATACCTCACACAATGGAGCCAAATATTTCCTAACGGTTGTCAATCAGGCAACAGGCGAAACAGGAAACATTGAAGCATTGGTCACACATGACGGCACAGACGCATACATAACAACCTACAACGAATTTTTCACAGGCAACAATAGCCTTATCAGTCTGTCGGCGGTCATCAGTGGTTCTGATGTGATATTCAGAGGTTCTGCCACAGCGGGCGACAGCACCAAAGTCATAATCAACAGAGTGGTATTATTTTCAGACTCTGAATCAGAAGAGGCAAACAGTGATAGCACAAGGAAAATAATAGGTAACACCATAGTTTCCAGCACAGCAACTGAATTCGACTCATTCCAATCTAGTGTCACTGATGCTGTACACTACGTGATCTCTGGTCAAAAAGGTGGTGCTGAAAATTTTATTTGTGAGGCAGTAGTGGTGACAGACGGCACAGATGTTTTTGTGTCTCAGGGTCCAAATGTCAGTTCCAAAAGTACAGACATGTTAGAGATCTCAGCAACAATATCTTCTGGTATAGTAAGTGTCAAGGCAAGTTCAACGTCAGGATCATCGACCGTACAAGCCTTTGCAATAAGATTAAAGGCACCAACAAGTTCGACGGCCATTGTTGACAGTTTTTCTATCTCTGATTTCAGAGGAGCCAAATATTACATATCAGCCAACAGTGCATCAAGTGGTGAAGTCAGTAACATGGAGGTTTTGGTGGTTCATGACGGAACAGATCCCTACATACTGACATATAATGAACACTTCAGCGGTAGTAGTAGTCTCATCAATGGAGACCTAGCAGTGGACATAGTTGGTGGCAACTTACGACTCAAGGCCATAGTGGCGCAGGACAACACAAGACTTACTTTCTACAGGGTCATACTGGAGGATGATCCAGCAACACAAACATTCACTAACACCAAGGTGATAGGTAGTGTAACGGCATCTAGCTCTGCCACACTGGTAGACACATTCAATGACACGTCTGTGGATGGAGCCCATTACGTTATCATTGGATTTAACTCCACTGAAGGAGCCGCATCAATACAGGAAGCCAATGTCATAACAAATGGCACAGATGCTTTTGTTTCGTCAGGACCGTTTGTTAGTACCAAAGGCACGAACCAATTGGATCTCACAGCGGATCATAACGGATCCCAAACGGTAACTTTAAGAGCGGCATCAACATCTGGTGGTTCGACCAAGGTAGCCGCATACAGGGTACACATGAAGGCCCCCGTCGGACAAACTGACAACCTTGACTCATGGGCAATTTCAAGTTTCAGGGGAGCAAAATATTACATATCAGCCAAAGAGACTGTGACCGGTTTCACAAGTAACATAGAATGTCTTGTGGTGCACGATGGCACAGATGCCTACATCACTGCATTTAACGAACACTTCTCAAACGTTTCATTGGTGACACTGACTGCGGACATATCTGGAGGCAATCTAAGATTAAGATGTGCGGGTAACATACCTGATGTCAAAGTAAAATTCTACAGGATACGATTGGCAGACAGTGAATCCAATGCCGAAGGTGCGGACTCTAAACTGATTGACACAGCGACAGTATCAAGTTCGGCCACTCCTATAGACACTTTCCAGGACACTAGCCAAACTGGTGCCCATTATGTGATCGTGGCTCATAATGCCTCTGAAGGCACTTCGGAGATACAAGAAGCAACTGTGGTGACCAATGGTGCTGAGGCCTTTGTGGCACATGCCAACCACGTGTCATCCAAGTCTAGTCCTATGATTACACTTTCAGCGGCACACGATGGATCAAACACTGTGACATTGAGTGCGGCCTCTTCAGCAGGCGGAAGCACCCTAGTGAATGCTTTCCGAATACACATGCTACGAGGAGATGCCTTTGCCTATGACGTCATAGACAGTTTTGCTCAGAGCACATACCAACTTGCAAATTATATTGTTGTTGGAAAAAACGAGGCCAACGAATCACAAATCGCAGAACTAATGGTGACATCAGATGGCACAGATGCTTTTATTGTTGATGATGTGGCAAACGTCAGCACACATTCCACAACCACTCCTTTGATGCAATTCACCGCGGCCATGAACGGCGGCAACGTTGAACTTCGGGCAGAGAACAATCAGGAAAACACAACAACAACAGTTAATGCTTATAGGGTACATCTTGCAAGGGCGGCAGGAGCACCTAGTTCCATAGCCACACTTGACTCTTTTGACAAAACTGAATTCCGAAGTGCCAAGTACACGGTATCAATTAGTGATCCAAGCAGTGGAGCTCTAGGAATTTATGAAACACTGGACGTTAATCTTACACACGATGGTACCAACGTCTATATGTCGACTTTTGGAAGGGTGACTAATCACAACGACGACGTTGTGGCAATAACCGCGGACATAAGCGGCGACGATGTGAGGTTGCGAGGCACGATAAGTAATACTAACACACACACTGTTACAGTGGTGAGAAGATTAATGAAGGTTTAACATGGCACAACAGGTAATTGGAGTAGGCGACAATGCAAATGACGGCTTAGGTGATACGTTACGTGTCGCAATGCAGAAGATCAACGAGAACTTCACAGAAGTCTACACGGCTCCTGGTATATCATCAGATGCCATTCTGATAAGTGGAAACTCCATAAAAACTATCAGAAGTAATGATGATCTAATATTTGGACCAGCAGGCACTGGAACAGTTAATTTCCCAGCATTCAGATTCAATGACAACAACATTGAAGGCACAAGATCAAACGAGAATATAAATTTGATACCATCAGGAACAGGTTCTGTTGTATTTGGCGCAATCAAGATAAATGGAACAAGCCTAAGTTCAGATGACTCATCAATAATAAACATCAATGATGGACTTATCGTTGACGGCACATTGACTGTTGAAGGAGCATCCACTTTCACAGGTGCAACCTCACTGTCCTCAACTTTGGCCGTGCCATCGGGATTGACAACACTTTCAACACTGGCTGTGACCAGCACAACTAATTTAACTACAACAAATATAGATAACCTAACCATACAGGATAACACAATAAGTTCAAGTTCAAACGCCGACATCAACCTGACTCCAGGTGGAACAGGAAGTGTGGTTATATCAAATCTAACAGTTGACTCAAACATAAACATTACCGATAACGAAATAACAACGACACAATCCAATTCTGATCTCGTTATAGCACCAGCAGGCACAGGACAGGTTGTAATTTCAAAAGCAGACATCAATGGTGGTGCGATAGATAATACTGTCATAGGGGGAGCAACGCCTTTGGCAGGAACTTTCACCACACTGACTGCAAACACTTCTGCGGTGATTGACGGTGTAACGATCACTGACAACAAAATTACTACAAATAGGTCAAATGATAACCTAGAGATTACCGGTAGCGGTACTGGGGGAGTTAACATAAGTGGATTTACATTTCCAAGTGCAGATGGAACATCAGGACAGTTCCTAACAACCAACGGATTGGGAGTTTTATCTTTTGCTACTGCAGGCGCTAGCCTATCGCACTCATCAATTTCGGATGCGACAACAACTGTTGCTAGTTCTGCCACAGCAACATTGAATACATTTGCTAAAGGATCATTTAGAAGTGCGAAATATTTCATTTCGGCACGTGATAACACAAATGGAAGAAATGAAATTGTAGAAGCAAACGTTACCCATGACGGCTCTGATGCCTATATCGCCACTTTTGGATCGGTTGTTGGTAGCACAGATGGACATGCGACGCCATTGGCCACGTACACTGCAGACGTAAGTGGTAGCGATGTGAGACTAAGAGTAACCAATGTATCCGCTGGATCATTGACATTTAAGTTCCAAAGAGTTGTCATTAACGTTTAATTATTTTTAACATAGATGAAAAAATATAATAAGCACGGCAGACATTATCGCTCACCACGATCAGAGATCAACCGCCTTAAAGAGGCAGTGAAACGTGAAAATGACAAGATCGAACGCGAAAGACTGTTACAGCAACTAGAACACTGGATACGCACACAGAATAATAGTCACTAACTTCCAATAAATACGCTTGTAAGGAGTAAGATTAATGGCAACACCGGTGTGGACGACCACAGCAGGAAAGTTGGCGACATTCGCCGAAGATAGCTCGTATTCTCTTCAATTAGAAGCGAATACAAGTGACTCAACGGCCATAACTTACTCCGTTATAGCAGGAAGCCTGCCACCAGGAATGTCTTTGACTTCCACAGGCTTACTTACAGGTACTCCAGCCGAGGTTGCCAAAAGAACTCTTTACACCTTCGTCGTGCGAGCCGCGGCTGGCAGTACCATAACAGATAGAACTTTTTCATTAGATATAGAGGGACAAGACAATCCAGTATTCACAACTGCATCTGGACAGTTACAACTTGCAGACTCCACTAGGGTTGGACTATATTGGGTGTTGGACGGTGAACGTGTTGACTTCCAGTTTCACGCCACTGACGGTGACAAAGCCGTTGGCAGAGACATACGTTTTGAAATACAAGAAGGCATACTACCACCAGGCCTAACATTAAGTGAAGATGGCCAACTTACAGGAATCTGTAGATTAACCGATGACTATTTTGAGGATTCAACTAGGCAGATTGCAATGACTTTTCCTCTCACTGTCAGGGTGAGTGATGGAACGTCTGTAACCACACAGGAAAACAATATTTTCGTTTACTCTGCGGCATACTGGAATGTAAACAACCCAAGAATAACATCAGACATGACGGAAATAAACGGTTTGCCAATCACGTTTGATCTTTCGTCTCAAAGAAGACCTGTGTTCCTTACAGATACCGCGTTGGGGACTTTCAGGCATGACAATGAAATTGTTATCAAAATCGATATAGAAGATGCAGATTCAACCGGAAACGCTTTTGTTTATTCATTACGAAGTGGAACTTTACCAACAGGATTGTCCATAGATGCAAATTCAGGAGAGATATTTGGCTTCCTACCAAGACAAGGCGAAGTCCAGACAGACTTTGTGTTCGTTATGAGAGCAACCAGAACCATGGACACAGGGCAAGAAGTATTCACAGATAAAACTTTCACTATGACCGTATTGGGCGACATAGACATAGGAATTAAATTCACTACTGCGGCAAACGTTGGAACTTTGTCCGCTGATATTCCAAGTCTTTTGTCGATAGAGGCTGAACCTGAACAAAAGAATAGGGTGCTATTTTATAAATTGACCGCTGGAACTTTGCCTCCTGGCATAACTTTGTCACCCTTAGGAAACCTGGTTGGAACAATTAGGGCAGGAGATTTCACAGACTCTACGAGGACTTACACTTTCACAGTAACAGTCAGTGATCAATATGAAGAATTGGCCGCAACAAAAACTTTCACAATAAATGTTGACTTACCATACACATCAATTGAATATGGAAATTTTGAAGGCAACGCAACATCTTTCATAGATCAAAATATATTCTACAATATAGCACAAGATCCAAACATTAACTCTCCGGAAGAAATATTTAGACCTGAGGATTCCAACTTTGGTATGAAACTTACACCGAAAATGTTGATGGTTTCTGGTGTTGAGGCGCAGACATTAACAACATATCAAAATCAAATGGAACTAAACCATGCACCTATCACTTTATTTTTTGGAGACATTAAAACAGCGGTCGCCAAACAAAATGGCACGGTTATCTATGAGGTAATCTATTTGGATATCGTGGACAAGTTCGTGAACAACGATGGAGTGGAAACAGGAGCGACGACAATAAGGCCGAACGCAGTAGAGAACATGCGAGACAGGATTAAGGCCCTAGGGCACGATGAATGGACTTACCTACCATTGTGGATGAAAACTGAACAAGAGGGATCCAATGGTCCAATCGGATACACAAAAGCAGTGCCAATACTTTATTGCAAACCTGGAACGTCTGCAAAATTGAAAAAAAGAATCGAAGACCTAGGACTTGATTTCAAAAAAATTGAATTTATAATCGACAGATACACTGTATCAACTAGCAAAATATCTCCAAACAGTTTCACAGGTGATGGTTCGACTCTTACATTCGAATTAGATGAGATTGTTCATGAAGAGGATATTTTGGTAAAAGTCGATTCTGTAACACAAACACGTGATGATGAGGGCGGTGCAGACTACCATCTCACACACGACACTGGTAATTTAAAAACTACCATAGTCTTCAACATCGCATCTGTGCCTGCAGACGGAGATGTTATAACAGTGGAGAGAAGCAACGATAAATATCTAAGATTTAGGGATATAACATAATGGCAAGTAAAATAGTACCAGGAAACATAGACGGAACATACCCCACAGCAGGACAAGACAATAGTTCGCAGGGCATGAGAGACAACTTCAGTTCAATTAAAACAAACTTCGAAGAAACCAAGACTGAAATAGAAGATTTACAAAGTAATAAAGCAAGTCTAAATAACTCCAATGATTTCTCTGGCAATTCAATCACAGACGCAGAATTTAAAGATAATTCGGAAACAGTTTTTGCACACGGTACCACAGGTGGAGCAATAGTATTGAATCATGAAAACGGCCATTATCAAACCTTAACTACAAACGCATCAATAACTTTAAGTTTTACAAACATGCCTACCACAGGAAAATTAGGAAGGATAATTTTTGATATTACTTTTGCGGATGCGGCCCACACAATTACAATACCAACATCTGTTGTAGTGTCAGGTAATGTATCCGGTGGAGATGGCTCTTCTAACACTATTACATGTCCAACCACTGGACCAAACCATAGATACCTTTATGAGTTTTTGACTCCGGATGGTGGTACAACCATCCTAATGCACCAATTAGGTAACAACTACGTCTAATAGGAGGCGGCGATGTATTTTCATCCATTGCAAGAAGAAATAGGTAACATGTCCGAAGAGGACATATCAAAAAGAATAAAAGAATTATCCAGGAAGGTTGCGATTGCAAGAAGAGGAAGGAATCCTGAAATGTTGGCCAATCTACAACATGCACTGAACACCTATAGAAATGCGATCAGAGAGAGAAGGATCGAAGAATGGCACAAAAATAATAAGAAACTAAGAAACGAACCAGATATAGGCGACCTGATAAACATCGAGTAGTAAGTATTATCAATGTCGAATAGTTTCACTTGGAAAACAAAATTTAAATCCATCATCATAGTAGACGGGGAACTTTTTCCTAACGAGTACAATGTGGAAATATCTTTGACCCCTCACACTGCTAATTTAAAAGAACAAACAGAATATTTTGAAAGACTGAAGAATCTTTTTGAACAGGTTTTCGCAAATACAATTACCACATGGCGTGACGAAAAGTTGTATGCTCTTTTGAAGGCCAACACAAATAATAGGTTTATAGAACTACCCAAGCCTCCTTATGATCAAATAATGGCCGCTGTGTGTTTTTGTAAGGCAAACAGTATCCTAGACAGCAAAATCACAATCAACAACATCAAACTGAGTTCTTGGCAGGGTGATGGTATTACCTATACGGTTGACAAAGACAGCAAAGAGCTTATACTTTTAGA
>MDTD01109494.1_pt1 | contig 11069 bp, 9 predicted proteins | sample 811221 | NCBI WGS metagenome assembly MDTD01 (sample SAMN05326646, study PRJNA326480) | marine metagenome | isolation source: seawater | place: Pacific Ocean: South West | collected 2011
AATATTTATTTTTTATCTTTTTCGGCCAAAGAGAGATGTAGATGGAAGATAGTCAGAGAATAATATTAAACGATCAACAAAAAAAAGCAGTAGATTGTTCCCTTGGAAATAAGCTAATTTTGGCAGGTGCAGGAAGCGGTAAGACTAGAGTCTTAATACACAGAGTTGCAAAATTAATAAAAGATTATGACATCAAACCAAGCAATATTCTTGCTCTAACTTTTACTAATAAGGCGTCAAATGAGATGAAATCTAGGCTTGAGAGGATATTAAAGATGTCATCTCATGGTCTGTGGTTTGGAACGTTCCATGGAATATGCAGAAGGCTTTTGAAGATTCACTGGAGAGAGGCTGGCATAAGAGATTTTTTCTCAATTCTAGATTCACAAGATCAATTGAGAATAGTTAAAAGAATTATTAAACAAAAAAACATAGACGAAAACTTCTACGATCCAAAAACTTTGCAGTCTTTTATTAATTCCCAAAAAGATAAAGGTATTCGTCATGACAAATGTGATAAAGACGATAAGGTTTATATTGAGATATATAAAGAATATGATATGGCGTGTCGACAAACAAACTCGGTTGATTTTGCTGATTTGATATTATTAACTTATGAAATGTTAAAAAATAACACTAAAATATTGAGTTACTATAATCAGAGATTTAAAAATATAATGGTAGATGAATTTCAAGATACAAATGCTCTCCAATTTGAGCTTTTGAGACTTCTTAATGGAGAATCAGGATCTTTATATGCAGTTGGTGATGATGATCAAGCAATTTATGGATGGAGGGGTGCTAGAAGTAAAAATATAAAGTATTTCACAGATCAATTTGCAAACGTTGAGGTATTTAAATTAGAACAGAATTATAGATCTACGAATTCTATATTAAATGTGGCTAACAAATTAATATCAAATAATTCCCAAAGAATGGGAAAAAACTTATGGTCAGAATCCGACTCCGGTGACCCAGTTTACATTTATGAAGCTTATAATGATGACGATGAAACCGGTTTCATAGCAGATAAAATTAATGAGTTAGTTAGTTCAGGATTTAGAAGATCAGACATCGCAATTCTCTATAGATCAAACTTTCTATCGAGACGGCTGGAAGAAGAGTTAAACTCGAGATCCATCCCTTACAAAATATTTGGAGGATTTAGGTTTTTTGAGAGGGCAGAGATTAAAGATGTCATAAGCTATTTAAGGGTGGCTGTTAACCATAGCGATGATACATCTTTTGAACGCACTATTAATAATCCGCCAAGAGGTTTGGGAGAAAAAACACTTAATTTAATCAGAACACACTCCAAGGATTATAACACTTCAATGTTTAACGTAATCATGGACAGTAATTTTATGGATAGCTTTAATACTAGAGCCAAATCATCCATAGTTTCATATCTCTCAATTATAAAAAAGATAAACGAATCCCTAGCTAGCCAGAATCTCAAAGATATAATCTCTAACATTATAGTAATTTCGGGATTTAACTCACATTTTGAGGAAAAAAAATCTGAGGAATCTCTCTCAAAACAGGAAAACTTAGAGGAATTAGTCTCTACAGCTGAGAGATTTAGTATAAATAATCCTGATAGTGAAAACTTAATCCAAGATTTTTTGGATAATGCTTCTCTTGAAGCAGGTGAATACCAATCAAAAATTAACGAAGATCCAGTTCAACTTATGACTATACATATGTCAAAAGGTCTAGAATTCCCTATTGTTTTTCTGACCGGCCTAGAAGAAGGTATCTTCCCAAATGAAAACAGAAACATCACCCCAGGATTTCTTGAAGAAGAAAGAAGACTTTGTTATGTCGCAATAACTAGATCTATGAAAAAACTTTTTTTGAGCTATTCAAATTCTCGTTACATTCATGGTTCTTCAAACTTTTTTATCCCATCAAGATTTTTAGATGAAATACCTGAAGATATGTTATCACCAGTAAAAAATTCCTTTAAAAGAAAGAATATAAGACGACAGAATCAAGATCTAAATGAGTTTGATCAATCTTTTAGTGAAGATTCATGCTTAGAAAATTTTTCTATTGATCAATCCATTCCTTACATAAGAGTAGGGCAAAATGTTAATCACCTTAAATTTGGGCGAGGCGTAATCCTAAGTTATACTGGTAAGAATGAAGATTTAAAGTTACAAATTAATTTCGAGCAATATGGAAAAAAATGGTTAGTATTGTCATATGCTCAACTTGAATTTATGGACTAATATTAATGAAAAGAAGAGGTTTTTTAAAATCAATAGCTACTGTAATTGGAGCATTGTCTTTATATCCATCCAGATCATCTGAGGCTAAATCAGAATATAAATGGAAAATGGTTACCTCTTGGCCAAAAAATTTTCCAGGCCTAGGTGTTGGAGCAGAAAACCTTGCAAAATTAATAACTAGTTTGTCTGGTAACAGAATAAACGTAAAAGTTTATGGCGCGAACGAATTGATACCACCTTTAGAAGTATTTGATTTTGTATCAAATGGTGGGGCAGAGCTCGGTCATTCAGGTGCTTATTATTGGAAAGGTAAAAGTCCAGCTTGTCAGTTTTTTTCTTCTGTACCATTCGGGCTTACTGCTCAAGAGATGAATGCCTGGTTGTACTATGGAGGAGGAATTGAATTATGGGAGAAGTTATATAAAAACTTTAACTTAATTCCGAGGCCTGCTGGAAATACTGGCGTTCAGATGGGAGGCTGGTTCAACAAAAGAATCGAGAATATCAGCGACCTTCAGGGACTAAAGATGAGAATACCAGGCCTAGGTGGCGAAGTTCTATCTCGATTAGGGGGTGTCCCAGTAACTCTTGCTGGCGCAGAAATCTTTACTGCTTTACAGACAGGGGCAATAGATGCAACAGAATGGGTAGGGCCATATAATGATAGAGCATTTGGATTACATAAAGTGGCAAAATATTATTATTATCCTGGATGGCACGAGCCAGGTCCAAGTATAGAGTGCATAGTCAATAAAAATTCATATGACACTCTTCCAAAAGACTTAAAGATAGTTGTAGATACTGCTTGTAAAGCTACAAACTTAGATATGTTAGCTGATTATACTGCCAAAAATAAATTAGCTCTTAAATATCTTAAAAGTAAAGGTATTACTATTGAAAGATTTCCAGATAAAGTGATTAAAGAACTCAAAATAGTATCGGAAGATATTTTAAAAGATCTATCAAAACATGACCAAATCACCGAAGAGATTTATAATTCCTATGAAAACTTTAAAAAAGATATTGCGACATGGACGGAAATATCGACCACTTCTTATTTAGAAACTAGGTGATCAATTTAACAGCATGGATGGTATAAATGTTGTAAGTTCTGGGAAAAATAGCATTAAAAGTACCATCATAATTTGTATCAAAACAAAAGGTATAACTCCTTTATAGATGTCCTCTGTTTGAATCTGTTTCGGGACAACGCCTCGTAAGTAAAATATTGAAAAACCAAAAGGTGGCGTTAAGAAAGAAGTTTGAAGTACCATTGCGATTAATATTCCAATCCAAATAGGATCAAAACCCAGGGTAAATAGCACTGGCCCAAATATTGGAATAACTATAAATATTATTTCTATAAAATCTAGAATAAAACCGAGAAAGAACATTAATATTAACACAGTAATAAGAGTTCCAAGCCCCCCAAAAGATTCGTTGTAAAACAAAGATTGAACAAAAGACTCTCCCTCTAATCCTCTAAAGACAAGAGAAAAAAACGTAGCACCAATTAATATCATAAAAATCATACTTGTTAATTTTATACTTTCTCGTGAACATTTTAGAATGATATAGCGATTTAAATTTTTTGATCTGAGTGATAACAGCAGTGAGCCCAGAATACCAAGTGACGCTGCTTCAGATGGAGTTGCTATTCCAGCAATTATAGATCCGAGCACGAATATTATCAAAAAAAGCGGAGGCATAATACCTTTAATGACTTCCATCATATCAAGAGGCGAATCATTATCTTTCTCGATGTTTAGGTTAGTGTAAAAATATTTTATGTACACAATATACAATATCGGTAACATTAATCCTGGGATGATGGCTCCAGCAAATAGTTCAGCAATAGTTATTGTCTCGGGGGAAAAAATCCCCATATTCAATTGAGCCTGTTGATGTGCAGATGAGAGAACATCTGCTAATAAAATTAATACTAATGATGGTGGAATTATTTGCCCTAATGTCCCAGATGCGCATATTACACCACATGATAATTTAGGTGGATAAGATTTTTTCATCATGATAGGAAGCGATAGAAGACCAAGCGTTACAACACTTGCCCCAACGATCCCTGTACTCGCCCCCATTAGCGCTCCTACAATTACAACTGAGACAGCATAACCTCCAGAGGAGTTACTATATAAGCTATTCATAGTTACCAAGAGATCTTCTGCAATTTTTGTTTTTTCAAGAATTAATCCCATAAATATAAATAATGGTACAGCAAGTAAATTTTGATTTGTCATTATACCAAAAATTCGATTAGGTATAGCCATGAGAAATGTAGGATCGAACAAACCACTTACAGCTGCCACTGCAGAAAATAACAAGGCCATGCCCGCCAAAACAAATCCAACAGGATATCCACTAAGAAGCATTAAAAACGTAAAGAGTATATATATTATTAGAAGCATTTGAATAGTCATCTATTTCCCCAATTTAGAAAAACCAAGCATAATTTTATTTAAACCTGTAAGGAATACAAGAAACCCGGCTAAAGGGATAAGTGATTTTAATAAATAAACAAAATCTAATCCACCAGCCTCACTTGATCCTTCATATATTTCCCAAGAATTAATAACCATATCTAGACTGATGTAAACTAAGAACAATGATATCGGAATTAAAAACAGTATATTGAGAATCAAGTCAATTTTTACTCTAAAATGTTCACTATAGTTTCTAGAGAATACATCGATAGAAACATGTGAGTCTTCTTTTAGTGTATAACTTATTCCAAGCATAAATATTGTCGCATGACAGTACATAACTAACTCTTGATAGGCAATATTACCCCAGGAAAAAAAATATCTAGCTAGAACTATATAAATGAGCAGAAGTATCATAAATAACAGAATATAATCTAGTAGAGATGCGATTATTTCAAAAATTTTATTTATCATAAAACTTATTAAATTCATATTATTTTATAATTACCCAAGGAATTCATTCTATCTGAAAGGATATTTTCAAAAATACTCGGATCTTTTATATGCGTCATCTCTCCAATCTTAGGGAAGTGAAGATCATGCAGTCTAGATAGGTAGAATCTTAGTGCAGCTGCACATAAAGCAATAGCGAAGTTATTTTTCTCTTTAGCCGATATTTTTCTATTTTTTTGATATCCATCAATAAATTCTACTAATTTACTTTGATCAATCACTCCTCCTTCATTTACACACCAGTCATTTGCAACCACACCAATATCATATAAGAAGAATCCGTCACATGAGTAGTAAAAGTCAATCATTCCGCTGACTAAATCTTTATCAAATAAAACATTATCTTTAAATAAATCCGCATGGATTTTCCCAATTGGCAAGTCTAATTTTTCAAATGATTTATTTAATTCAATTGCTTCTTTGATTAATTCTTTTTGACTTTTATTAATTACTTCAGAAAGCTTCTCATAAGTCTTTATTTTCCAATGCATATCTCTTGAATCCCTAAGCGGAATGGAGAAAGACAAGCTTTTGTTGTGAAATTCAGATAATAATTCTCCAATCTGATGACAGTGATTTGTGTTTGCATTTAGGATCGATTTACCTGACAATTTTTCAATAATCGCAGATGGCTTGTTAAGAATACTTGTAGAGAGTTTATTGTTGTTTGTAACCTCGACATGTGCACACCTGAAGTCTGCATTGTTGAGATGATTCATAAATTCTAGATATTCCTCTACACGTTTTTTATCTAAATTTTCAAATATAGTAAATATATATTCCCCTTGTTCAGTAGATAAAAGATAATTCGTATTTTCTATACCATCTGAGATACCTTCAAAATCCTTCACTTTCCCTATTGAGTAGTTTCTTAGGTGATCTGTTAAAGCATCTTTAGTAATTTTTGTATATACTGACATTACAAGGTTTTTAGTTTTTATTATCCTAATTGAATTTACAACCTATAGGTTAAACTATTTTGAACAATAAAAAAAAAGAAATTTTCATTATTGTTGATGGGTCATCATACTTATATCGTGCATATTATGCTTTACCACATTTAAAGAATAAAGATGGTAAACATACAGGTGCTATATTTGGTGTTACAAATATGATAAACAAACTCATAAATGATTATACACCAGAATATTTATCTATAGTTTTTGATGCGCGTGGAAAAAATTTCCGACATAAATTGTACTCCGAATACAAAGCTAATAGAAAATCAATGCCTGTAGAATTATCTGAGCAAGTAGAACCAATACTGGAATTTATTAAACATATGGGAATAAATTTAATTATGTACCCAGATGTTGAAGCCGATGATGTAATCGCATCTTTAGTGAATACTCATTCAAAAAATAGTAAAATTTTGATTTCATCCGGAGATAAAGATTTAGCTCAATTGGTCAATAAAAATGTCACACTAATAAATAGTCTAGATGGCAAAGAACTTGATGAAGATGGAGTGACGAGTAAATTTGGTGTTGAACCATCTCAAATTAAAGATTATTTAACATTAGTAGGTGATTCATCCGATAATATACCTGGTGTCCCTTCAATTGGACCTAAAACAGCCGTAACTTTGTTAAAAGAATATACATCATTAGAGAATTTAATTAATGAGAGAGAAAATCTAAAAAGTTCTATCCGTAAAAATATCGAATCTTCGTTAGAAACTATTGAAATGTCCCAGAAACTTATTAGTCTTAAATTTGATTTAGATATTGAAGAGGATATAAGTAAATTTGTTATCAATACTCCAAATACAAAACCCCTGTCACTCTTTTTTGATAATTATGGGTTAAAAAAAATATCAAAAGATATGGGTTTAGTTAAAGAGAAGAAAGTTTCTGCTGATAACAAATACTCTATTATCCTTACATTGAACGATTTAACAACTTTAATAAAAAAATGCGTTAAAAGTAAGTCTTTTTCCTTTGATACAGAAACTGACTCAATCGACCCAATTGATGCGAATCTTGTTGGAGTATCTTTAAGTATTTCGGAGTTTGAGGCGTACTACATACCTGTAAATCATAAATCTCTAAACTCTGAAATTGATTTGAATACTCTCACTGAAAAACTCAGAGACCTTTTTTGCAATGAAAAACTTACTGTCATAGGACAAAATATTAAATATGATATTAATGTTCTAAGCAAATACAACATTAAATTCAAATGCAGGATAGAGGATACTTTGATAATGTCATATATAAATGACTCAACTGGAAAACATGACTTAGATAGCTTAGCTGAGAAATTTTTAGGTGTTCGTACTATTAAATATACTGATTTGGTAGGGACAGGTTCTAAGCAAAAATTACTCTCGGATCTAGAAGTAGAGGAGGTATATAAATATGCTTGTGAGGATGCAGACATAACTTTACAACTTTATAATATTTTCAGGAAAAAACTAAATACCCTGAAAAAACAAAAAAAACTTTATGAAGATATCGAACTCCCACTTGTAAAAATTCTCTCCATTATGGAGTTGAATGGTGTAAAAATTGATCAGAAAAAATTATCTACCTTAAATCAGAAAATATCTTCAAACATAGAGACGGTAGAAGAGAAAATCTACAAAACAGTTGGAAATAAATTTAACATTAGTTCGCCAAAACAATTACAAGAAATATTTTATAATCAAATGAAACTTCCAATCTTGAAGAAAACGCCTAAAGGTCAACCGTCAACCAGTGAAGATGTTACGATAGATTTGTCAGAACATCACAAATTACCAAGACTAGTTTTGGAATTCCGTAATCTATCAAAATTAAAGAATACGTACACAGATAAACTTACTAAAAATGTAAATGAGAGGACAAATAGATTGCATACATCATATAATCAGACCGTAACTATTACCGGAAGATTATCGTCATCAAATCCCAATTTGCAGAATATACCAATTAAAACTCAAAATGGAAGGGATATTAGAAAAGCATTCATAGCTGAAAAAGGATTTGAGATTATTTCTGCTGATTATTCACAAATTGAGCTACGTGTGATGGCACATTTATCTAAAGATAAGTCCTTGGTAAATAGTTTTAAAAATAATGAAGATATTCACTCTGCAACAGCTAGAGAAATATTCTCTATCAATGGAGAGCCGAATAGCGAACAAAGAAGAGTGGCTAAGACTATAAACTTCGGACTGATATATGGTATTTCCTCATACGGTCTTGCCAAGCAACTAAGAATTGATAATTCTGAGGCTAGAGATTTTATAGAAAAATACTTCAATAAATATTCTGGAGTGAGAGATTTTATGGAAGATATTAAAATAAAGGCTAAAAAGGAGGGATATGTTTCTACAATGTCTGGAAGAAGAATTTTTCTACCAAATATAACACATAGTAATTTTCAAGTAAGGAGTGCAGCTGAGAGAACAGCAATTAATGCACCCATACAAGGGACTGCTGCTGATATTCTCAAAGTCGCCATGATTAATATAAATGATTGGATTGAATTACAGGATGATAAAATAAAGATGCTCATGCAAGTGCATGACGAGCTCGTTTTTGAGACAAAAAAAAATCACATTGAAAAAGCAACATTGAAAATTAATGATCTGATGAGTAACTCATATAAATTAGACGTACCTCTTCAAGTAGATATTGGCCTTGGCGATAATTGGGATAAGGCCCATTAGATTTTTCATGCTCAATAATTGAACAAAAAACTGATTCATATATAATTACACTGGGATTATGATGAAATTACCACACTTTTTGTTATTTATATCTTTCTGTTGCTCAGCAGATCTGATTCATGCTGGAGATATTAAAAAAGGACAAGAAAAAAGTGCAACCTGTGTAGCTTGTCATGGGAATGATGGCATAAGTATAAACCCAGTTTGGCCGAAATTAGCTGGTCAACATGCAAAATACCTAGAAACACAATTATATGAATTCCAGAAAGGGGCAAGTGGATCACGAAATAATGCTGTGATGTATGGCATTGCGTTAACTCTCACTAGTGAAGACATAGAAGACATTTCCGCGTACTATGCATCACTAGATAATTCTATAGGAGTGACTGATGATAATTTTCTCACGAATGGTCAGAATATCTATAGAGGTGGTAACCTAGAATATAAAATTCAAGCTTGCATGGCCTGTCATGGACCTAATGGACAAGGAAATAGCCTAGCAGGGATACCGTCGCTTTCTGGACAACATTCTGAGTACATTTATCAGCAATTGAAAAAGTTTCAGAGTAGTGATAGATCCAATGATTATAATAAAATGATGCGGAATATCGTAAATAGAATGTCAGATGAGGAAATGAGAGCTGTCTCAGAGTATGTGGAGGGATTACATTGATACTTACATTCACCAAATTTCTATCAAGTACATTTTTAATTTTAGCAATTTCATTATCTCATTCTCATGCGAATCCAAAATATATTCAAATATCAAATCAAAAACAAACAGAAACTGACAAAATTGTAATATACGAATTTTTTTGGTATGGCTGTCCGCATTGTTATAATCTGGAGCCTACTATGGATGAGATTGAAGCAAATTTACAGAAAGACACTGTGCTTATTAAAATACCAGTTTCACTCAGAGATACATGGCAGAATCATGCGAAAGCATATTATGCTCTTAAACAAATGAATCTTGATGATGACTTACATTTAAAACTTTTTGAAGAGATTCACATTAATTCTCAAAGATTAGATACAAAAGAAAGTTTGAGCCAATTCATAACAAACCAGGGATATAATGGTCAAAAATTCCAGGAATTATTTGACTCTTTTGGAACAGAGATTAGAATGAATAAAGCGAGTAGGCTTGCTAAAAATTATCAGATTTCATCTGTACCTACATTAGTTATAAATGGCAAATATTTAACAAGCGGATCACATGTAAGCTCATTTGATGAATTAGTAAATGTTGTTAACATGCTTGTTGAAAAAGAAAGACAAAATTGAGGGGATAAATATTATGACAGCGAAGATAATAAGTGGCCGGGATGTTGCAGAAAAAATACTTACAACTAACTTAAGGGAAAGGGTGGAAAAGCTTAGAAAAAGAGAAATAATTCCTAAACTTGTAGTTATTTTAGTGGGTGAAATGAAGGCGTCAGCTAGCTACGTAGCACAGAAAGAAAAATTTGCTGGAAAGGCAGGAATAATATCAGAAGTGATGAGATTTGATAAAATCATCTCTGAGAAGGAAATTCTAAAGCAAATTGAATCAATAAATTCAGAGAAATCTATTCATGGTGTTATCGTGCAGTTGCCGTTACCTGATCATATTTCAGTAGCAAAAGTTTTAAATGCCATAGATCCTGCAAAAGACGTGGATGGCTTTACACCCAATAATGTAGGAAAGTTGTTTTTGGGAGAAGATACGTTAGTCTCATGTACTCCGAAAGGTATAATGTCTATGCTAGATTCAATTGACGTAGATTTAACTGGAAAGAATGTAACTGTTATAGGTAGATCCAACATAGTCGGCAAACCGGTTTCAATCCTGTGTCAACAAAAAAATGCAACTGTAACTATGTGTCATTCAAAAACGAAAGATCTTAATGCTAAACTTGCAGATGCAGATGTTATTATAGTTGCCGCTGGTGTTCCAAAATTTATAAATGGAGACCAAATTCCTAAAGGAGCTATTGTAATAGATGTCGGCATTCACAATATTGACGGCAAATTATGTGGTGATGTCGAATTTGAATCTGCTTGTGAAAAAGCATCTGCAATTACACCAGTTCCGGGAGGTGTAGGACCAATGACTGTATGTGCTTTAATTGAAAATACAATTCTAGCAGCTGAAAGATCCAAGTAAAAGCGCCTGAGAAGATTCGAACTTCTGACCTTTAGCTTCGGAAGCTAATGCTCTATCCAACTGAGCTACAGGCGCAAATA
>MDTD01033851.1_pt1 | contig 11068 bp, 7 predicted proteins | sample 811221 | NCBI WGS metagenome assembly MDTD01 (sample SAMN05326646, study PRJNA326480) | marine metagenome | isolation source: seawater | place: Pacific Ocean: South West | collected 2011
CGCTGTGTCGTGTTGGCGTCTGGGAGCACTTCCGTTTGTGTCGCAGGGAGCGGTCGAGATGGTGATCGATGCAATCATCCGGTGGATTGCGAGGGAGCGTTTTGTCTTCATCTCGCCACCGAGTCGATTTGCAGTCGGTCTTGCAGGGGCGATGATGAATGTGCCCAGGGTTGGACCTGTGCAGTAACAGCCGGTGATGAGAAAGCTTGCATGCCCATGACGGGCGGGGGAGCTGTCGGCGCGGATTGCTCCCTAGGACCTGTCGCTTGTGCGAGCGGACGCTGTCTCGTTCGTACCGGAGGTTCGGTGTGTACCGTCCCTTGCGCCGTCGACGCCGAGTGCCCTGAGAATTGGGCGTGTCGAGTCACCGATGGCCGCGGTACGACCCTTGGCGAAAGAGTCTGCAGTCCCGTGGAGACGTTTTGATGACTCGATGGTGCGCCTTTGCTCTCCTCTGGGGACTCAGTGGTTGTGAGGAGGATCTTCTCATCAGTCAGCAGCGCGAAGTTTTGAGCAGTGGAAGTCCTTGGGGCAGCGGTGGTGCTTCGGAGCTTCGTGTTGGGACTGTCGATTTAACCGGTTACGAGCGGTCGGGGCCTTGGACGATTGAACGCTTCCGAACTCGTCCCATCGAGAAGTTGGATTTAATTTGGGTCATCGATTCAAGTCAGTCGATGGACGAGGAACAAACAAAGATCGCACGTTCCTTGGCTCGATTTCGGGAAGTGATTGCTGACCGGCGTGTCGATGGGCGCTTTGCGGTGACCACGATGGATCTCGGTGGCGAAGGGAGTTGTCTTCGAGAGGTCGGTGGCCTCCGATGGTTCGACACCGGTGATAATTTTGACCTGGCGATGGACCGATTCACAGAGGCTGTGCAGGTAGGAACTTCGGGAAGTACCACCGAATCTGGTGTTCTCGCCGCATTGGTAGCAGCCGCTGGTGATCGGGAATGTAATGCAGGTTTCCGTCGCCAGGGGGCGTCTCTCGAGTTTGTTTTTGTGAGTGATGAAGAGGACCAAAGTCCATTGTCACTAGAGACAGCCGTTCGATGGCTGAGCATGCTTGATGCTCGGGTTCATGCTGTCGTGGGGTCCAATGATCGAGACCTTGGTGAGGGAAGGCGAGGATGCATTCATCCGGACCCTGAGCCCCAGCGCCCATTCTCTGGCTTTAGCCAGGGGGAGCGCAGCAGTCTTGACACAATTGCCGCGCTCGGGCAGCGATACCGCACCCTCGCCGCCGTCACTGGAGGCCTCGCCACGTCGATTTGCTCCGAAGATTTTGCGGAGCCTGTGGCTCAGGTTGCTCTGGAAAGTGCCGGTGCGAGGCAGCGATATGGGCTCGCTCTGGAGCCCGACCCGGAGACGATAACGGTGCAGGTAGACGGTGTGACGCGAGCAGAAACAGAACTTGGTGCAACCTTTGGGTGGTGGTTCGAGCCTGAATCGCAAAGTATTTTGTTTGGTCGGGATGATATTCCTGAATGGCCTTCCCAGGTTGCGGTTCGCTACATGGCCCGCTGATCAGGGGTTTATTTTTGACGCGCGCGACCCGAAAAGGAGTGATGCGCATGAGGTTGATGACGACGTTTGGGCTTCTTGCTCTCCTTGTTTCACCAGGGGCCTCTTTGGCCCAGGATGAGGCGGAGGGAGCGGGTCTGGAACTTGATGATCGCAGTGCGCAAGTCGCCGAGGGTGAGATCATTCCAGAAGCGACGGGTAAGAAAGGGGATTCGATCTATTCGGACCTCTTGGATGTGCGGGATTTGCCGCCGCCTGCGGGAACGCCGGTGCTTGCAGCCCGGTTGTTTCCGACCGACCGGCGCCTCGAGTTTCAACTCGGTTTCGAGATGAGTGTTATCGACAAATACGTCGAGCACTTGGGTGGTCGGTTGAACCTGGGGTATCATGTCAATGAGTTGATCGTCGCTCGTTTGACCGCTGGGTACCTCAGTGGTTCGGCGCGCAATCTTTACCGAGCAGCTGAAGAGAAAGGTGGGCAGACGAACACCTGTCAGACTGCGGAAGGTCCAAACTATTTGAAGGGCTGCTTGCCGGACACGACGACCATCAGTTGGTTTGTCGGGCCGGAGATCATCTTTGAGCCCTTTTACGGCAAGTTGAACCTCGTCAGTGAGTTCGCTCTAAATTTCGATATCTACATGGGTGTCGGTCTCGGGGTGTTTGGTCAGGGCGGTATCAGCCCGAACACCAGCACCAGTCCAATCCAAATGGTGAACGATGGAAACCGGCAGGGCGTGGGCGTGTACGGCACCGCCGTTGCGGGGGTTCGTATCTGGCTCCTCGAGACCCTCGGGCTGACTGTGGAGGCTCGAGACACAACCTTTGCGGGGGATCGTGATTACCTTGAACTTAACCAAACGAGTGGCCAACGGGGGGATGTCGTCAACACGTGGACGATGCTCTTCGGCCTCGGCTATTTGAACTGAAAGGCGGCAGACCATGATGCGTTCGAGTTATCTGTTGATTGCCGCACTCGCCCTGGTCGCTCCGACCGGTGGCGCGTATGCGCAGCAGGACGGACTTGATGACCTTTTGGACCTTGGCGACCTGGACGGCGGTACCGATGAAGGTGGCGAGGGAGAAGCAGAGGCAACGGGTGGAGATGGAGAAAGCGAGAGCCGCGAAGAGACTGGCGATGGCCAACGCGCTGGCGATGCGACCGACGGGGATGCTGGCGAGGAAAGCGGTGACCGAGGACGACCCGGCGGCGTGATCGACCCTCGGGATGAGACGATCTTTACGATCCAGAAAAAGGGGCGCTACGTGGGTCAGCGCTTTGAACTAGCTGTTATGGGGGCTGCGAGTATCAACAATAAATTCACCTACCATACGGGTGGCTTATTGAATGGTATCTACCACTTCGCCGAAACCATGAGTGTTCAGGGCTCCGTTGGCTTCCTGCAAGGGGATTACACTGCCATGACTCAGGAGTTACTCCATTCAAAGAGTCTGACACCGCCGGGCGCAGACTACGCGCTCATGAGTTGGTACACGGGAGCGGACGTTCAGTGGAGTCCGATTTATGGGAAGTTCCGTCTTGCCGGAAAGCTCTTGGGACACTTTGACTTGTACATGGGTGTTGGGGCCGGATTAACCGGAGCTCAGATCAAGGTCGTTTCAAACACCGGTTCGAGCAGCAGTATTGGCGAGGAACGCCAGGAACTGAAGACCAAGATCGTCTCGAACATGGGTGCCGGACTTCGTTTCTACTTCACGGAGCACTTTGGCGTGCGTGTCGAGTTTCGAGACTACGTGATTTCCCACTCAGTACAGGATGAGTTCAACCCAACCGATGAATTGCAACTGGGGGTCGGCAACAGCAAGGTCACCCAGAACTCGGTGGATGTAGCAAATGTCATGCTGTTCCAGTTCGGTCCGAGCTGGAACTTTTAGAGGAGGGATAAGAAATCATGCGGAAACTCGCACTTATCACCGCCCTGTGCCTGCCGCTCACTGCGCAGGCTCAAGATTTGGACCGAGCCATCGAAGATTTCAACGAGGAGCGTTTTGAGGAAGCGATCGCTGGCTTCTACGAAGTGTTGAAATACGGTGATGCTCGAGGTGACCGGAAAGACGCCCGCTATTACATGGCAGTGGCGTTGTTGAAAAAGGGATTGGATTTTTCCAGCCTTATTTTCTTCCGAGAGATCATCATGGATGGTCCCTCCGATCGTCACTATGTCTCCGCTGTCCAATACATTTTGGAGGCGAGCGAGAACCTACAGGATGACTATGTTGTTCCAGGTCTCATCAACAGAGAATACGGTGAATCCTTTCTGGACTTGAGAGATGTGGTTCTGAACCGAGTGAATTTACTTATCGGGCAGGTCTTATACCGCCAGGGTAAATACGATGATGCTCTCGCTTTCCTCGATCCCGAGCGGGGCGTTCCGGATGACTCGATTCACGCGCCAGCGTCTCGCTATATCGTCGGGCTCGTCAATACCCGTCGCGGGGATCTTCAAGGAGCGCTGCAGAGCTTTCAAAGTGCTTTAGAACTCGCAGCGAGTATTCCTGCGGATCAGCGTAGCAGTGACTTGGAGCGTATTCGGCGGCAAGCGATTTTAGGGTTGGCGAGGACTTGGTACGAAGTGGGTTCATCGAAGGACGAAGAGGATCCGGAGCGACTTGCCAGTCTTCAGAAAGCCACAGAATTCTACCGGATGATCCCCCGCTTCACCGATGATTGGGGGGACAGCATTTTCGAGCGAGGATGGGCCCACTTTCAGTTGAACGAGTACGGCAAGAGCTTGGGACAGGTTCATAGCCTGCACGCTCCGTTCTTCGCCTCGAGTCGTCAGTATGCTGAGGGCTATATCCTGAAGATGACCAACTACTTCTACAACTGTCAGTTCGACCGTGTTCGTCGTTCGCTCTCGCAGTTTAAGGATTTCTATGGACCGATTGAGAAGGATCTGGCGGAGGCGTTGACCTCTCGTCCAGCAGATGTGGGCGACGAGTGGTTTTACGAGGAACTACTGGCTGCCGCAGCCGGCACTCCTCGGGATAGCCGGTTGCCGGCAAACATCGCTCGTACGGTGGCAGCCAACAACCGCTATCGTCGCCTGCACAACTTTTTGAATCGGATTGCGGCTGAGGCGGAGGCGATCAAAGCCGTCGATTTGTTCAAGGGGGAACTCTCTGGCGAGTTACTGACCGAGATTGAGGCTGCCAAGGACCAGTTCCGTCCCTTCTTGGGTAAGTTGGTGAAGCAAAAGCTCGACCGCCAGTTGCGGATCGTAAGAGGCATGATGGGGCAAGCCGATATCATCGATATCCAGACAGGCTTAGCAGAAGCGGAGTGGCTTGAAGCCCAGCGGGAGATTGAGTTCAAGGTACGTAAGCGTCTCCCGCGGCCCTTCATTCCCAGCGATAAATTCCAATATTGGCCTTTCCATGGGGAATATTGGATCGATGAACTCGGATTTTATGAATATGCCATCAAATCTGAGTGTGTGGAGTAATCCTGATGCGGATATCGATGATTTCCCTGTTTTCTGCTGCGCTGCTTTTGGCTGCGCCCACGTTTGCACAAACCAAGGGTGAGGATGCAGCGGCGAAGAAGCGGCGTAGCAAAATTGAAGAACGTGAGCGTCAAGCCGCCGAAGCAGCATCAACGAAGGGGCCTTCGAAGAAGATCAAGCTCGAGCAAGCGATGGACGCAAATATCAGCGACTTCTCTGTGAAAGCACAGCGGAAGCGTAATGAGGTGATTCGTAAGATCAGCAAAGCACTCCCGCAACAACCAGAGGGCGATCGTGCCGACCTGATTTTCCAGCTGGCTGAGCTTTTCTGGCAAACGAGTCAGTTCTGGTACCGACAAGAATATGCGTCCTTCGACAAGAGTTTGCAGGCTTGGTTTGACAGTGGCGGCGACGAGAAGACCCGTCCGAAGTTAAAGACTCCGAAAGCCGATACCTTCAAGAACCAAGCGATCAGAAATTACGACATCTTATTAAAGAAATACCCGCGATACCGGCGCCGCGATCAAGTGCTCTACGTGATGGCCTACAACCTGTATCTTGCGGGCAAGAAGAATGGCGCTGTGCGCAAATATGGTGAGTTGGTGAAGAAGTTTCCGAAGTCAGAATTCGCAGCAGACGCCTACCTGGCTCTTGGTGAGCACTTCTTCAACAGCAACAATGTGGTGAAAGCTCGAACTGCCTTCGAGAGAGCGTTGCGGACGAAAAAGGAAAAGGTCATCAACTTTGCCACCTACAAACTGGCATGGTGTGACTACAACCAGGGGGAATACGCCGATGCGGTGGAGAAGTATCAGACTGTGATCCGACGCTCGCACGCAATGCGAAAGAACGGGTTCGGGGAAGATGCGATGGAACTAGGGGATGAGGCAGCGACCGATATCGTCTTGGCATTCTCCCACTTGGACGTTGTGGAGGAGGTTTACGATTACCTTCGTGAGGTGCGGGACGAGGAGTGGGCCAAGCGCATGGTTGGCAAGCTGGGCGCAATCTACGACAGCCAAGGTAAGCACGACTTGTCGGTTCGTACCTACCGATTTGTCCTGAAGAAGTATCCGACTCACCTTGATGCACCCATGTATCAATCGAAAATCGTGACTGCGTTCACCCGCATGAACGATCGCGCTCGAGTCCGCACCGAGATGGAACGATTGGTCGACATGTACAAGCCGAGTTCCCTCTGGGCGAAGAAAGTGAAAAAGCAAGGTACCGAGCAGGCGACAGACGCCATCGAGCGAGCCTTTGAGTACACAGAGGGGACGATGCGGCAGTTGGTGACGGACTACCACGCAGAAGCTCAGAAATCGAAGAAGGCGGGTACTTATCGCCTGGCTCGAGACATCTATAAGAAGTATCTCGACAACTTTGCGCAGACCGATGTGTGCTCTGTGTACGAGACGTGCGAGCAGGCTCGCCGGTTGCGCTTTTATTATGCCGAGATCCTTTACAGCTTGAAGGAGTTTCGACAGGCGGCTGAGCAATACGATGTGTACGTGGAAGAGGACCCGGGTGGGAACTTTGCCAAGAACGCGGCCTTCGCTGCCATCCTGTGTTGGGAGTTCATCGTGAAGGGTGAAAAACCGATTACGTTGCCAGACAATGCACGGATCAACGAGTCGAAGGGCAAGCGCAAGAAGGGGCAGATCAAACGGACGGCAAAGACGACTGTTAAGCAGATCGATAAAACCCGTGGTAAGGAGTTCTACACGCCGAAGAAGATCCCGGCAGACGAAATTAGTTTAGCGAATGCTTGTGATCGTTACGTGGATAGGGTCCATGGTAAGTCGGTGGATCCCAAACTCAAAGACCAACTTATCGAAGTGAAGTTCAAAGCGGCGACCATTTATCACAAATACTTCCACTTTGAAGACTCAGCGAAACGTTTCGACGAGTTGATTGCCCGGTGGCCTCAGAATAAGTTTGCCAGCTTCGGTGCATTGAACGTGCTCGATTCACTGGCTGTGCGCGAGGTTTGGTCAGCCCTGAACAAATATGGGCGGAGTTTCCAAAAGAACAAATACTTGATGCGTGAGTCGAAGTTCAAAACATCCGCGGCTAAATATGTCGAAGGAAGTCAATTCCAACTCTACATGGGTGAACACATGAAGGCGGTTGAGACGGAAAAGCGTGCGACTGCTAAGAAGAACACCACTGGGCTCGAGAAGTCCAAGCAGATGTACGCAGCGAGCGCCAAAAACTTCCTCAACTTCTACAAGGAGTTCCCGGACTCGCAATTTACGCCAATCTCCCTGGTCAACGCGATGAACGTGTTTCAAGCAGCCGATGAGATCGATCGCGGGATCGATGCTGCTGAGTTGTTGTTGAAATCCTACGCTGCAGGCGACTTTTGGACGAAGATCGAAAAGCTTCCATCGGTCGACCGGAAACAAAAGCAGGTCGATTACGAGAAGTATGAAGAGATGGCCGCTTGCGCTCTCCCCGGCTTCTATGTCGGGATTGCCAAGTTCGAGAAAGCGGCGCAGCTCTTTGAGCACTTTGCTGAAACTTACAGTGGTGAACATGCAGCCTGCAAGTTGGACGAAATGTTACAGAATGCTCTGATCTTCCAGCGGGTCGCCGGCAACACGAAAAAGGTGCTCGAGCTTCGCGACGAGTTTGCGAAGAAGTACGGCAAAAAGAAGAAGTACAAGAAAGACTTAGCGAACCTCGCCTGGCAGTTGGCATTGACTTACAAGGCGAGTGGGCAACTGGAAAAGGCGGCAAAAGCCTACAATGATTTCCCGAATCGTTACGGTTCGTTGGTCGATGAGCAGCAGAACTTCGAATCCCTCTACCGGGTGGCGATGATTTGGGAAGAATTGGGCAAGTCTGCAGGCGATATGAAGAAAATTCGGCGTAAGATCTCGGATCGTTACGATAAGTTGAAAGCGAAAGATCCTTTGCGACAAAATCGCCAAGTTGTACGAGCTGCTGCCTACGCCAAGTTTCATCAGATCGACAGTGCTTATGAGAAGTATGGCAAGTTGAAGATTGCCTCGAAAAAGGGCGAAAAAATGAAAAAAGAGTTGATGACGATGAAGGATCAACTCACGGCTCTTCAACAAGCCTACGAGAAACTGATGAAGTTGGGCGATCCCGCGACGATCGTTCGGAGCCTGACTCGAATGGGGCTCGCTGCCGATAAGTTTGCGACCGCCGTGGACCAAAGTCCGACGCCAAAGGGTCTGACGATGGATCAAGAGATCTTCTACCGGAAGGGGCTCGAAGAGCAGTTCATCTTCCCTTATCAGCAGGGCGCCATCGATTCGTTGGAGCGTGCTCGGGGCGTGAGCTTTAAAGAGGGGGTCTACAACCAAGCAACCTTAGATGCACAAGCGGCGTTGAAAAAGTTTAAATCCAACGAGTTCGGAGAAATTGTGATCATGCCATTTCATGCCTCCGAATCCTTTGCGATTGTGGGGGACTAAGCCATGCGTCGAGCACGTAGGACGATATGTGGAATGCTCTTGGCGGGGATGCTGAACCCCCTGGCAGGGTGCGCCAAACGCCAAGTGGTCAAGGAGGTCCCCTCAGAAACACCTGAAGAGCGGGCTGCTCGTGAAGAGCGTGAGCGCCAGGAACGGTTGGAGCGTGATCGGGCGGCAGCGGTTAAAAAAGCCTTTGAAGCGCTCGAGAAGCGACAGTTTGCTGATGCTCGAGACTTTGCGCGAATGGGCCTCGAGGCCAATCCTGGCAACGATGAACTGAGATATGTGCTCGCTCGGAGCTTGATCTTTCTGGGTGAGAACGATGAGGGGCTGAAGCGGGTCGAGGAACTTCTCAAGGCGAAGCCCGAGGACAAGCGCTTTCAGATGACCTTAGTCGATGCCCTTCGGCGCCGAGCCACAAAGGACGATCTGAACCGGGGGTTGAAGATTCTCAGGGGCATGGTGAAGGGAGACGAGTTTAATGAGGACCTTCTCTCGAGTATGGTGGTCTTTTTGCGGCTTCAGCAAAAGGAGTCGGAGGCAGAAAAACTTATTCAGAAATTGCTCAGTCGGCACCCAGACTCTGTGAATGCATACATGAGCCTCTCAGCGATTTATTTCGGTCGGGCGCAACGAGAGAAAAATCCAGATGAGAAGCGCCGCTTTCTCGCCAAGGCGGAGTCGGTAACAAGTTTCGTTTGGGATAAACTGAAGTTGGCCAAGATCACCCAAGGTAAAGAGCATGCTCCACTGCACAACAATCTAGGGATGATTTGGATTGAACGTGGAGAGCAAGCTCGTGCCCTCTCGAGCTGGAAACGCGCACTGGAACTCGATCCAAACCTGTTGCAACCTCATCTCAACATCGGTGCAGTGGCGCTTCGGTACCGGGACTTTGCCACCGCTGAGAAACACTACGGTCATGTCCTTAAGTACGAACCGAGCCACCCAGAGGCGCTGGAGGCGGTGGCCCATGCACTCAATGCCGGTGCTGCGCGTCTCTCCGATCAGCCGGACAAAATGGAAGTGAAGGCGACCGAAGCCATCAAGGCCTTCCAGAAAGTCCTGCAAATCGATGCCAAAAATGGCCGTGCACAGTTGGCGATCGCCGGTATCTATGAGCGGCTTTTGTCGAAACTGGAACCCGCCGTTGCCGAGTACAAAAAGTACGTTTCGATGATGGGTGGCAGCAGCAAGTTAGGTAGGGATCACAAGGTCGTTAAGAAGATCAGCGAGTTGGAAGAGCAAATCGCTATGGAGAAAGAATTCGGGGAGGGTGGCTGATCACCGCAAACTGTCGGATTGCGGAGTCCATCAAACCGGGCTTTCATGAATGGGTAAAAGCGTTGCTTGTCATCGGTGAGAGGCAACAGGTAGAAGGCGTCGCCATCAGGCGACATCGTTGAAAGGGGAAGACGATGAAAAAGTTTCTAATCGCCGCACTGCTCGGTATCGGTCTTGGATCGGCTCCAGCGCTCGCGCAGGACACGGTGCAGGAAGCGGACAAGACGATTTACAAAAAGAAGACGTCTATCGACTTCTCCGACGTCAATATCTCCGGTGAGTTGACCAAACCGGAAGGCGCCTATGTGGGGGTTCGAAAGAACGTGAAGTTCAAAAACTTCATCAAGGTTCGCCAGAACTTCCGACCTGAAATCTTTGCTAGCGCCGATAACATTTAAACAGTGACAAGGGGCTAGACCCCGCTGAGAGAACCGATGCCTGAGGAAAACAAGTACATCGACGGTGTTCCTGTTGAAGGGGTTGCCGATGAGTTGCCCCCCGAAGATCGTGGTGGTGCAGGGCCTTACAAGTGGCTGCAGTTTCGCAGCTACTGGGGTGAGCACCCCCAACGTAATGAAGTTCGGGTTCTCGACAAAGAAATCTGTCTAACGGATACGTTTTCGGATGATGGTCGCCTGAAGGGTGGCAAGATTCCTGATTCGAGCGGTAAAGGTAAGAAGGATGCTTATGAGCAAGGCTTGATGGGGGCTATGATTGCGGGGATCGTTAGCGTTGCCCTCGGTGGCTTCGCCCTCGTTCAGCCTTGGTTCCAAGCCTTCGCCTTTGAGTTTCCGGCGGATTCCGGCAATCGTTTGGAAGTGGGCGAGGTGGCTGGTACCGCCGTTCTCTACGGAATGGTTGCCGTGGTCGTCTTCGCACTGGCATTTGCTGCACGAAGCTTCCTGAAGGATCGAGGACTTTCCCGGGCAGCCGACTTGGCCCTTTCTGTGGTCGCGTTGTTGGTGATCTTCGTGAGCTTTGCAAACCTGGGCGGCGACAAGCTGGCGCCCACGTTGGATCTGATCCCGAACTGGAGTTCAAGCATCGCCGACAAAGCGAAGGCGCAAGCGAAAGTCTTTGTTGACGGTGGTGAATTGGGAACAGAACTTCGTGCCCAGTTGGCTTTGGAGGATGAGGAGTCGTTAAGGGACCGAGCGCGACGGCAGCAACTCGAACCGAGGCAATACGACGCACGGCAGAAGTTCCGAGCCATGGATCAGGCGCAGCTGGTCGAATTCCTCATGGACGATGTGAAGAAAAAGGTTTGGGGTGGCAAGCGCTGTGGTGAGCGAGATGACAAGGGGCGCCGGACGGGTGAATGTGGAAGTCTCCGTCAGGTCTTAACCGA
>MDTD01029759.1_pt1 | contig 11067 bp, 15 predicted proteins | sample 811221 | NCBI WGS metagenome assembly MDTD01 (sample SAMN05326646, study PRJNA326480) | marine metagenome | isolation source: seawater | place: Pacific Ocean: South West | collected 2011
CTTAACAAAAAAATTAAACAAAAAAAGGTTAAGAAAGTAATAATTAGAAATAGAAATCTTAGATTTAAAATTCCACAAAATTTTGAAAAATTATTAAAAAATCGCAAAATTATTAAAGTAGATAGATTTTCAAAATATTTAATTTTACATTTATCTGGTGGAATTTTTTGCTTGGTTCATTTGGGAATGTCAGGAACGATGCATATTATCAATAAAAATAAAAATAATTTTGCGACTAATGCAAGTTTTTATAGCTCTCCATTTTTGCCTAAAAAACACAATCATGTCGAGATATTTTTTAATAAATATAAAATAATCTACAATGATCCTAGAAGATTTGGTTTTTTTCAAATAATTGATAATTCTAAGCTTTTAGATAAAAGGTTTTCTCATTTAGGTCCAGAGCCATTTCAATCAAAATTTAATCTTAAATATGTTCGTTCTTTTTTAAAAAAAAAGGAAAAAAACATTAAAAGTTTTTTGTTAGATCAAAAATTTGTTTCTGGTATTGGAAATATATATGCAAGTGAAATATTATTTTTGAGTAAAATTAATCCGAGTAAAAAAGCCAGATTTTTGAAAAAAAAAGATTGTTTTAAAATTATAATTAACTCTAAAAAAGTTCTCCTAGATGCCATCAATAAAGGCGGATCTAGTATTAAAAATTTTCAAAATATTTCTGGTAAAAAAGGTAATTTCCAAAAAAAGTTTAATGTATATGAAAGAGACGGATTAAATTGTAAAAGATTAAAATGTAGTGGTATAATTAAAAAAAAAATAATCAGCAATAGATCAACTTTTTTTTGTAATTTCTGTCAAAATTAACAGATTATTTCATTGACCAATATAATTTCTCGGGCTATACCCCTGCGCATGGCAAATACTAAATCAGCTATCAAAAGAATAAGAAGAATTGCTAAGCAAACAACTGTAAATAAGATAAGAAAAAGCAGATATAAAAATGCATTAAAAAAAATGAGCATGTTGATTGAAAAAAAGAAAAAATCCGAGGCATTGAAATTCTTACCCAAGTTGAATTCTGAGTTGATGAAGATTGCTAAAACTGGTGTCATAAAAAAACAAAACGCTTCGAGAAACGTTTCAAGGTTTACAAAGAAAATTGCATCTATCTAATTAGTTATACTTACAGTTGATTCAACTTAAGGAATACGCTTCATATATGTGTATACATAACGGGTTATCAATATTTAGATTTAGTACATTAGTTAGTTGTTTCATGCAATCTCAAATTTTATTTTTTTTTTAATGCATAAAAAAATTTTTTGTCAAAGAAAATCTAAAAAAAATTATTTTACACAATCATAGATTTTATTTTTTTTTTAATTCAAGAAATATTTTGTTGCAAAAATTTTATTATGGTTCTAACTGAACTATCCCCAATAAATATGAGCAATACATTCACTAATAAAAATATAAAAACTCTTAAATCTGAAAAACTTGATTGGATTTTAATACAAACAGAGATGAAAAGTAAGTTGGGTTTAGATATTTATGAAAGTTGGTTAAAAAAAATAAACTTCGTAGAAGAATTTAATAATTATATTTTATTATCAGTTCCGACAAGATTCATTCGTGACTGGATAACTTCTAGATATTTAGATCAAATTTTGCAAACCGTCAGACACTATAAAAAAGACATTGTTAGAATTGAGTTTAAAATAATAGATCAAAACTTAAAAAATAATCATGTCGAAGAAACATCATTTTTATCAAAAAAAAATGAGAATATTTCTTTTTTAAAAGATTCTTACCTTCAATATAATCGTATAGATCCTAATAAAACTTTTAAAAATTTCTTAACTGGATCTAGTAATAAGCTTGCTTATGAGGCGTCTTTAAAAGTTTCTGAAAATTTTTCCAATTATAACCCTTTATACATATACGGAGGTGTAGGTATGGGAAAAACGCACCTTCTTAATTCTATTGGTTTTGAACTAAAAAAAAAAAACAAAAAGTGATGTTTATTTCAGCAGAGCGATTTATGTACCAATTTGTAAAATCGATTAAGGCAAATGAAATGGTAAAATTTAAGGAATATTTTAGAAATACAGATGTTTTGTTAATTGACGATATTCAATTTATGAATGGTAAAGAAGCCATGCAGGAGGAATTTTTTCATACCTTTAATGCATTATTGGATAAAGGATCACAAATAATTGTATCAGCTGATAGAGCACCAAATAAATTATCAAGAATTCAGGAGAGAATAAAATCTAGGTTTTCTGGTAGTTTAGTTGTTGATATACAAAAACCAGATTATGAACTTAGAAAAAAAGTTGTAGAGCAAAAATTAGAGGAATTAAATAATTTGTATCCAGACCAGGTAAAAATCTCAAAAGAAATTCAAGAATTCATAAGCACAGAGATAACAACTAGCATAAGAGAATTAGTCGGTGCAATTAACAGAATTGTATCCTTTTCAAGAATATATAATAAAACGCCAAATTTATCAGAGACTAAAGTAGTTTTAAAAGATTTATTAAACTTATCTGAAAATAAAGTAACGATTGATCTAATCCAAACTTTAGTTTGTAAATTTTTTAAGATAAGCAAAAATGAGATGCTATCATCAAGAAGATCTAGATATTTAGTAAGACCAAGACAAACAGCGATTTATCTCACTAAAATTTTAACATCAAAATCTTTACCAGAAATAGGAAGGGAATTTTCCAATAGAGATCATACAACAATAATACATTCAGTAAAAACTATCGAAAAAATAAAAGAAAAAGATCCTCAAATGGTCGATAATATAAATAAACTTAAAAACCAGATATTATATAATAATAAAGAAAATGAATTTTAACGTTAATCAAAAAGATTTACAGCAGGCATTAAATTTTTGTCAGGGAGTTATAGAAAAAAGAAGCACACTACCTATTTTATCAAATATTTTACTAGATGTTCATGGCTCAAAATTGACAATAACAGCAACAGATCTTGATTTAATATTTGTTCATCAATTAAAAGATATAGAAGTTTTAGAAGAAGGAAAAACCACAACTCAATCCTCTGTAATGTATGATATTGTTAGAAAAATATCATCAGGGAAAAAAATTAACTTAAATTTAAATGAAAATAATAAATTACACGTCGAATCAGATAAATCCTTTTTTAACCTTAATTGTCTTGAAGCGTCTGAATTTCCACTAACCGATGAAAATTTTAATCAAAATGAATTTAAAATAAAATCAAAACAATTTTTGAAATTATTAAATAAGTGTAAATTTGCAGTATCAAATGATGAAACGAGACACTATTTAAGTGGGATATATATCCATCAAACTGAGGTGGATGAAAAAAATTATTTAACGGCCGTTGCTACTGATAGCCATAGGATGTCAATATCAAAGATAAGATTAGACCAGAAAATAGACTTTGAACCAATAATATTACCCAAAAAAACTATTTTTCAACTTTGTTCTTTGTTAGATACGTATGATGGAGATGTAAAAATTTCAAACATAAAAACTAAAATCAAGTTTGAACTTCAAAATAGTATTTTAATCTCAAAATTAATTGATGGTAAATTTCCAAATTATATTCAGGTGATACCAAAAAATAACCAGAAAAAATTAGAGATTGATCTAAAACTTTTCTTAAATTCTGTTGACAGAGTTGCATCTGTTTCACTTGATAAAAAAGATGGAGTTAAATTTAATCTATCTAAAGATACCTTGAACCTATCGGTTAATAATACTAATAGTGGTGATGGTAAAGAAACTTTAATTGTTAAATTTGATCACGATCTTGAAATAAGTTTTAATTCTAGATATTTAATAGACGTGGCATCACAACTTGATGGTGAGAATATCGAATTATTCTTAAACGATACTGGTTCTCCTGCATTAATTAAAGATCCTGGAGATTTTGATAGTATTTTTGTTGTAATGCCTATGAAAGGCTAATTTATTTGGTCAAGCTCAGAATATATTTTTTTTTCTAAAGATTTTAAAAACTCCCCTTTTTCCAAGCCAGGACTTATCGGTTTAAGAATTGATACAATAATTTCTTTATTTGAATTTTTTCTTCCTTTTTTTGGCCAGACAAATCCAGAATTAATTGCTATTGGCTGACAAAATATACCCAATTCACTATAAATTCGAGCAACACCCTTTTTAAATTGGGGTCTTTCTGTTGGCAATACTCTTGTGGCTTGGGGAAAAATTACTAAAGGTCTATCAGAATTAGTCACTAATTTTGAAATATCATCAAAAAAACCTAAATTATCTTTTGATATTTTGTTTCTTTTTATAGAAATTGATCCAATTTTTTTTAAATACCATCCAAAAATTGGAATAAAAAGGAGTTCCTTTTTTAAAATAAAAACAGGTGAATTAAAAATTGTTTGAAGAAAAAAAGTTTCAAACATCGATTGGTGTGACGCCGCAATAAAAAATTTATTATTCTTAATTATATTTTCTTGTCCTTTAATTGTAATCTTAGTTGAAAGAAAAACTTTTAGGCTAATAGCCGCCCAATGTCCCATCAGCTTTCCCCCATATAGAACAATTCTTTGTGACATAATCAAGGATGGGAGGAATACTAGAGAAATTATAACAATTCCTCCAAAAAAAAATAAGGAAAATAGAAAATTTCTTAACATAGTTATTAAAAGTTACATTAAGTCTTTTAAATTTTGCCTTTTAGTTATAACTCTAACCTTGGAATTTTTGATAAGTATTTCAGATGGTTTCGGTCGCAAATTATAGTTAGAACTTAAAGACATTCCATATGCTCCAACATCACAAATTACAATTAGGTCTTTTTCATTGAGTATTTGAAATTTTTTAATCGACAAAAATTTATCTGTGCTCTCACAAATTGGTCCTACAAATTCATAAATTTTATTAGACTTCATTTTATTTTTTTTTGCAGGAATTATTTGATGTTTAGCATTATATAGTGCTGGTCTCATCAAATCATTCATTGCTGCATCTATTATTATAAAATCTTTTTTATTTCCTTTTTTTATATAAATTATTTTTGAAATTAAATAACCGGCATTTGCTATAATAGTTCTTCCAGGTTCAAAAATAATTTTTGTGTTATATTTCTTTAAAAACTTTTCTATATTTGATGCATATTTTTTAAAATTTAAATTTTTTTTATTTTTTTCATAGTCAATTCCCATTCCCCCACCTAAATCAATGTAATCAAAATTAAATTTTGTTTTAGTTATTACTTTCTCCAAGACTTTAAGCATTTTTTCATAAGGTTTTTCATCAAGTATTTGACTCCCTATATGCACACTTAAACACTTCAGTTCTAGATAGTTAGAGTTTTTTACGTACTCAACAATTTTTAAAAAGTCTTCTTCAGATACTCCAAATTTATTCTCTTTTTTTCCTGTAGATATCTGTCTCAAAGTTTTTGCATCTGTATTAGGATTCAATCTTATACCTACATTAACAATTCTTTTTTTTGATTTTGCAATTTTTTCTATTTCTAAAATTTCACTCTTTGATTCTGCATTTATTAATAAAATTTTTTTTTCTATTGCAAAACTTATTTCATTTGATTTTTTACCAACTCCTGAAAAAACAATCTTATTTGATTTTATTCCTGATTTTAAAGCTTTCATCAGTTCTCCAATGGAAACTACGTCAGCACCTAGCCCTAATTTGCCAATTTCCTGTAATAAGGTTTTATTTGGGTTCGCTTTTACCGAAAAACAAATAAGTGGATTTATTTTTTTAAAATTTTTTTTAAAAAACAATATGTTTTCTTTTATTCTTTTTTGTGAATAGCAATAAAGTGGAGTAGAAAATTTTTTTTCTAACTCCTCGGGCCTAAAACCCTCTATATAGAGATTGTTTTTTCTATATTTCATAGCACTACTTTAAGTTTAGTGCCTTTAAAATTTTTTCCATTTTCTTTAAATATCGGGTCACTTTTTTTGCCACAAGAAGTGACTAATAAAGAAAGAAAAATAATTATAAAAATTTTTTTTATCATACTTGTTTTTTATATTTTAGTATCATCTTTTTAATATTATCAAAAGATGTTCCTCCAAAAGATTTTTTAGAATTTACTGAATTTTCAAGATTTAAAATTTTCATTACATCCTCAGTTAATTTAGGCACAATTTTTTTTAAATCATCAATATCGAGCTCATCCAATCTTTTTTTCTTTTTTTCAGCTAAATTCACGATTGCAGCAGTTTTTTGATAAGCATTTCTGAAAGTCATTGAATGATTTTTTACAAGATAATCTGCAAGATCTGTAGCTGCGATATAACCAAAGTTTGCAAGCTCTAACATTTTCTTTTTATTAGGTGTTAAATTATTAATCAACTCATTTAAAATTTTTAAACAGTTTATAAGAATATCAAAAGAACTAAAAACTATCTGTTTATCATCTTGTAAATCTTTAAAATAAGAAATTGGCAGACCTTTAAGAATAGTTAACATAGAAAATAAATTTCCATATGTAGTACCAGTTTTACCTCTTAAATATTCAAGAGTGTCAGGATTTTTTTTTTGAGGCATTATTGAAGAACCTGTTACAACTTTGTCAGATAAATTTATTAAATTAAATCCATCTGAATTCCATATTATCATTTCCTCTGCTATTCTTGATACATGCATTGAGCAAACTGATATTGAAAAAAGGAAATCTAAAACAAAGTCTCTATCTGAGATGGTGTCAATTGAGTTATTAGTAGGTATTTTAAACCCTAACTTTCTTGTAGTAAAATTTCTGTCTATATTAAATGATGTACCAGTCAAAGCTGATACACCTAATGGATTTTCATTAAGGCTTTGCATATTATTTTCAAATCTTCTTTTATCTCTCATAAACATTTCTACATAAGCCATTAAATAATGCCCAAATGATATAGCTTGCGCATTTTTGAGATGAGTAAAACCAGGCATCAAAGTTTTGATATTTTTTTCTGAAATTTTTAAAATTGATTTTATTAATTTGTTTAAATTATTATCTATTTCTTTGCTTGAAGATTTAATCCAAAGTTTTAAATCAGTAATTACCTGATCATTTCTTGATCTAGCAGTATGTACAAAACCTGCTTCTTCTCCAATTATTTCGAATAGTCTATTCTCAATATTCATATGGATATCTTCATGTTTTTCGTCAAATTGAAATTTGTTTTTAAAAATTTCTCTTTCAATTTTTTTTAAACCATAAATGATTTTATTCTTGATTTTGAAAGAAATGATACCTTGTTTGAAAAGCATTTCAGTATGTGCAACAGAACCTTTTATATCTTCCTTATAAAGACGTTTATCTATATTTATAGAACTGCCTACTTTTTGAAAAAGATTAGAGGTTTTTTTTGTAATTCTAGTACTCCAAATTGCCTGGTTGTATTTATTTTTTGTCATGGTAATTAATTATACCCTTTAACATGAAATTTTTAATAATTTTTATTCTTTTACTATCAAACTCATTTGCGGATGAACCAATAGGTATCAATAATCTTTTTAAGAACAAAGAGTTAAAAAAATATGAAGAATTAACGTTTTTAGACCATAAAGATAATGAGTTAAATTTAAATGATTTCAAAGGTAAACTGATTTTATTAAATTTCTGGGCCAGCTGGTGTGTTCCTTGTAAAAAGGAAATGCCCTCTTTAGATCGCCTGCTTTCTAGAAAAGAGTTAAATAATTTAATTATATTTCCTATTAATGTAGGACAAGATAGTTTTGAAAAATCTTCAAAATTTTTTAAAGATTTAGGAATTCAAAATTTAGATATTTTCTTTGATCCTCCAATTACTTTAGCAAAAAAATTTGGACTTAGAGGAATTCCAACTTCAATCTTATTTAATAAGGATGGACTGGAATTTGCAAGAATAGTTGGTTCGATAGATTTTGAGGACGAAAAATTCATTAGATGGTTAAGCGAATATAATTAATTTTTAAAAAAGTAAGCAAACCCAACTAAAGCAATGATTGCGATAAACTGTAATAAAACTCTTAATTGCATCAACTTATTTGAGTATTTTTTACTTGTTTCTCCGCCTTTAAATAAAGTCCCGATACCAAGTATAAGAACAAGCCCTACTGACACTAATAAGACGATTGATAAAATTTTTAATAATATTTCAGTGATCATTTGTGTATTGTAGGATGTTTTAAAAATAAAAAAACATAAATAATACGCTATGACATTTTGCCTTGATACAACCATTATAAAACCAGAGGATAATAAAGAAGTAAAGAATGCCATTATTTTATTACATGGATATGGTGGTGATGGAAAAGATATAAGTACGTTATCATGGAATTGGAAAAGATATTTACCAAATACAGTATTCATTTGCCCAAATGGCCATGAAGTATGTTCAATTAATTCATCTGGTTTTCAATGGTTTGATTTAACAAAGGACGATCCAAATTACATTTTAGAACAATCAATTATAGCAGAAGATAAGTTAAGAAAATTTATTGAGGAGATTAAAAATGAGTTTAACCTAAGTAATAAAGAAATTTGTTTATCAGGATTTAGTCAAGGTTGTATGATGTCTATTAATTTGGGGCTCACTGCTAATGAATCTTTTAAGTGTGTCATTGGATTTTCGGGGAAGATAATAAATCAGGAAAATCTAAAATCTAGAAAAAAAATTTCAACAGATACTTTGCTTATTCATGGAGATGCAGATCAAGTTGTCTCACCTAATTTTATGTTAGAGGCAAAAGATTTTTTAATAAGAAATAACGTTGATATTGAGACACATTTAATTAAAAACTGCGACCATCATATTCCTATGGAAGCATCAAGTATAGCATTAAATTATATTTTAAAAAAAAAAATAAATGGTTGATATTGAAATAGTTTTTTATTTAAGTTAGAATTTGATTATGAATAGCTTTATCGAAAAAAATGTTTCTCTAGAAAAATGTCCTGCTTTAGTTTTGAATGCAGATTATAGACCATTAAGCTATTATCCTTTATCTTTATGGTCATGGCAAGATACAGTAAAATCAGTTTTTTTAGATAGAGTAATTATTGTAAGTAACTATGATAGAGTTGTAAGAAGTCCTTCTTACAACATGAAATTACCAAGTGTAATAGCTTTAAAAGACTATATTGTTCCTCAATCAAAACCAAGCTTTACAAGATTTAATGTTTTTTTAAGAGATAAATTTTCATGTCAATACTGTGGAAGTGGTGAGGAACTAACTTTTGATCATTTATTACCAAGATCTAAAGGAGGAGAAACGCATTGGGATAATGTTGTTACTGCTTGTTCAGCTTGTAATGTAAAAAAGGGAGGCAAATTGTTAAAATCTTCTGGAATGAAATTAAATCACTATCCTTATCAACCATCTACTGAGGATTTACATCGAAACGGTAAAAATTTTCCACCTAACTATCTTCATAAAAGTTGGATGGACTATTTGTATTGGGACGTAGAATTAGAAGCTTAAATTTAAATCTTCTCAGAAATATTAATTGCTATTTTTGATCCAGTCTTAATTATTTTATCCATTATGGAGTAAAGACCTTTCTTTGAAGCTCCTTTTTCATAAGCAATATCCTTATGATGTAATTCATCTTCCCTGAATTTTATAATTTTTTTCTTTAATTCTTTTTCATCAGGTCCTAATTGATTTATCTGATCTAAATAATGTTTGTCAATTACTTCTTCAACAGAGGCAGTACATAGCATAGCAGCTTTTTTTCCTAAAAGAGTCGAACCAAAACCAAGGCCAACTCCTAACAAATCCCAAAGAGGTAAAAATTTTGTTGGTCTGATATTTCTTTTTTTTATTTCATTTTCAAAAAACTGACAATGTTCAACTTCGTGAGTTTTCATTTCCTCAATTGTTTTTTTTAAACTTTCATCCTGTACAATTGTATTTAAAGCTAATAATTGACCCTCATAAATTTTTACTGCCCCTCTTTCACCTGCATGATCTACTCTTATAAATTCTTCTACTCTATTTGTATTTTTCATAATCTCTAAATATTTTTATTAGCAAGAAAGCTAAAATTAAACTTAAGGTCATATTAAGCGTTGTGAGTGAAAATCCCAAAATTCTAAATGTCACATCTTTACAACTTACGGTTTTTACTTGTAATTGTTTTAATATTTCCTCTCTAGATATTATGTCAGATGCATTTTTTAGTCCACATGCTGCTGATTCTTTAAAATAATCTTGTTCAATACCAAAGTGATAAAAAGATAATATAAAAGAAAAAGAAAATACAAAGATTAATAAAAGAATTATAAATTTTTGATTATTTTTCAAAATATAATTTAAAATTATTAAAATTATACTTAATATATATGGGATTCTTTCTATTAAGCACAAATTACAAGGCTGGTGTCCTAAAATGAATTCTATATATATGGCCGAAATTAATGATATAAAGCTAATGACCAAGATTATTTTTAAGTAAGTATTTATTTTAAGATTGTACATGAAATTTCAGTAATAAATAAATTATAGTTCCAACTAAAACAATACATATACCAATTATTGTAAACCATTTAGAACCATGTTTATCCATAAATTGTGTAAATAAATCTCCAAATTTATAAGAAAGATATGAGACTAGATAAAAACGTAATCCTCTTGAAATTATGCTTATGAAAAAAAAAGTTAAAATATTAAAACCTATTAAACCACTGGCAATAGTGAAAACTTTATAAGGCAAAGGCGTGAACCCAGCGAGAAAAAGAATTCCAAGCCAAGCATAAAAACCATCACTTTCTATTAAACTATTCTTTAAATTAATTAATTTTTCCTCATAACCATAGAAAGTCATAATTTGCATTCCCAAATCAAAAAAAAAAGCCCCAATAAAATATCCTAATAAACCGCCTAAAACAGAAAATATTGTAGATATAAGAAAAATTTTTTTGAAATCACTTTTTTTTGAAATGACCATTGGTATTACCATCACATCTGGTGGAATAGGAAAAAAAGAACTTTCAACAAAGGAAACTAGTGCTAAATAATATTTAGAGCTTTTATGTGCGGCTAAATTTAAACACTTTTTATATAAGGTATTAAACATTTTTTGGTTTTAATATAATTTTAGTTCTTATACTATTTAATAAATTATTAAACA
>MDTD01183068.1_pt1 | contig 11066 bp, 2 predicted proteins | sample 811221 | NCBI WGS metagenome assembly MDTD01 (sample SAMN05326646, study PRJNA326480) | marine metagenome | isolation source: seawater | place: Pacific Ocean: South West | collected 2011
ACTGTTTTAAACTTTGTTTCACAGAGTTTTGGAAACGCTGAGCAGGGCTATCTTCATCTAGAAGTAAACGGCACTGTTATTATGACTGCTAGTTTATCTGGGACAACTCGAGCAACCACGGTAGGTATCAATGCACCCGGATCAGGATCAGGAAACTATCTAAATAGATCGGGATCGGGTTTCACCAACCTGTCAGTGACCGGATCCTCTATAAATAACGACGGTTCTGAGTTTACTTTTTTCCAACATAGAACAGGTAGGTATGTTGTTGCGCCAGACAGTCAAAGAAATGGATGGAATTTCGCTAGGGTTTTGCACTATACTGATGGGGGTGTAATTCAGACAAACTATATCGAGTGGGTAAATGACTCAAATTCAGACGCTCTAGCTGCGTCTTCTAACACTGCTACTGCAGAAATGTCAGGATCAGTTCACTTGTCAGGTGTAGAGTATTTCCTTTCAGGTAACATGCGCTATAAGGTAGCAGTTTCAAATGCCTATAGAAATGTATACGACAGCAATGATATCACTTTCACGACATCAAGAGTAGTCATTGGAGATCAGACTAAGCCTACTATTGACACAGGTGGAGGCGAAACTCACACAAAAGTACTCCACCTCACAGGTGTAGGACCGATAACGCAGAACAACATGACTGTAGGGGCTGTAACTGCTTCCGTTAATGTAACTCATCCCCTTAAGTCAAATCTCACCAATGCAGGCACAACCTCAGTATCGGGTATTTTGCTTTATAGTTTATCAGGTAGTTCTTCTGCAAAAAGAGAATTTTTTCAAGTAGAGAAATTTAGAATACAGTCAGGTGCTTTTAATTCACAGGCCGATGTCACGTCAGCAGGAAACGCTTGGGATTCTACTAAGCACATGACTGCATCAAATGCTGGGCACACGAACGGCTTGCAGTTTTTCAGCTCTTCTCTTCGTTCTCCGTTAAACACGGTACACAGCGGAGATTTTAGAAATACTACTGATGGGGGTAGCATTGCCAATGGCCCGCCAGAAAACCCTAATTATTCAGGGCAGTCAGGTCAAAGAACTTTTTATCGGTACTTTCAGAATAACACTGGAGCCACGCAATATACTGCAAAATTAGCAATAAGCGGATCGTCTACGACAATAGTAAATAGTTCAACGGGTCTCGACTCTGGCAAGATGAGGGTATTTCTGAAGATACCCACTGGAAGTTCAGGTGCTACGGGATGGTTAGATCTTGCTACAGCATTTTCACTGGGAAGCTATGAAGATAATGACGGATGCTTTGATGTTTCTTTTGATTCATCTTTAAACTCTTCTAATATAGCTAACTTCGGCAACCAGGGAATAGCTAATTCTGAATATCTCTGCATGAGAGTTGAAGCAGACACTTCTTGGACAGGCCAGGTTGATTATATGGAGCTTGAGTTTGGAGCTGGAACAGGAACTACCGAAGCAGCTCCCAACCTATCTAGGATAGACGCAGACACAACGGGAGTATCATCTAAACTCTCATTTGGCGCATCTAAGGCAATCTCAGGTTACACAAGTGTTGCAGCTTCTGAGGGAATTGGATCTGCAGTCGATGTAAACGGACTATATCAAGTAGCGACTAGCAGCAATAATATTCGAGCTGCAACATTTGACGGATCAGCAGCATTTTCTGGAGATTTAAATCCTCAAGTTGCTAATGATACTCCGAATTATGTCGGCAAAGCTTTTGGTGATGCAAAAACTGGGTCATTAGCGCTAGAAGTAAATGGATCTACTGTTCACACAATTCAATTGACAGGAACTATTGGCACTGGAAATCCCGGGTCAGGAACTGGGACTGATGTAAATTCAAACGGCTCTGGGTTTATTAACTTAAGTACACATGCAGCTGCAGAATTTAGTAACGGCGTAAAAGATTTCAACAAGCTGTATAGAACTTCTAAATACACAGTAGGGACAAGCGATCAAAGAAACGGATGGAATTTTGCTCGAGTAATTCACACGGTTGACGGATCAGCAAGAAATTCAACATATACTGAATGGGTAAATGATAACGACTCTAATGCGCTGTCTATTACAAATATATCGATTGGAGACTTTGGTGTCGGAACATCAGAGCCCTACTATCAAAGCGGCGTAGGATATTTTGTAAATTGCACTTCTTCGATTAAATACCAGTCTGATAATGCCTACCAAAATGTGTATTCTGCGCTCTCTTCAGCTGTAACAACTCCAACAGAAACAAACCTAACAATAAACGAGATCGAAATAAGCGGGTCAGGCGTAACCGATCAAGATGACTCTGGTGATGATTCTACTTTAGCAGCCCTACTCACAGGAGTTTCTAATTCTCAAACTTTGCCAATTTTTGTAACTCATTCCGTGGCCTTTAGTCAGTCAGAGAGCTTACCAGGCCCGTATGGATCGTCAGCGCTCTCTGTAACAGGGACTGTAAGAGTTAAGCACCCCCTTAAATCAAATATAACAAGTACCTCAGTTGCTAAAGGCGTCTTCCTAGTGTTTACTAGTTCTAACACATCTGATGTAAGCAATAACGAGCATTTTACTAGTGAAAAGTTTAGAATCCAGTCAGGGACTTATAGCTCTCAGGCATCTGTTATCCTGGGCAGCAATAAATGGTCTTCTACATCATCCATGAACAGTGCGAGTGACTTAGGGCATTATGCAGGAGCTTTGGTGTATAATAATCAAATGATCTCCCCTCTTTCTGGGGTGCTTGGAGGTGATTATAGAAGTGCTATAGAGGGAGGAAGCATACAGGCACCCTTAAGCAATCCCAATTACACGTCTCTTGCAGTTAAGCATAGAGAATATGAGCGTTATTTCAGGAATAATACTTCATCTGATATGCCTCAAATAACAATCACCCTTTACGGAGATGCTACTCTGGTCGCTCGTTCTGGTGCAAACTCTGGTAGTCTAGGTCGCGACAAGAATATTCATTGTGATGTAAAAATACCGGGCAAGATCGGCTACCTAGACCTAGCAAGAGCTTCCGCAGGTTCAGGAAATATTAATGACGGCGACGGAGGCCTCAGCGGCGACTTAGACGCGACGATCGACGCCTCCGGTGCTTCTAATATTTGCACATTTAATGGGTCAACATTAAATGGGACAGCTTCTTCACCAGAAAATGTTATTGTAAGAATAGTTTCTGATCGACAGTTCACAGGAAAAATCTCTAGAATTCAGATTGCGTATAGCTGAGGTAGAAAATGGCAGGCAAAACAGATAGAACCGCAGTCCAGTACGCTTTCAAAAAGCTTTCGGGCAGAGCGAATACTTCTAACATAAAATCAGACGCTCAAGAAGTCATTGGTTCAACTATACAGGCTGGAACTCAAACACTTTTTGGTCAAGACATACCCCTTTCTGCTTCTAGAGTAGATTATAGCATTTACAGCGCATCAAACGGCGGCCCTAAAACTGCAGAGTACGTGGTCTTTACAGTTTCACAAATTACAGGAACTACTTATGATGCTGATTCTGCAACAGGCGGCGGCGGCGATGGAAGTCAAAGCGCCGGACCACACGGTTACAAACTCTTCATGACAGGAAACTATACATCTCTTTCCTCTAACACCAAGAAGGGAACTTACCCATTTACGAATGGGACTTTAGTCCATGAAACCCTAGGGAAGTTGCAACTAATACCACCAAACTTCTCTCAGGATGCACCGAATCCTTACATCTTAAAGATATATGAGGCAGATAGCAGTGATTCAAATCAAATTGGTGATGAGATACCGCTCCTTGACGAGGTTGACTGGACATTTGATTATTATAATGGAATTCTTTTTCTCCAAGATTATGATGCTGGAAAAATCCCTGCTTTTGCTAGAGGTTTCATATACATAGGAGACTACCTCTCCGCATCTCTCGGTAGTGCGACCGGGACACCCGGGGGAGCAGATACACAAGTCCAGTTTAATGATGGAGGAGCATTTGGAGGTGATGCCAATTTCACTTTCAATAAATCAACAGATGCTATGACTGTGACAAATATGTCAGGTGCTCTGACACAGCTGTCTGATGGAACTTCGTACTTAGTAGGAGGTGACAACGTGACTATAACGTCAGCTTCTACAGGACAAATAACCATTTCTTCAACAGGCGGCGGCGGAGGAGGCACTGGAACTGTTACATCGGGATCTTTTAATGTCCCTAGTCCAGCAGCATTTGTGACAACAGCGTCGATATCATTTGCAGGAGAGAAGGGTTTTAATTTCACTGCAGGATCTGTTGGAACAGACACCTATTTCTTTGCCAGCGGCGCAGTTGATTCTCGCGGAACAAGTAATCCTGGAACAGCAGTGTTTGGTGGCGACGTCGCTATATCAGGTACCTTAGCAGTAAATCTATCAGATTCAGGCATTGGGAGCCAGTTTGTTGTTACGACCGATGGAAAAGTTGGGATTGGAACAAGCACGCCTGCCGTAAAGCTATCTGTGGGCGGAAATATGGAGGTCGGTGAATTCATAAACCACAAGAATGATTCCGACACTTTCATTAGATTTCAAACCGATGACATAGAGATTGAAGTTGGTGGCAAGCCCATGATCAAGATGATTGAGGGAACAACTGACCAAGTCTTGATAATGTCGGGAGGAGCTGCTTCAAGCCTGGACCCCAAGGGTTTTGCTGATACTAACTTCTTCGTATCGGGCACAATCGGGTCGACAAACACTTCCAACGCAGGCACTTCCACATTTGGTGGTGACGTTGTCGTTAGTGGCGCTCTAGATGCTAAGCAGGGAGTAGGCACGCTTAAGACTGCAACTTCTGTCGTGCACGTCAGCGCTTCTAATGCTCCCACCAGTGGCTCTGTTTTAGTTGCTAAGTCTTCCACTGAGGCTGCGTGGCAGCAGGCAATAGTTTTCGGTGAGCAACCGTCAGGAACCAAGGACGCTAACAATTTAACGTTCAGCTTAAATAAAGCTCCAATCAATGGTACAGACCTCATGCTGTTTGTCAATGGTCTCCTGCAGCTTTCTGGGACCTCTGGGGATTATGAATTAACAGGCAGCACAATCAACTTCAAATTAGCACCCTATGAAGATGACAGTATTTCAGCAATCTATAGACCGAGTTCCTAATTACTAGAGAGAAAATACATGACCTTCACTAGACTAAGAACAGGAAACTTTCTCTCGGGATCTGTCGCCTCTGGGACGCTAGGTCCTGGTGCGATTACCGGATTTCCTGCTGCAGCTTCTGCATCTGACGATGACCTTGTCTTGATTTATGATGACGATGCAGCTGCGCTTAGGAAGATGACAAGAGCAAATTTCACCTCAGGTATCACAGGGGATATCACTGCGGTAACAGCTGGCACAGGATTAACCGGAGGAGGAGACACCGGAGATGTCACGCTTGCCATCAACGACTCTGTTGTAGCAACAATATCAGGATCAAACTTCACAGGTAATGTAGGGGTTACAGGATCCATCCAGTCAACACTCGGATACTCAGGATCATTGACAAACCTCTTAGACGGAACCTCTTATCTTGCGGCAGGTGCAGGAATTACAGTTTCGTCTTCTTCCAATGGTCAAATTGTAATTACAAATGACGGAACTGTTGGAGATATTACGTCTGTTGTTGCAGGAACAGGCCTCTCCGGGGGAGGTTCTAGTGGCGACGTTACCCTTGCCATCAACGACTCTGTTGTAGCTACGATCTCTGGCTCTAATTTCTCTGGCAATGTAGGGGTTACTGGCTCTTTAGGTGCAACTCTTGGCTTCTCTGGGTCTTTGACAAATCTGCTAGATGGAGCTTCTTATCTTGCTGCAGGCCCAGGAATAAGCATTGCCTCATCTTCTAATGGGCAGATTGTCATTACTAACGACGGAACCGTCGGTGATATTACATCTGTCACTGCTGGTACTGGCCTATCTGGCGGCGGGTCTACAGGCGGCGTCACTCTATCTATCGATGATTCCATAGTCGCAACCGTGTCAGGAACAAACTTTACAGGAAACGTAGGTGTAACAGGATCTTTCGCTGCAACCACCGGAATTTCGGGCTCATTAACTCGTCTTGTAGGAGGAGAATCTTATTTAGTAGCCGGTCCTAATGTGACTATAGTGTCAGAATCAAACGGTTCAGTTACTGTTTCTTCTACTGCTACTGCAACTCCCGGCGGATCAGACACCCAAGTTCAATTTAATGATGGTGGATCTTTTGGCGGAGACGCCGGCCTAGTCTTCAATAAATCTACGAATAGTCTTCATGCACAAGGCGTGCTAACAGGTGCTTTAGGACTTACTGGATCTCTGACACGATTAGTTGACGGAACTTCATACTTGGCAGCAGGTTCAAATATAACCATAACATCTGCTTCAAACGGCCAAGTAACGATATCAGCTGCAGGCGCTGCATTCACCGCCGGAACAGGTTTGATACTTGAGGAAACTGAATTCAGTATTAACGATTCTGTAGTTGCTACCTTGTCGGGATCTAAATTCAGTGGTGACGTAGCTATTGGAGGAAACCTCTACCTCTCTGGAAATGTCTCTGATTTCACAGCCACAGGATCTGCAGCGTTCAAATCAGGTCTCTCAGGTTCGATTACACGTCTAGTTGACGGAACTTCTTACTTAGCAGCTGGCGCAAACGTTACTATCACATCTGCCTCCAATGGTCAAGTATCCATAGCTTCAGCCACCGGACTTACCGAGATATCACAAGACACTTCTCCTGAGCTGGGTGGACAGCTCGTCACAGGAGACCACAAGATCGCCTTTGGAACAGGAAACAACACTAGCGAAATAGACTTTACGTATAATGGAGGCGGCAATTTCACAGCTATCGCCAGTGTCAAGTCTATTGACATGTTTCTAGATCTCAATGGCGGTGACGCAGGTCAGCAATTTAGAATCTTTAATAATTTGCAGCCCGCGAGTTCATACGCTGGAGGTACAAACACAGACGTTAATGCAATTTTCAGGGTTCGCGAAGAAGGTAACGTCTTCACGAAAGGTTATATTACGTCTTCAATGGGCTTTAGCGGATCTCTGACAAGATTAACTGATGGAACGTCTTATCTTGCTGCAGGATCAGGCATCAGCATAGCTTCAGCATCGAATGGACAAGTTGTCATCTCAAATGACGGAACAGTGGGTGATATCACCTCTGTCACTGCAGGTACTGGACTATCCGGTGGCGGAACATCAGGGCCAGTATCGCTGGCGATCGACGATTCAGTAGTCGCTACTCTAACAGGTTCTAAGTTTAGCGGTGATGTTGCACTTGATGGAAACCTCTACCTCTCTGGAAATGTCTCTGATTTCACAGCCACGGGATCTGCAGCATTTAAATCAGGTCTCTCAGGTTCGCTTACTCACTTAACTGACGGGACATCTTATCTTGCTGCAGGAGATAATGTCACTATAACATCTGCGTCAAACGGTCAGGTCACAATATCTGCTCCAAGTGCTGGTGAAATGACAAGCTTTACTGTCGTTGGCGACGGTGATATCAACCCACAAACTATTACAGATGGAAATACTTTAAAAATACTCGGCAGTTCAGGCCTCGATATTCAAACAACTGCAACTGACACCGTGCTCGCAGCAGTTGACTATAGCGGTGCAGACTCTGTTATCCTAGCTGCGACCAACGGGACGGGTATAACAGTTGACGTTGCAAATGATAAACTGCTTATCTATGACAATGATGCTGCTACAGTAAAATATATTAATGCAAATCAGCTTGCCACCGGTGACATTACATCTGTTACAGCTGGCACCGGCCTCACCGGAGGTGGAGACTCAGGCGATGTAACCCTTGCTATAGATGATTCAGTAGTCGCTACTCTAACAGGATCTAAGTTTAGTGGCGATGTCACTTTTGGTGGAAACCTCTACCTCTCCGGAAATGTCTCTAATCTTACTGCTACGGGTTCTGCAAAATTTAAAGCAGGGTTATCAGGTTCACTTACACGCCTAGTCGACGGAACCTCTTACTTGGCGGCAGGATCGAACGTCACTATCACTTCTGCATCTAACGGTCAAGTATCTATAGCTGCAGCCACGGGCCTTACCGAGATATCACAAGACACTTCTCCTGAATTAGGTGGACAGCTGGTTACAGGAGATAACAAGATCTCCTTTGGCACGGGAGACGACACTAGTGAAATAGATTTAAAATATAATGGCTCCTCAAGTCATGTAGCTATAGCAAGCATTAGATCTATTGACTTATTCTTAGATTCAAATCTTAATTCTGCTGGCACTGATAATCTTCGTATTTTTAACGATTTGGAGCCTGCGAGTTCACACGCCGCAGGCACAAACACTAATGCCAATGCAATTTTTAGGGTTCACGAAACAGGTAACGTCTTAGCGAAAGGATATGTTACAGCTTCAATGGGCTTTAGCGGATCTTTAACTCGTCTGACTGACGGAACATCTTACCTTGCTGCAGGTTCAAACGTGACCATAACCTCCGCGTCAAACGGCCAGATTGTTATCGCCGCTACAGACACTGACACGGAATATACTGCAGGAGACGGCCTGGATCTATCGGGAACAACGTTCAGTACAGACCTCAAGTCCGACGGAGGCCTTAAGATAGTATCCACTGAGCTAGCGATCGATGATGGCATAGTCGCAACTATCTCAGGGTCTAACTTCAAGGGAAATGTCGGAATAACAGGCTCCTTGCACGTAGGGTCTTCTGCAGGAAGTGTGCCTACGACCCGAGCACTAGATGTTTATGCCAATGTGTCAGGTGACTATGCCGCGCACATAGATAACGATCGAAGCTCTCAAGGTCACGGCTTAAAAGTTACTAGTGACGGTACAGGATCAGGAACTAACTTATTTGACGTAGAATCGGCTTCAACTACAGTGTTTCGTGTCAGAGGCGATGGTCGAGTTGGTATCGGTAAGGTCACTTCTCTTCCATCCTCTGTTCTCACAGTTTCGAGTAGTAATTCTGATAGCGACCTCGCGATAGCTCACATGATTCATCACATTGGAGATGACGACACCAATATCGCATTCGATACTAATAAGATCACTCTTGAGGCCGGCGGCTCCAAAAATCTTTCAATTGACAGCACTGATGGAGTGCTAGTCACAGGATCTGTTAGGTCTACCCTGGGCTATTCTGGATCTCTAACCAATCTTCTAGATGGAACATCCTACTTAGCAGCAGGTTCAAATATTACCATAGCATCAGCTTCCAATGGTCAAGTCACGATCTCTTCAACAGGGGGTGGAACCCCGGGTGGTTCTGACACACAACTCCAGTTTAACGACGGCGGAAGCTTCGGGGGAATATCAGGCGTAACAACTGATGGATCGGTAGTTACTTTTGGTGACTCTGCAATCTTGGTTGGGCAAGATATAGCACATGCTGGTGACGATAATACTAAAATTACTTTCGGCGAAGACGCCATTGGATTTACAGTAGGTAACGAACAGCTTCTCACTATATCTGAAGCTGGCACGGATATGGTCACAGTAGGCGACGGTGGCGATGTCGATTTCCGGGTCAGGACAAATAATGATGACAACACACTTTATATTGTGGGCAGTACTGACAACGTTGGTATCGGACTAAATAATGCTGCAACTACACTGCACTTGAAAGACTCAGACGTTGCGATCAGACTGCAACGAGAAAATAATTCCGAAGCCAGTACTATAGAATTTGCAGGTTCAGGGGGCAATCTCGGAGCTTCTATTGCTCATGATAATGTCGGAAACGACATGGTATTTGATGTCTTTGATGGTTCTGGTCTTGAAGAATCGATAAGATTAGGTGGTTACGGTAGTGGAGCAAATAGGCAGGTAATAATCCTCTCAGGTAATACCATGCATGGCGGGGCCATGCATCCAAGAAAGACACCTGACATCGCATTTTTTGTTTCAGGTTCGATCGGATCCAAAAATACAGCTGTTAAGGGCGCTGCAGTGTTCGGGGGAGACACAGTTGTCAGCGGAGGCTTCTTTACTAGTAACACTAGAGTTAAGTCACCAACACGTCACGTTTTACAGTCAACAGGATCCATAATGAGTCTTGCTACTTCAATGAACTTCTTTTCTATGGCAAATACAGCAGACCAGTCAGGTATCCTCGCTAACACATATGAACTTGGAGTGGCAGACGGTGAATATGATGGGCAAGAAGTGACACTGATGTTCACTGGAAGTCTTTTGCCAAGCTCGGGAACTTATGCGGTATGGTCTGACTTTGGGTCAGGTGAATATGTCAAACAAGTCAGAGTAGGTTATCCAGGTGCCGCTGCTTCAATTACTCTGGCGTTCAGCACAGGGACACCGTCAGCCATAAACGGAAAAACCCTGGGTTTGATAGATTCCTCCGGAGCGCTCTTCAGTTTCACAGGATCATCCTCCGCGTCTCCAGGCTCTCCTTCTTTTGATGCTGCAAACAAGTCAGTAACGTATGGTGTTAGCGGAATTTCTACGACAGATGACGCCGCCAGCTCGCTATCAAATGGCGTAGCTTTGGCAATATTCGGTGGCGCAAAATTTGATAACCCAGTTCTACCCGCTGGGGGTTCTGGAAGAATAACTATAGGTCAGGGTTCCCCTGGAAGTGCAGGAAATACCTCTATTACCGGGACTGCCATCGCCGACGGCACCATCGGAGATATCGGAGGGACCGGCGCATTCACTGGAGGCTTAAATGTTCCCAATGCACCTAACGTCAACTACACCAATGCAGGTCTTCTCGGAGGAGCGTATATAAACTACTTGTCTCCTACACTTCGCATGGTCTGGGATGGTCATTCCGGTATGTGGAATGTCCTTTCTAGAAATGACGAAACATTTTAAAAATTCCTATTGTTGCCATATTTAATAACGTACAGAGGAACGCCAGGAGATCATGCTTTGCCAGATCAACATTTTGAAACAACAGACTTGGCACTCGCTGCCTTCTGCAAGAGCAAAGGATTAGTCCTGGCAGACCTGCGCAAGAACGACCGCGGTATCGTAACTTTTGTGTTTAAAGATGAAAAAAATCTCTCAAAAATGATGATGATCGAATATTTAAATTCGGATGAGCGGAACTTCCATGAGTCGCTG
>MDTD01021781.1_pt1 | contig 11064 bp, 6 predicted proteins | sample 811221 | NCBI WGS metagenome assembly MDTD01 (sample SAMN05326646, study PRJNA326480) | marine metagenome | isolation source: seawater | place: Pacific Ocean: South West | collected 2011
CTGTGGATACCACCTCGGATATTTCATCCCGTGGAAGTACCGGACTTGCTACTGAGCGAACCGTGCGGGAAAAGACGATTACTTACATCTATACCGATCAGGTGCTTGAAAGTGCTGATAACGGATCAGACAAGCAGACGTTTCGCTTTGATCCTCTGGGTCGGATGATCTATGCGGAAAGCACCATGAGCGATACTGCAGATACGCTTGCCGAATCCTGGTCCTATGACGCCTTCAATCGGGTCAGTCAGGTACGCCGCTACCGACTCCTGCCATCAGACAACAGCGAACGAACTGTCACTCTGCTCGGTACCCGCACCTATACCTATGATGATCAGGATCGCATCTGCGAGATCCAGGTCAACGGTTCCGTTTTTCAACGCTTTCAGCACAACTGCTATGGCGTCTCTGCTTATCGGGATGCCGCTAATAGAGAGAGTCGTTTTTACTACAATGAACAAGGACAACTTCGCAAGCTGGTGATGGAAGAGCCTGACTCTCCCACCGTTATTCAGCGCTTCAAGTATGATACCCAAAGCAGGCTCAGCGCCCTTCAGGAGATCGTCGGGCAAAACGATCCAGTGATCATCACCTACCGCTACGGCGAAGACGGACACCGTTACATCGCCAATGCACAGGGCAACCCTGATCCTGACAGTTTAACTGAAAAAGTTACCACCATTTATCGTCAACATACCGTTAACGGTTCGTCATCCGGACTGGCATATAATCGGTATAACGCTGCAATTTCACCATAACCTTTCTTTCTCAATCATTCATACATCCACGGAGGAACCATCATGTCTGTACGCGATTTACGCCGAATAAGTCAAAAGGGCTGGGTCAGAACCAGCGCCATTATGCTGGCATTGCCCCTTTTGCTGTTGATCATCTTTCTGGCAACCCCAAAGACCTCTCAGGCATTGCCGACCAGTTGTGTGGGTGAAGGCGGAACCGGCGAACCATGTGAGGAAGGTCCCTCTGATCCCTGTTATGGTGTTAACACCGACACCACCTATTCTTTAGTTGATTCAGGGGAAATTATCTCTCTTGATCCTCCACGGGATATCGGTCCCTTATGCATGTACAGTGCGGTTCCACTCTATACTGCCTCCAGCGCCGATTACACCATTTCAGATGCCCTGCTTTGTGAATCTCATTGGAAATGTGTAGATGGCGAGCGGGTGCTGGATTGGACCAAAGATGTCTGGGTACCCTACACGCCGATTCCAAATCCGAATCCAATGGGTGAAGAGCAGCAAGTTGGCGGCATCATGTATGTGGACAGCCCAGAGTTTGTTTTCCCCGAAGTCGGTGGAGGTTCAACCGCAGCTCACCGGCTCTATGCTGCCTTGGATTACAATGGCGTTGAAGATGAAATCAATGGCTGGGTAAGCGTTACTGTTTCAGCCAAGGAAAATCCGGTTGCTACTGCCAACATCACCCCCGTAGGCGTGCTTCCGGTTGGTAGTTCGGTTAGTCCGAGCGCTACTCTGATTGAGAATTTCGAAGGCGACACCACCTATTCCTGGCGCAGCCGCTATCGTCCCAACCCCGACGAAGAATGGTCCGACTGGGGTCCTGCCAATTTTTCCCTTGGCAATGTTGGTGATTATCAATATCAGACCTATGCCGGTTGTGAAGGCTGGGAACTCTTAGTGGATGAGTTTGACGACCCGATATTGGATGAGAACGGTAATCAGCAACTTGTGCGTCGTCCCGGACTGGAAGTCGGTGCCGGTGGCGCGACTGCAATTGGTGTTCTCAAAGTTGTCGGATATGAAGGCGAAACCGAAGTGGAGACTATTCATCGTCCCCTTGGTGGCACAGTTGGCGTAACCGCTCTGCCCAATTATCCAGGAGCTTCGTTCCCGTTGAATAATCCAGTCTGGTCCCTGGTTGCCAAACCCCAAGGGTCAAGTGCGACCCTGAATGGTTCAGGAGCAGGTGCGACGCTGTCGCCAGATCTGCCAGGACTGTATTCCGTTGGAGCGACCTGTGGCTCCAGTTCCGATACCATTGATATTTATCTGTACCAGATCAAAATCCTCTCTAAGCTGGCAGCGGATACAGGAAACCGCGTGGAAGGCGGAGCGACGATTTGTACGGGTGGGGTAAGTAATGCCGTCCACCAAGCTGATATTCAGGTCACGGTCATCCCAAGCCTTGGGGCGCAGGGTCCGTTAAAAATCACTCTTGAAGGTGAAGGTGCCGGTCACGACTATACCGGAAACTGGTGGGGAGCCGGATACGGTGCCCAGCCGGTTTACTTCAGTATTGATAACAGCTCCAGTGATATCCATTTCGGTGATCCCGCCGAACCCGCGCTTTCAGTAAATCCAGGCACGGGCTTCACCGCCCATCTGAGGTCAAGTAACAAGCCGGAAGCAACCGTACTCAAGCTTGAAGTGGAATCGTTGGGCCTTACCCAGGCTGCAACCTTCACCTCGACGTTGCCTGATTACGAGTTTTTGAATATCACCGACCGCTATGCTGATCTCTATACCTGGGAAACGCTTCAGCTTCAGGCCACCTATACCTCCGCTTCTACGACCGTTCATCCGGTACCGGGACACACCACCTTTATGTATATTGAGCAGGTCTCCTTGCTTGATGACACCACCAAAGACATTACTTACGGTACCGATTTAGCAACCACCGATTTTCTTTCTGAGTATGTCTCTGTCGGTCAGAGCAACACCACTCAGCATGATTACATGTCTGCTTCAACCAATAGCCAGGGAATTGCAACCTACCAGTTCTACGTCTCGGACGGGAATGTTGCGGATGAGACCTTCAGAGCTGCTGATATTTCCTGCAAGGACCAGTCAAGCGCCGAGTATCCGGTCAATCTGAGTGCCACCCTACCTAATCGCGGTATCGTTGAGCTGACCGCTGAACATGCAGACAGCAGTCAGTCCGTTTCTTCTCCAGATGGTATTGAAACCGAAATGGTAGAAGGTGAAGAAGTTACCTATCTGCCCACTCTCTATGTTCCCATCAGCTGGGATGAGAATACCGAGACCTGGGTTGGTGCCTTCACCCTTCAGGCTGACTGGGTTCCAGAAGATGATGACCCGGAAGCCTATTTGTTCTCCATCAAGAAAGTCACCTATATCAACGAACAGTTGACCCTGGTGGATACCACCGCCATGGCTCCGACCTCTGGATTTTTCCCCGCCCGTAATCAGGCGGTGAATGTGGCAATTGATTCGGCTACCAAGCCCATCGGACAGTATCGGGTTACCGCTGGAGTCCAGAATGGCAGACAGCTGCAGCTGGACATCCGGGTCATTGATATTGATCTTTCATTGCAGGTCGCTGAAAGCGTCAATATCCAGCGCCCCATCTATCCTGAAACCTATGAAGAAGATCCGGGCTTCTTTACCATGCGCAATGATGACCGGGACACCATTGATACCAGCGGTGAAGAGCCTCCCGGAGGCTGGCCGGTTGATTGTGATGACACCATCATTGCCGGTACACCAGAACAGATTGAAGCGGATCGCAAAGATATGGCAACCATGCACCTCGCCTTCCCGGAAGGTCTGGATGAGCGTTATCCCTTCACCATTACTTTGACCTTTGTGGATGCTACCGGAACCTGTATCCGGGTCTTTGATGACAATAACCAGGAAATTACCACTTTCTCCTATACCGCTGACGATTGGACTGGCGGCACCAAGAGCTTCTCTTTTGAGGGGGTTGAAAAAGGTACGGAAGTTACCTTGCATTATGCAATCGGTCAGGGTGAGTCAGAAGTGGATTTTGATGATGCACTGGTTACATGTGTCAAAGTAGACGTAAAAGTTGATTCTAATAATGACGGAAGTATAAATGATCAAGATGATACCATTGAAGACGATCCGACTTATGCAGGCTACTGGGTTGAAAACCAAAAATTTGTAACAGTAAGTCAAGCTCTTATTCCAATAGCAGCTGATGGTTTTAATCTTATTCCAGCTAATGATGACATTGATGGAATAGATGATCACATACAAGGCTCTGCTATGAAGTTTGATTATGCCCTCGTGAAAGTTTCTGATGGTATAAATTACATTCAATTGTCATACAGTGTTTCTTCACCAGACCAGATTACCTATATCTTGCCAGAAACAACTGATTGGAGTCGTTCCACTCCATCTTACACTTTTCCAGACGGAGGATTGCGTGTATGGGCCAAAGATATGAATGTAGCTCGGTCTATGAACTCAATAGCAGACTCTGAATATCCTGGAGATTTTATTCCCCCTGGAATCCCTATTGACTTAAGCAAACTGAGTAAAGTGGGCGACGAGTACAAGTTATATTTGGAAGGAATGGAATCTGGACGACAGTCGCTTTCAGTTAGTATTGCTTTTGACTCAACAGATCCTTTACTTGGATATGTTGGAACTGCTGGTGATTTCGTCAATCTTAATGTTTTTCGTTTATATAGTGAAATCTCAAGCTCTTATTCATCCACATTATCGCCAACAGCGGATTCAAGCCCGCTGATACCAAAGGTCGATATCAGTATCGATCCAGAAAATAATTTTGTACAATCTGGCGATGATCTAACTGTAAGTTTTGATTTCTGTATTACCGATCCTGCAGTTGAAATGATTAAATCACCAAGTGCTAATGTTGTGAAAGTATATTGCAATGCAGAACTTGTATCAACCATCACGATAGACCCTGCAGTTCATTTTCCTGTATCGAACGACGAATATCGCCACCGTGACTCTGGCGTATACTGGCAAACTCATACGTTTGTATTGGATAACCACATTAAACACCAGAAAACCGCCGCGTTTTCCGTTGAGTATGTAAGTCCTATTGGAAAGCATGGATATCATGGATTTAATGTCCCGATAAAATACAGCAATCCCAAAAACCATTTTAACTTTGATTCAACCTATGAGATTGTTTTAAATGTTGGCGTTGCAAGTGTGTCTTCATCAACCAACGATGACCCAACTGTATCCATATCTTCACTAAACAATACCTCTCCTAATAGCACAATCTCCACAATGGATAGTGGTCAATATCTATACAAATTAGTTGCACTACATATGATGGGACGTTCTGTAAAGGACGCTGAAAATAATAGTGTTTCCCTGCCTGTATCGTCATCGGATAAAGCTGTTTTTTCCATGCCAACTTCAGCAACTGGAACTGTTTGTTTTAGGGTAACCGTAGATAATGATACGTCTACAAACCCGGAAGAGAATCATGTCTATCTTGATCCTAATGCAATAGACATACTTACATGTAAAATAGAAATGTTATTTGTGGAGGATGACTGGACTACTTCTCTTCTGGCTGAATACGACAATGTCGCATTAACTGAAACAGGAGTATCCACATACCAATTTACGACAGGAACTCCCCCGTCATATAGTCTATTAGATCCGTTTGATTTGGGGCGGTCAACTTATCAGCCAGGTGAAGTTTATAAGCCGTACTTTGGCTATAAAGGGGTGGAATTAGGACCTAACGACAGCATACCGACCGCAAAAGTTGGTACAACTGATTATACCGTTAAAACAAACGACTAATTAAAGAAGGTGATATCAATGAAATATATTGCTTCATTCTTGTTCAGCTTGTTCTTTGTGTTCTCGTACGCAATAGAACCCGAGACGCAGCATTATTACATTCCCATTCAAGGCAGTGATGAGCCAGCGCTCTTTATGGCATCACATCCTTCCCGCCCATCGCTTTTCGATGTGTATGACATTACAAGCGATAGTGCTGGAAAGTGTTTTTATATCAATGGTGAACCTGTATCTAAAGGAGAGCTTCGTTCATTAGGCTTTTTGCTGGAAGAGCTTGATGACGAAGAGCGCTATGAACTTAGGCAGCCAGAGTTACAGTGGAATGGAGATGTCGCTGCGTTAAAAAGCTTCTTTATAAAGCATATGGGGATATCAAACCCTGACGATTATCCTGATCTTACTGTGCCAGGTAGAGTAATACTGTCTGCCTTGGAACAAGGATCTCTTGGAAATACAGAATGGGTTCCGGTGGACGCATGGTTTTATGTTGATGGTTTTTATTACACTGCACTGTCACAAAAGCCACGCATGATCGTGGATATCGACAAAACATTTTCAGAAGCGTCCGAGCTTGTTTCTGATCAAATAGCAACGGAAGGAACTCTTTCGGCTGCGGTTATCGAAGCTATCAACCGAGAGTTTCAACCTGGTGCACCTGAGCTCGTTCTATGGGACTCACATTATAAACAATCTGTTGCTGAAGCTGCAGCGGAAATTACGTCTATTTATGCACAAGGCTATATCGCTGTAGTGCAGATTATTGCCCTTCCTGGGCAAGCATCATTGGGCTTAGATTTAGTTGTTTCGGTCGCCGATCTTTTGGATGGTGAATATTTATCTGCAACTCTTGGTTTATTGCCTTATGCAGGAGATGCTGTCGGCGCAGGAAAATTATCGCTGAGCATTGCAGGCGAGGCGCTTGAGGTAAGCCCTGCTGCAATGGTCAGGATTCGCAAAATAAAGAACCTTTACATAAATACACAAATTGGGTTCTTAGAAAGAGTTCAAAAATTAGCACCTGCTTATCTTAGCTGTGGCAAAAGTAAAGGAATATTTGCTTCAGTATTTTGCTTCTCTCCAGATACGTTAGTTAGTACTCCAAATGGAAAAGTAAGAATCGATGAATTAACGGAAGGTGTTCTTGTAGTAGCTTTTAATGAAGCTACTGGAAGCTATGACGTTGAAAAAGTCGAGAAGATTTACCAAAGTGTAGCATCAAGCTTATTGAACTTTGAGTGCGGTTCTCCGGGTGGTGAAGTCATTTCGTGCACTACTGATCACCCTTTGTATATTGAGAGAAATGGTGTTGTACAATGGGCAAAAGCACAAGATATAGAAATTGGGGATAAATTTGTTACTCGCCATAACGATACGATCCCGATAGTAAATATTAGTCAGACGCATGGCGAATTTCCCGTCTTTAATCTTGGTTTAGCAAGAGAACATACATATTTGGTGGGAAATAGTGAAGTTATTGCCCACAATAATTGTTATCTTGAAGACTTAAAAGCGTTCAAGGCTGCTTTTGAAAATGCAACTGCTTATGATTATTTCGATCCTCGTTGGATGCCAGATGACATGCCGTTTGCAGAGCGAAAAGCATATCTTTCATGCTTTCTTGAGCCTCCACCATCTGGGATGCGAATTCGCGTGAATCCATGTAAGGCTGCAGTTCGCGAGTCTCTGTTCAAGCCTAAAAAAGTTCATGAATGGATAAAGCGGAGCTTCATTCAGGAAATAATTTTAGAATCAAAGGATGAGGCCAGTATGGCAGTAATGGTCCGATTGATGGAGAGGCTAAAAACCAAAAATAAAAATCTTATTTTTAACAATGTCGAGCAAATTGGTAAAGCTGCTGATGGTAAACTCTTTGGACACGTTGGCGCTAAATTTGATTTCAATGGCACATTAGCGAAAGTTGATCTTGGCAAATCAGCCGAGTTCCATGCAGATATTGAAGCCGTTCTCACAAAGCACTGGAATGACTATGTTAATGGAACAAAAAGCAGCGTTGATATAACTGCTTTAGTTAAAGAACTTGAAACTGATGTTGTGCTGAAATACACTACGGGGGATGTTGCGGCATCCATACTTGATGATTTCAAGAGTGGTATCTCGAGTCTGCAAGACTGGATTCATAGCGAGCTACCTGGTTCGGCGTACGACACTGATCTAATGCAAAGTCTGGGTTATTAATATGAGATACAAAATTCTTCATTTTCTTTTATTTGTCGCTCTCTTTTGGTCATTTGGAGCGTTCTCATTTAATCCAGATCAATTCTCTGCTACATTCTTCGAAAAGGCAGAGAGAGCTGATATCGCAGATACCTTATTGTCGTTTGAAAAGTATCTTTCAACTGCGTTACAGGAAGATTCTAAAACGGATGTCATGCTTCAAACCCAAAAGTATCTACCTGGTTGGTTATCTGAAATTAATAAGCGAAAAGATGAACTCGTAAAATATTATCCCTATTACGGTTCTGAAAATGTTTTCAGTTACGACCTACATGTTGGCAGGCTTATTGAGGTCTCTGAACAGCTTACTGAACCAATCAATACTGGTTTGGCAGATAAGCTCGTAAAGATCCTAAGTGATAACAAGGTACAAGGTAGATTAGAGTCAGATTTTTATTTTGATAAAAATGCCGCATCTTTTCTCAAGTTAAATCACCATTTGGTGGAAATAAAACAGGCCTTCAATCGGGGCGATGACTTTCACTATCTAACTGATTTGCTGAATTGGTACTGTACAACTGTTGAGTCTATCATATCCAAACAACAGAATTTGCGTAATAGTTTGGATAGCATGCGACTTAGCTATTTGCTTCAAAGAAATTTCGTGGAGATAGTTGGTAGTGAGGCGTATCTGATTTTGGATCGATATAAAGCAGATCCCTTTCTTAATCAAGAAACGCGAGCCAATGATTTGAAGGTTTTGTCTGGTGCTATTAATAGCTTAGAGTTGATACGGCGAATTCATATACCAAAGAAAAAGACTGGGAATAAGGGTTTGGTATTATTTGAAGATATCGAACCGGAACCTAAAAACCCTTTGCAATTAAAGCGTGAAAAATACATGATTCAAGGGACTTTTAGTGATAGCTATCCAAGTCCAATATCCGTTGAAAAGGCTCAAGAAATTGCAAAAATGCTCACTGAAGTCAGGCAACTCGCTGATAACGGTCACTTTAAGGAAATCATAAAGGAGCATAATTGGACGATGCATCACTTAAGTGCTGAATTTCCAGAAAGTTTCGTGGAGACTATGGCAGAGTTCTATGCATTTCACTCCAAAGACTTTATCAATTTTATTAATAGTGTTTTGGAACGCCAGGACTTGTGGCTTATGACTGGTCCATATAATTATTGCGTATACTCCATAACAAAGGAGAATCATTTTAAGCTTTTTCTGATATTCGATGACCCAATTACCAAGCGGCTTGGTTTTACTGCGAGTGGATATGTTGGGAACCCATTATATAATTATATTCAAGGACTTTATCCTGAAACTGATTTAAGTTATATGGCAACAAGTTCTGTTAAAGCTGAGCTAAGAAAATAATCACATGCTTCAATTCCCTCATTTTTCAGATCTTGTGAATCAACATCTACTCAGGTTAGATGCGCAGCTTATGGATATTCCTGAGTCATTACTTGATGTATATATTGATTGGGGGGTATCTGATGTAATTATGTTACTACGTTCAGGTATCAAATGGGATTGCGATAAACTTTTTTGGGCACCATTTGGAAAAGAATACGTCGATTTCACTGAGGAATGTGATTTTGAGTTTTCAACAAATGAGATACAAAATGATGGAAAGCACTATTCGCAGTTCATAGAAGATGATGTGAAGCTGATTGATATTTGTCTTATTGATGAGGCGTATCTTATCTGTTCTGACCTTAGAGCGGATTCAATTGATCCAATTGTGTACGTTATTGATCATGAAGCCCCTGATGAATATGAAGAGATGCATTTCTCAGATTTCTTAGCAAAAATCATCAAAAACACACCATAAGTAATGAAGAAAGTAAGCATTGATTATACATCAGACAATGTAAAAGCGGGTATCCAGGCTTTTATCGGTGTCTACTTAGAAGAAAACGACGAATCAGTCGCCCGTTCGCAATGCAAGCAGCTGAATCTTGACTTTCGCATGGTCGAACTCTGCAATCAATTTGCACTATCTGCCTGTCGTGGTGCCTTGCAACTCCAGGAAGGAGATATGTCTGAAGCAGAAGCTTTGGCAGAACTGGAGCCCTTCTCTGCATCTGATGAGTTCAAATTGGCGATCATTTATGAAATAGTCGCCAGATTTGATATCATGGATCAGATCGAGAGTAGCAAGCCATATGATTATAATGATTTTCTGGCATCGATTGATCTGTCTGGTCCACAAGGTGAACGGGCTCAATCTTTCTTAGGATTATTTCATGGTATCAGAAAAATGGTCAGCTCCAATCTATCTGATGACATGATCATAGGAAATCTAATAGAACATGCCGGACTGCCATCCGACTTGGCAAAAATGACGCTTGCTGACTTTAACACCATTAAATCGTATATTGGTGAGTATAAGCAAGGTAGACCGTTCCAAGTGCAAATTGATTCGCTTAGCGATAGAATGTCTTATTTACCCGTACTCTACGCACTCATTCTCAGAGAATATGAGCAAGGACGTTTTCCGGTATAAGGCAGGAAAAATGAACACGGCAGAAGGGGTGTAGTTTGATGCAGGAGAATGACTCTCTTATTCAAAGTGTTGCTGGGTTGGTCCGTGCTCAAATACAAGGAGCAAGTGAAGAGTCAAGATTAGATCTTGCAGCCAAACTTTTGCATTGTGACCATCGCCGCGCACAAGAAGTCGCTGATCTGGCTATCGGAGCTATTCATGCGGCTATTCGCTCCGATGAGGGTGAAGATCCTATTGCGGTATGGAATGAATTAGGTGGCCCACAAATCGGCAAGGATTTAATTTTACAACTGGTCAAAGCTGCCATGCAGGAAATTAACAATGCCGAAAATAGTGTTAGCGAAGACGATAAAGAATCAGAACTCTCACCAGAGGTAGCTGATGCATTGGAAGCAACCTACAAAACCTATCTGCAGGTACTCCCGCTACTCAGAGCGAATAAAGACCTTTCTGAACTTGCTACCGCTATTGTGCCTGCTGCTACAGATAGAGAAAAAGAAGCTCTGGAAGTCGCTCGCCAGTTTAAGTTGGTCTATAAATTGAGCGAAAAAGTGGTCAATCAAACGATTAAGCCAGAAGACGCAGACATATTCAATATTGAGTCAGATGGAGTATTTCTACTTTTCCAACGAGTTGTTCAGGACCTGTTGGTTTAGCTCATCGTCATTTATGAATGGAATGCTGAATTTCCACTTCCAGCATTTATGAATGGAATGCTGAATTTCCACTTCCAGCATGAGATCTCCCACCGCCGACAATCACCACTAAAGCAAAGATCTCGCCACCTTTCCCGCCCGCCTTGTTTTCCCCCTCTGGACACCCCCATC
>MDTD01169306.1_pt1 | contig 11064 bp, 10 predicted proteins | sample 811221 | NCBI WGS metagenome assembly MDTD01 (sample SAMN05326646, study PRJNA326480) | marine metagenome | isolation source: seawater | place: Pacific Ocean: South West | collected 2011
CACATACTTACGCCCAAAGACCAAGTTTATATTGTTCAGAGCGTTTCCGGTGATTATTTTAAGTTACAAATTTTAGATTACTACGATGACGCGGGCACATCTGGCTATCTCAAATTTAAATGGGCCACCATCATGGCGCCCGCTGAATAATTCTCATTCAACCGCCGTTTTTCTATCTCATGCCAAACCTATCCTGGAGTTCACTATGAAACATACCCTCCTGTCTATGACTTATCTTCTCTGCTTTACTTTGTCCGCCGTGGGCAGTCATGCGGCTTCTCCGGCAAAACGAATCGTGAGCCTTGGGGGTGGTGTTACAGAAACATTGTTTGCGCTTGGTGTTGGCGATCAAATCGTTGCAACCGATGTGTCCAGTTTGTATCCAGAGCAATCGACAAAGCTTCCTAAAGTGGGCTACATTCGTGCCACCTCGGCCGAAGGCATTGCCTCCATGAAACCTGATTTGGTGATTGCGTCAGATGCACTGGGTCCGCCAACGGTTAAGGAACAGTTGAAAAGCAGTGGTATTCAACTTCAACTCGTGCCAGAAGCCAAATCTATTGATGCGGCTGCAAAACGAATTCGCGCCTTGGGCGCCATCGTCGGCAAACAGAAAGAAGCCGAATCACTGGCTAAAGCTGTAGAAACCATCGCTGCACAACCCAATCCCAAAGGCAAAGCGCCTCGTGTTCTCTTTTTGTTTGGGCATGGTGGAACAAGCCTCATGGCGGCCGGCGGAAAAACCGGTGCAGCAACCATGATTAAAGCCGCAGGCGGAGAAAATGCGGTGAGTGGTTATGATGGATATCGCCCACTAACTGCGGAGTCTGTCCTTGCAGCAAAGCCAGATATTATCTTGGTCACCCATCGCAGTCTTGGCGCCGTAAAGGGGGAGGCCGGTTTGTGGAAGACACCAGGTGTTGCGCTTACCCCTGCAGGCAAAAATAAAAGATTGGTCATCATGGACGACCTGAAACTGCTGGGTTTTGGTCCCAGAACCGGCACGGCTCTAAAAGAACTGCGCCAAGCTTTCTTTGCACCGCAGAAAAAATAACCATGCTTGAGAACGATAACACCCAATCAACCGACAAAACAGGTGCGTCCAAAATCGCCCTGCGTGGGACGGGTGTCATTGTCATACTGTTTTTTTTGCTTATGGTGGGCGCAATCCTTGCCATTGGGACAGGCGCCCTCCAATTGCCGCCTTTGAAGGTGATTGCTATTTTACTCGAACCGTTGGGGGTCACCCTCAAGCATATGGGTACTGAACAAGAAGCCGCCGTTTTATGGGGCATCCGTTTGCCACGCGTTGTGTTGGCTGTTTTGGTTGGTGGAACCCTGGCCGTTTCGGGCGCCATGATGCAAGGACTGTTCAGAAACCCTTTGGCAGAGCCTGGATTGGTAGGAGTCTCAGCGGGCGCTTCTTTGGCCGCCGCAACCTTTATGGTGCTCGGTGCACCGCTCACCAAACACCTCAGTGATGACTTCGCTTTATATGGGTTACCCATCGCCGCCTTCACCGGAGCCATTGGATGTGCTGTGATTATCCACCGAGCCTCTATGGTGAGTGGCCGAACATCTGTCTCCACCATGCTCCTCGCCGGCATTGCCTTTAACGCCCTAGGATTTGCTGGGCTGGGCATTCTCCAATACTTAGCAGATGACAACCAGCTTCGAAGTTTAACTTTTTGGATGATGGGGAGTCTGGGCGGCGCCACTTGGGACAGTTTAACGGTTATCGGTCCCTTATTGCTCTTACCGATATTATTGGCACCCTTTTTAGCCCGTGGCTTGAATGTTCTACAACTTGGAGAAGCCGAAGCTAATTATCTTGGTCTTGATGTTGAAAACTTGAAAAGACTGTCCATTGGTTTGGTAGCTCTGGGGGTTGGTGCGGCAGTGTCCATCAGCGGCATGATTGGATTCATTGGGTTGGTGGTCCCCCATTTAATTCGGCTGGGAAGCACCCCAGACCACCGTGTGCTTTTGCCCGCATCCGCTCTGTTGGGGGCGTTACTCTTGGTAGGGGCCGACCTCCTGTCTAGAACCGTGGTCATTCCCGCTGAAATGCCTGTGGGGATTGTCACCACCCTGGTTGGCGCACCCTTTTTTCTTGGGCTTCTTTTAGCGGGTCGTCGGAGCTTGCGATTATGATCGAAGTTCAACAACTAACGGTAACCCGAGGCAACCGAGAAATCCTCCAAGATATTAACCTGAAAGTGACGCCGGGCGAAGTCCGTGTGGTGATTGGTGCGAACGGCGCGGGTAAATCAACACTGCTCGAAACCATTGCTGGTGATCTTCCAGCTGCCCAGGGCACAATTCTCATAGACAACCGCCCCTTGAACCAATGGCCTGCCCCAGAATTAGCACAGCATCGCGCCGTATTGCGACAAAGTCCACGACTGGATCTGCGGTTCACCGTCCTAGAGGTCATTCTGATGGGCCGCTCGCCTCATATTAAGCGATATGAAACAAAAGCAGATCTACAAATTGCCCACGATGCGTTGGCGGTGGTGAACCTCGAAGGGTTTGCTGACAGATTTTACACTCAGCTTTCAGGCGGAGAACAACAACGGGTACATCTCGCGAGGGTTCTGGCACAAGTGTGGACGCCCGCTCTACTGGGACAAGACGCTGATGACAATTCATCTGAACGCTATCTACTTTTTGATGAACCCACATCCAACTTAGATGTCCATGCGCAACATTTGGTTTTAGAATGTGTTCGACGCTTCGCGCGGGTGGGCGGCACGGTTCTCTGTGTTCTTCACGATATCAATCTAGCTTCCCAATATGCCGACCAAATTCTCTTGCTGAAAAATGGGCGCGTCCTGGCTGACGGGCCCCCCGTTGACGTTCTTCAACCCAATTTGCTACATAAGGCTTTCGGTGTGGAGGGCACCATTATCGAATCCCCTCAAGTACCCCACCCGGTATTTGTGGTCCGCCCCCAAAAGGAGATTTCCCATGAGTGATGCTGCGACAGAATTAACCAAAGCAGAACAAAATGAAATTGATTCAGCGGCCGAAATCGCAGAGCAAACCGGAGATCCTGCAGGGGATGTGAGACGATGGCTCTTAGAAACGCACCACGGTACGCTGTGTACCCTATCGGTTAAACGTGACCTTGAGGGCTACCCTTTTGGCTCTGTGGTCCCTTTCGCCATCGATGCCCAAGGGCGTCCCTTTATCTTAATTGCAGACATCGCCGCCCACACGGCCAACCTGCGTAAGAACCCCAGAGGCACACTCTTTATTCACGACCCACATGCTTCTGGCGATCCGCAATCCAGTTGGCGCGTTTCAGTCATGGGGCAATTCAACCGAACCCTTCCCAAGGGTAGCGATAGCCGTCACTTAGAAACTGCAAATGTAATTGATGATGCTGAATATGCCGATCTACACGCACGATATGTGGAGCGCGTGCCCGCTGCAGAATCCTACGTCAAACAACATAACTTTGATTACTGGCGCATGGAAGAGGTACACAAGGCCCGTTACATTGCTGGCTTTGGACGTATTTGCTGGATACAAGGCGAAAAAATCCTAAGAGACCCTTTAGGCGGTGGTCTCGATGAGGCAGCCGCACCGGCCATTGAACACATGAATGAAGATCATGCCAACAACATGATCGAAATGTGCACCGGCCTTTACGGCTTTACGCCCGATTCTGCAGAAATGATTGCTTTAGACGCTTCGGGCTTCCAAATTCAAACCACGAATCCCCAGCGACATCTTTTCTTTGGCTTTGGTAAAGAGATTGATGCTGAAGCACTGCGCGTGGCTGTTATTGACGTGTTGCGACGGGCCAGAAATCAAACAGAAAAAGTGAGAGCAGAATAAAATCTGCCCTCACTTCTGGATTGTACTCTAAAAGTCTGTCCTACCCGGACCCGCATACGACCAGTCGATACTCACCTCACCATCCACATAATCGGTGACTTTCATTTTAACGTAGTTCCCTTCTGCGGTCCTGACGATAAAGGATGTATCTTTTGGTGTTACAGCATGGGTGCTCATATCGTAATCATACCATTCATCTAAGACTGGATTTCCAGAGTACTCACCCATTGCAGACATTCCCCATACCGCTAACATTTCATCAACGGCGAATGCGTCTTCGCACTCACATTGCGATGTCCAAATACCAGATGCTTCAGTACATTCCTCTAAGGACATTTCACAGTCGCATACATGGCCCTGGTTCATCAAATAGCACCCAGATCCATCAGGCGCACTGTTCACATCTGCGAGATTGGCCACGCCTGACTCAACAGCGCCACCTTCACCGGATCCACTCGTTCCGCTGTTTGTCTGAAATTTTGTACGCGAAATAGCAATATCCCAATTAGTCGTGGACTCAGGACTTTCGGGTTCTACCGCGATACCTTTATCAAAGCGAAAGTAGACAAATTCGTCTTCTGACGAAGAAGGCATTAAGTTTGAATGAACTTCTACTTCTCGTTCAACACTTTCTGTTTTCAAGGTAAAAACACCATCGTCGTAGGAGAGAATCTGTAATTTAGCATACGTTCCATCGGCTTTACGAACGAGAAAAACAACAGCCTTGGGACTGACAACATGGGTTTCCATATCATAATCATACCAATCGCTTAAAACCGAATTTCCCGCAAACTCTCCAGAGCCAGGGGGGCCCGGCAAAGGTACCATCTCATCCGCGCTGAACCCTACCGTGGGGCTCGTTGACATCGCATCCCAATCCGTACCAGTTGCAATCATTGCCCCACCGAGGCCAGCGCCACTCACGCCGCTGTTGGTCTTGATTTGTGTTCTGCTGAATGCAATATCCCAATCTAAAGAAGTTTCTGGAGATGCGGGGGCCAAGGTCAAACCAGTGGTCATGTCCATATAGCTCCATTCGTTTTCAGTGGATGCATCAACCGTGAGCTCTGCATTTCCCCCGCCAGTTCCTGAGGGTGCCTCCACCAAACCCCATCGAAAAGAAGGATGACCGCTGGTTCCGGCATCATCGTAATAGTTCAACATTTGAAACTTATAATACTGTCCTGATACGCTGCGAATGACGTAAACCATATCGGCAGGCGTTAAGATATGCGTGGTACCATCGTAATCGAACCAAGGTGTAGCCCCAAGAAACACATAGTCGGGGTCCTGGTCTTGATCATCAGAATCGTCAGCATCTGTGAGGTAGCCTTGCTCTGGGGCCTTTTCCAGCGTGTCAAAATCTACCGTAGGCAAGCGCGCTATTTCAACGCCGCCAGTCCCACTGATACCACCGTTACTTTTAATTTTGAAACGTTGAAAAGCGAGGTCCCATTCAGCATCCCAATCTTGCCCCTCATCCGGATTAAGGGGGACGACTTCCAAGCCGGACTCTAAACTGAAATACACCCAGGTATCATCTGCAGTTGCATCAACATGCGTGGTCGTAATGCCTTCGCCATTTTCAACGCTGGAAACGAGACTCGTTATGCCAGCATCCGTTTCTGTGTTTTCATCCTCGCTGGTGTTAATACTTTCTGCGCACCCCACCAATAAAAACACCAACAAAGTCAAGTTTAGCGAAACACCTTGTCGCACCATTTTTCTTACCATTTTCGTTCTCCCTACCGTTTATGCTAGTTTCTCTTATTGTTTTGGTGCTCAAAAAATTAAAAACGCTGATTTATTCCGCCATAAAAAGTACGCGGTTGAATGGGCAAATAAACCACGTTGCCAGCGTCTAGAAGATTCTCGATCCCCACAAACGCTTTTGTTGCTCCAAATAAGCGTTGACCGATTCGAAGATCAATGTTGCTGAACGGCTCCGCCATCAATGTCTCTTCCACACCGTCGCCATCTGTATCCAAGTAAAACGGTCGTTCCCCAACAAAATTTCCGCGAAAAGTTCCCTCGGTGCCCCAACTTTTGTGACGAAATCTCAAGTCAAAGGTAAGTCGATGTAAAGCACGCCCTTCAATGGCCCTATCGGTTGACTCATCCCAAGTATCAGTGAGTGCATACCCAGTTTGAAGCATTCCATACTGCCCGATAGGAATACGGACAGATGTTTCAATCCCCCGCGTCTGTGCCGATGCTATATTGTCATAGTAAAATCGAACCGGGCCACCACTGCCATCATCAATTCCTGAATTCGTGGTAATCAAATTATCAATGTCATTGTAAAAAATGTTCAATGTTAGCCACATCCAGTAAACGGGCCACCACTCCCCACCAACATTGTAGCTTTGCGACATCTCCGGTTTGAGTTCGGGGTTTCCGGATACCACGTAACCCACACTCGGGTTTTCAAACAACAAGAGCAACTCTTTGAAGACAGGCGCCCGATAACCGGTCCCATAGCTCGCACGCAAAACGAGGGATTCAAAAGGGTCATACCGCAATGCTATCTTCGGTGTGGGATAAGACCCAAACTGTGAATCAAAATCATATCTTGCACCCGGAACCAAAACCAAAAACGGCGTGTCCAATATGGTCCATTCATCTTGGATAAATATCCCTCCGCGGATTCTATCACCCGTATTATCCACCAACCTCTCGGACTCCAAAAACTCATAACTGGACGTGGCGCCAACGGATAGCAAATGTTGATCAAACAACAAATGGTCATATTGCGCCGTTAATTGAGCCAACTGCTCCAATGTTTCTTGATATTGATCCAGCGCGTTTGAGTTCCTCTGGTCATACAAGTATTGATCTCTAAAAAGGCTAAAACGTCCAATCAAGCTCACCTGCGAAAGCCAAGGCAGCTTCATATCTGGTCTCAGGGTCGTCGACAAAGTCTCAGTTAAGTTACGGCGGTCAAAAACGGCGCCCGCAGCATTACTGTCTACACCCTGCATGTCTCGTTGTAAGTAATCAATGGTGCCCATCAAGGAAAAGGCCTCACTCAACTCAAACTCTGTCCGATTGGCCACATTGAACTCCGAAATGGCACTGCCCGAGGTGGCCTCATCCTCCGGCATCAAGTCATAGGCGTCGATTTGATGAAAACCAGCAGAGGTACGGGAATTCACATGATCATTGCTCACCGACAAAACACCGTTCACATCAGTGGCATTGAACGAGCCGTAAGATGCATACAGCTCTGCCCCCAAAGGACTGCTGGCCTTTCTCGTGATGATATTGATCACGCCACCCATGGCATCGGAACCATAAAGCGCCGAACTGGCCCCTTTAACAATCTCAATATGATCAATGTCTTCAAGGAGGAAACGGCGTAAATCAATAACGCCGCCAATCCGGCCCGTGACGCGCTCTCCGTCGACTAAAATCAAAACATGCTTGGAATCCAGACCTTGCAAGCGTACTCCCGAACCACGAAAAGACTCATAAATGTCCACGCCTGGATGAGAAGCAAGCAAATCTGAAACGTCTACAGCTCCCGAGGTCTCGATATCTTTGCGTGTGATCACTTCGGTGGCCACCGGGGCATCAGACAACCGGTGCTCAGTCCGCGAACCGGTCACAACCACTTCGTCCACACGTTGCAATTCTTCATCACCATCGATGACATCATCAGAGGATGGCTTCACTTGGTCTTCAGCCCCAGCAGGGAGCGCCCCTGCAAAGATGAAGGCGCAAAATGCCAAATGAATCAAAAACCGCACACCGACTCCTCTGAAGATTCAGAGTTGGACCGAGACCAGCTACCAACGAAAAACACATTCAATTTCAATCACCTATGAAAACCATGGTACCTTGCAAGCAGGCATTTTTAACGGCCGCAGAAAATGAGAATGCAAATCATTCTCAGTACTATGTCCAAACGAAACGTCAAGTGCTATAGGCTGGATTGACCTTTTTCAGGAGCGTTTCCAAATGGTTGATTTTTCGAAGTATAATTACTCCCTCTGTTTTGTGATGACTTTTGCACTCAGCACTGCAGCTCACGCACAGACAGCGCCCGAACCGTCTCAAGATATTTCTCAATACCGTGCAATCACCCAAAGGATTCATGATGTTGACGCGACGGGGCAACTGTTTAGCTACTCAATCGCTGCAGTGGGCGGAGGGGCCGCGCTGGGGCTGAGCAGCTGGCTTTTATACGCTCAACCCGGTGAGAAAGATGGGGCACCTTCTCCGCTGATACTTTCCAGTGCCATCTTAATGGCGGGCTCTGGACTTGGCCAATTCCTACATGGTGGTATGCGCATGGGTGAAAGGCAATCAAGTGCGCGGGCGGCCAAGTTGCTCCTCGACAACCCGAATACCACCGATCAACAGTTTTTGGATTTCTTACGTTACAGAGCGGACCTGTCAGCCAATACACGCTTTATGGGCGGGTTACTCACCACCGTTCAAGCGGCCTCTGCGTTGGGCGCAGGCCTAGAAATGGCGCTTAACACTGGTGGCGATTATGGAACGGCTGGATGGGTCATCACGGGTGTGGGTATCTTAGGTACTGGTGTCGGGGTGATTCATTTTTTTGGAAAAACCCGTTCTCAAAGAGAGTTGGGAAAATTGCAAGAATGATCCGCACTTCAACCTGATCCAATAATCATTGCCTAATTTGCCATACCGTAGATTACCGCGTCTTCACTGAATAAACCGGGCTCAACGGCACCTATGCGGCTGCCCTTGAGCCATTAAGCCCAGCCAACTCAACAAGTACCTAATTTTAAGGGGTTTCCATGACAGGTGCCTCTTCGAATCTTTGTCCGACCGCTCGCCTTGTGCATAATCTCTGGACTTTCAGTCCCATTTCCTTATTATGCCCCCATGAATTCCTGGCGGACCAATCGAGTGCTAAAAACCGGGCTGTCAGCCCTATTTGCTTTATTGATGTGCTCCCAAAGCCTCGCCACTCCCGCGAGTTACAACTCGACCACCCTAAAAGCAGCCAAGTCCGTGGATTGCATTGACAAAAAAGTCGGTGGAAACGCCCACTGCCTCACCAAAGAGCAGCATGCGCAAGATCATACCGAGCCCAGAGATTCCAGCCCGGCCCAGCAATCTCACGAAAGTGAGTTTGAGCTTGAAGAAAAGGGCGAAAAAGAGCTGGAAGACGATAAAGAAGAAATGAACAAAGACGCTAAGACCTCATCCTTGGCTATTCATTCCTCTATTGCCAGTGGCAATTCTCTTGCCGTTACTTTATGCGCGGGCCCCATTCGTGACGTGCCCACACCACCGCCGAATTGTTGAAAGGCTCACGCTTTTCTTACGCGAGCCATACTTCGTTTCGTCTAAGTCTTCAATTGAATCACATCAGGGCAGACCCCAAAGGTCTCATGCCCCGTCCTAGGAGAAAAAAATGAGTTCTTCCAATTCCGAAACAAACCACAACGGTATGTTTCAAAACCTAAAATACGACGCCCCTGCATCCATCGTGGTGTTTTTGGTAGCGGTTCCACTTTGTTTGGGCATCGCACTTGCCTCCGGTGCCCCTCTCTTTTCTGGTGTTATTTCAGGCATCGTTGGGGGTATCGTTGTAGGCATTCTCAGTGGTTCTCAACTGGGCGTCAGTGGTCCGGCAGCCGGCCTTGCGGTGATTGTGCTCGCAGCCATTCAAGATTTGGGCGCCTTTGACATCTTTTTATCGGCTGTCGTTATTGGCGGGGTAATTCAACTGGCCCTTGGCTTCGCTAACGCGGGTATTGTTGGGTACTTTTTTCCTAACTCCGTGATCAAAGGCATGTTGTCTGCCATTGGTATCATCATCTTTATCAAACAAATCCCCCATGCGTTGGGTTTGCCCGCAGGATATGACGGCGGCTTGTCCGGTGTTTTCGGTAGCGTAACAACGGGGCCTATTATCATCACGGCCGTTTCCATGGTTATTTTGGTCTTATGGGAACGCCCCTTTATGAAAAAGATCAAAGCGTTCCAACTCATTCAAGGACCATTAGTCGTGGTGTCTTTGGGCATCGTTTTTAACCTCATCTTCCAAAGTAACCCCGGCTTGGCGCTCAAAGCGAATCAAGTGGTTGCCATTCCTGTGGCAGAGGATTTCATGGGGTTCTTTAAACTTTTCACCTTCCCCAATTTTGACCGAATTCTTGATCCAGCCATTTGGATTACCGGTGCTACCATTGCCGTGGTAGCCAGTTTAGAAACACTGTTGTGCTTGGAAGCCACCGATAAACTCGACCCCCTCAAAAGAGTTTCACCTGCTAACCAAGAGCTCAAGGCTCAGGGTGTGGGTAACCTTCTTGCCGGTCTCATCGGCGGTTTGCCCGTAACGCAAGTTATCGTTCGTTCGTCCACCAACATCCAATCGGGTGGTCGTACCAAAATGTCAGCCATCCTCCACGGATTTATCATGTTAGGATGCGCCATGAGCGTACCTCACATTTTAAACCTGATTCCTTTAGCCAGTTTGGCCAGCATTCTGTTTGTGGTGGGCTATAAGTTGGCCAAGCCTTCCTTGTTCAAAGAAATGTACCGACTCGGACATCGCAACTTTGTTCCTTTTATGGTCACGGTCGTTGGTATTTACATGACCGATTTATTGATGGGTATCATCATGGGTCTCGTGGTTGCCGTATTTGAGATCTTGCTCAACAACTACAAAAAGCCATTCCTCTTTAATGCTTCTGAGCATTTTCAAGATGGCAAAATCCACCTGGAACTGGCCGAAGATGTCACCTTCCTGAATAAGGCCTCCATCCAAAGAACCTTGAGTCAACTCCCGGATGGTTGTTCTGTGGTGATCGATGGCTCAAAAACCATCAACTTGAATCACGATGTTCGCGAAATCATCGAGGAGTTCGAAGAAGGCGCTAAATACCGAAATATCACGGTTGAAATGATAGAGGTGACAAGCCAATCCATTGAAAACCAATTGAGTGTTTTTGAACCCGCACTCAAAGAACACCAAAGTACGATTCCGAGTTAGTGCATCGCTGGCTCATGGGAGCCTGGCTCTTTTTCTAAAGAAAGCGAGTGCTCAAACCAACATGCGTCTTTGGAGAGTCAAAGGCGCAACACTTCACAATTTTTCTTTGGTCCCCTAAGGGCTGCCAAAGTCTTACAAACAAAGTAATTTTACCATAACAAACGAGGAGAAAAAATGATTACAACAGAACAAATCAAAGACGCTCAACAACAATGGGGAGACGGCATTGTGAAAATCGC
>MDTD01049118.1_pt1 | contig 11063 bp, 10 predicted proteins | sample 811221 | NCBI WGS metagenome assembly MDTD01 (sample SAMN05326646, study PRJNA326480) | marine metagenome | isolation source: seawater | place: Pacific Ocean: South West | collected 2011
GCCCTTTTTTATTAAACTCTCAAAAATTTGTAGGCCTGAACCCTCAAAATAATTTGTTACATTTGCTAATCTCAGAGGATTTCTTAGATCTGGTTTATCGCATCCGAAACTTTCAACACTATCTTTGTAAGTAAAAATTGGGAATGGAAGTTTATTTACTAATTTATCTTTAGGTTTAAATTTATCAAAAGTATTAAATAGTAAACGACTGATGATGTCTAAAACATCCTCTTGTGTGGCAAAACTCATTTCCATGTCAATTTGATAAAATTCACCAGGAGATCTATCAGCCCTACTATCTTCATCTCTAAAACATGGAGCTATTTGGAAATATTTATCAACACCAGAAGCCATATAAAGTTGTTTAAATTGCTGAGGAGCTTGGGGTAAAGCGTAAAAGGACCCTTTATGTAATCTAGAAGGCACTAAATAATCTCTAGCACCTTCTGGAGAGGGGGCAGTTAAAATTGGAGTGGCTAATTCCATGAAGCCCTCATTATTCATAAAATCTCTTACAAAATTTATAATTTGATTTCTTAGCTTAATATTACGTTGCATCTTAGTTCTTCTAAGATCTAAATATCTATATTTTAATCTAACTTCTTCGCCGTAATCACTATCAGAATTAACTTCAAGAGGAAGCGTTTTTGAGCATTGACTTAATATTTCAAAATTTTCAATTTTTAATTCAACTTCACCCGATTCCAAGTTTAAGTTTATAGTTTCTTCACTTCTTTTTGTAATTAGACCAGAAATTTTAATAACATCTTCATTTTTAATTTTTGATAATTCATCAAAATTTTCTGAAGTATTATCTACGACACATTGTAAGAGTGAGGTTGAGTCACGCAAATCTATAAATAACAAATTACCATGATCTCTAGATCTATTGACCCAACCAGAAACAGTGATTTTTTTATCAACTAGTTCATTGTTAATATCTTTCAAATAATGATCTCTATATTTGTTCATAATGCTTTCTAATAAGTGACAAATTAATAGTATGGTTATTCTCATAAAGCAAATGATTAATAGTTTTAGCGGCCTCAAATGCTGACAAGTAAGTTCTTTCAATGTGGTTCATAACTTCAATAATTATCTGCTCGGAAACAGTAATAGATTTCAAAGATAAATATTTATTAATTAATTTGAAGAGAAGATCTTTACTGGGGTTTTGTATATTACATAAATTAAATTGTCTAAGTCTTGAGACTACGTCTGGTAAATAAAAATTATTAGATAAATTTTCTATAGACTTATCAGAAGTGAATATAGTTAATGGTATATTGTTAGATATAAAATACTGCAGGAAATGAAAAAAATTCTCATCTTTAGCAGGAAGAGTATTTAAATCTAAATAGGTTTCTTTATCAAAGCTTAGATTTATTGAAATATTACTTATTAAATTGATATTAAATCTATTAGAAAAATTTTTAGCAATAGTGGTTTTTCCAGATTTTTTTGCACCATGAATTATCAGAAACTTAATTCTTTTTTTCAATGATTGAATTACAGTATCATTTTCCAAAGAATATATTATTTCATTATCTGAGCTATCTAAATCTAAAAATCTTTGCACTAAAAAAAATTTATTAAAAAGTTAATTTGTTTGTTATTATAAAAGTTTTCAAAATCTAATATTATTTTATTTTGATCATAAGATAATATCTTTGGTTCTAGACCAGTAAAGTATTTTAATTTATTATAATTTGATGTATCTATAGATAATTGATAAGTAGTATTTTTTTTAATTAAAAGATCAAACCAAATAGATTTTAGATTAATATTTTTAGATAACTCAACTAATCGAAAAAAATTATCTTTATAATTTAAATAAATATATGAGTTTTTTTTATATTTTTTAATAATGAAATTTGGACAATGATCGAATTTGTTATTAAATTCAAAAAAATTATTTTTCATGGAACAATTTAAAAGAAATAAATTATGAATAACATTATTAGAATATAAATCTTTAGATAATTTTTCTATATCTATATTTAGAGTTATTTGGGAGCTAGTAAAATTGATATTGTAAATATTTTTTTCTATCATTGACTTAACATCTTCTTCTGAAATTGAGTCGTTTATCCTTTGAAGTAATTCTTGGTAATTTTGAAGATTAGTATCTTTTTGAATAGTAATTTCTTGATAAGCTGATAAATTTTTTAAGTAGAATAAGAAAAAAAATATAATAAAAAGATACAAATATTTCATTGAGCAAACTATACAAAAAATCAGGTGTTGATGTAATAAAAACTGACAAACTTATTAGTCAGGCTCTGAAATTTATAAAAAGTACTCATAATGAGAAAGTTTTAGGAAACAAACTAGGATTTAGTGCAGAATATAGAGTCAGCAAAGAGATTACTCTTTGTGCAGCAACAGATGGAGTCGGAACTAAAGCTATTTTAGCTGCTGAGCTAGATCAATATAAGGGAATTGGGCAAGATTTAGTTGCAATGTGTTCAAATGATATTTTATGCAACAAGGCAAAACCATTATTTTTTCTGGACTATTTTGCATGCAACTCCGTTAAATCGAAGCAATATACTGAAATTTTGAAAAGTATTACAATTGCTTGTAAGAAAATTAATTGTTCACTTGTTGGGGGTGAAACAGCTGAAATGCCATCTTTATATAAAGGAAATCATTTTGATTTAGCAGGTTTCTTGATAGGCATAAAAGAAAAACACAAGTTACTAAAAATTTCAAAAGGTGATCTTATTATTGGTGTTAAATCAAATGGGTTCCACTCTAATGGATATTCTCTCATAAGAAAAATTATTAAACAAAACAAAATAAATTTAAAAAGAGCTATATTCAACAAACAAAAACTATCTGATCTCATTATGAGACCAACACGGCTATATCATCAATTAATTAGTTATAATGATTTGAAATATATAAAAACACTCTCTCACATTACAGGAGGAGGTATTCTTACAAATTTTAAGCGAAGTATTCCAAAAGCAACAAAATTTGATTTAAATATCAATAAGTTGCCTAAAGAGTATGATTTTGTAAAAGATAATATTAATATCTCCGATATTGAATTAATGGAAATATTTAATTGCGGAATAGGTATGATTTTTATAATTAATAAAAAATATTATAATAAATTTATTAAAAGGAATTTCTTTAAACTAATTGGTGAAATTAAATAAATATAAAAAAGTCTCTTTTTTATTGTCAGGTACAGGGACTAACCTTGTTGAATTATTAAAGAAAAATTTAGAAAAAAAAAGTTTTGAAGTTACTAGTATTATTAGCAATAATATTATACCCATAAATATAAAATTTATTGTAAATAAGTTTTATAAAAATATTTTAGTAAAAGAAAATCAAAAAAGACTTATAAAAAAAAATTTTAACAGAGCAGATATAATTTTTTCAGTTGGATATATGAAGGTTATAGAAAAAAATATTATTGAAAATTTTGATGTTATTAATTTACATCCCTCAATCTTACCTAATTATAAGGGATTGATGACTCAAAAAAGAATGTTGATAAATAATGAAAAAATATACGGTTTTACTATTCATAAAGTTTCAAATGTATTGGATGAGGGAGAGATAATCTCAAATAAAATAAAAAAAATTAGTACAAATGATGAATTTAAGCTATTGCGTGAGCATAAAAGTTTAGAGCATCAATTTGTTTATAAACAATTTTTTAATTATTTACTAAGCTAGCTCTAATCCAGAAAAAAAGAAATTAATCTCAATTTTTGCGTTTTCTTCTGAGTCACTACCATGAACAGAATTTGCCTCAATAGACTCAGCATATAGTTTTCTAATAGTCCCATCTTCAGCTTCTGCAGGATTAGTAGCGCCCATTATCTTACGATATCTTGCTACAGCATTCTCTCCCTCTAAGACTTGAACTTGAACGGGGCCAGAAGTCATGTATTCAACTAAACTACTAAAAAATGGTCTATCTTTATGTACTTCATAAAATATTTCAGCTTGATTTTTAGTAAGATATATTTTCTTTGAAGCTAATATTTTTAAATCTGAGCTTTCAATCATTTGATTAATGTGGCCTATTAAATTTCTTTTTACTGCATCGGGTTTAATAATTGAAAATGTTTTTTGCATATCAGCTCCTAATTTTTGAAATATGTATTTATAAAATTTGCAATTAATGTCAAGCCGAAACCTGTAGAGCCTTTATTATTCAACATGTCACCAGTGTTTTTCCATGTTGTTCCTGCTATATCAAGATGTGCCCATTTTGTTTTATTTGGAATAAACCTCTGTAAAAATTGAGCAGCTGTTACTGATCCTCCATATCTCCCAGAACCAATATTTTTTATGTCAACAAATGGGGAATTAAGCTCTTTGTCAAAATCATCATGCAAAGGCATTCTCCAAACTCTTTCATTAGAATTTAAACCAGCTTCATAAAGTGTGTTCGATAATTTATCATCATTACAAAAAAGACCAGCATAGTGTTGACCTAGGGCTACCATTATAGCACCAGTTAAAGTTGCAAAATCAATTACTATTTTAGGATTATATTTTTCACAACCATAAGTAATGATATCAGCTAGAACCAATCTACCCTCTGCATCGGTATTAAGAACCTCCACATTTATTCCTTTATAAGATTTTATGATATCTCCAGGCTTATAAGCTTTGTGACTAGGCATATTTTCAACTAGACCTATTATTCCTGCAAAAGAAATCTCAGGTTTGACTTCACTTAAATATTTCATAAGTCCGCTTACAACAGCAGATCCTGCCATGTCCCACTTCATATCTTCCATTCCTCCAGATGGCTTTATAGAAATACCTCCGCTATCAAAACAAACTCCTTTTCCAACAAATAGAATATCGCATTCTTTCCTTTTTGGTGATTTTGATTGAAATGTAACTACTCTAGGTTCTCTCTGACTTCCTTGAGCTACTGAAAGTAAACAATTCATTCCTATTTTTTTTATTTTAACTTCGTTGTAATAATTAATTATAATTTTTTTACTATCTATATTTTTTTTTATAAGTTCACAATATGATTTTGGATAAAGTATATTACTTGGTAGAGATACCAATAACTTCATAAAATTAATTGATTTTAATAAGCTAGAATTTTTTGCACTAAGGTTGAAATTAGATTTGAATTGCTCTTTTTGGCTATTATTTAAATATTCATTGAAAATAAAATCTTTTCTTTTGAAGCCAAAATACAAATTATCTAATATACCCTTGTTCAATCCATCGTAATTAATATTAATATCGCTAGCTTGATATTTCGAAGCTAAATCAAATATAAAGGCTCCAATAATGTGTAATTGAAGATTTTTAAAACCTTTATTAAAGTGAATTTCAACATTCACTGAGTTGTTATCTATTTTTACAAAATAGAAAAAAATTACTGAATTATTGTATTCATATTTTTTAAAGGATTTGTCAGGTTTCTGAGTTTTTAAATTTATATTTAAAATAAATTTAAATATATTTTTTTTATTAGATTTGAATGATATTTTCTTCATAATGTTACCTCGTTATCTAATTTATAATTATATAAAATACTTAACAATTTTTTTATTTTCTTTCTTAATAACTATTTGGGCTTCACAAACCATTAGGTTGCTCGAAATAGGGGTTAGTTATAATGATCTGTTTGAAATAGTATATTTAACAATATTATTAATACCAAGCTACATAATTAATATTTTTCATTTAATTTTGATTTTCAGTGTTTTTTTTTTAAATTACAAATTTAATAATACAAATGAACTATTTATAATTAGCCAATATGTAAAAAGGAAATTAATTAGTAAAAATTTCTTAGTTATTAATATAATTATTTTTTTGATATTAATCGTAAATTCAGAATATATCTCACAACAATTATATAAAGACTATAAACAAAAAGAAGTCGAATTAAGAAGTGAGTTCAAGGTTCAAGTTCAAAATTCTAAAAGAGAATTTAAATTGGATGATCATTTTGTAATATTTTTTGATAAATTTGAAGATGATATTTTTTTTAATCCAAAAGCAATAATTTTTTCTGACGATTTATTAGTGGAGTCAGAAAATGCAAAGATTACATATAACGATAACAAAATAAATTTAGAATTTTACAATGGCTCAAGAGTTTCTTCTTCAAAAAAAGAAAAGAGTATAACAAATTTTTTGAAATTTAACTTTTTTATAGAAAATAATTCTGAAGAAATAGTGTATCCAGATAAAGAAAGCTTCTCTGTTTATGAATTGTTAAAACAAGATGATAAAAAATTGAATGTTGCTGGCCACAGTAAAATTATAAACTATATAGTTATTTTGATTATGTTAATAAATATTCATAGAGTTGTTAATACTATAAATTTAAAAAATCAGACCAATTATAGAAATCTAAAATTACTAATTTTTTTGCTAACATTTATTATTGTTAATTCTTTTTTAAATAAAATTTTAACTTTAGATACAATAAATAATCTAATTTATTACTGTTTTAATATAATTTTATTAATACTTCTCCAATTAGGAATTTGGAAAACTTATGATTATAGCTAAGTATATTCTTAAAAAAATTTTAACTTCAAATTTTATTATTTTATCAAGTTTTATCTCATTATTCTTTATTATATCTTTAGTTGATAATTTAAATTTAAAAACAAATTTTTTTTACGTTATTCTTATAAGTTTACTTGACTCTATATCATTGATGATAATTGTTCCTGAGGTCATTTTTTTATTTTGCTGTCTATGTTTTTGTATTTTATTAAAATTTTCAAATGAATTGCTAATTATTAGGCATTATCTTGATAAAAAAATAATTTTATTTTTTTTCATATTGTTCATATTATTCTACTTTTTAACTAACTTTTCTAAAAATCAGATAGATGAAGCTATAGATCTGACTAAATATAATTTATTAAATCAAAATTTAGATAATTTCATAAAAAATAAAGTTGTAGTTTCAGAAAACGCTAACGAAAAGATTGTTTATGAACTCAGTGATATTGACTTAATCAGTAAAAATATTGGTTCAATTAAAATTCATAATTTTGAAGATAATTACTTTAAAAGCACACTTAGTAGTGAAAATATCAAATACAATGAGAATATAATCACACTATATAGTCCAACATTAATAACATCAAAAAATATTACTAAAGTTAATGGTAAATATAACTACAATTTGAAATTTTTAAATAGAATGCTGTATTCAAATGATGAAATTTTGTATTTAAATGACTATAAATATGTGAATTATTCATACAATATCATTGTAAAAATATTAAATTTTACAATTTTATTAATAACTTTATCAATGGTTTTTATAAGTAAAAAAATTTTAAAAAATAATTTAATAACATTTGTATATACTCTACTTTGTTTAATTTTAGTTATATATAATTTTATGATTAATTTTATAAATGTTCAATTTTTTGAAGTTACTTTTATTTCTTTAGGTATTTTTATAAATTTGACAATATTTATATATTTTTATTTAGATGATTAGATTTTTATACTTAATATCGATTTTTTTTATTACGACAATTACTCTTTCTAATGAAACTTTAAATACAAGTAATGAAACAACATACATCAATAGTAAAAATATATTTTTTGATAATGAAAATAATAAAGTTACACTGGGTGAAAACTCATACGTTAATAATGATGAAGTTACACTAGTTGCTGATGGTGGTTATATTGATTTTAAAAATAATAAAATAGATATCGAAAATAAATTTTATATATTACAGGTAGATGAAATTTTTTCTGGTGAAAATTTAAAAAGCGACACAACTTTTACAAACGCGACTGCTAATGAAATTAGTTACATAATAAATGAAAATTTTAAGATACAATCTGCGAATTTAGAAAAAAAAGATAATGTTATTAATCTATTTAATAATTATATTACACCTTGTAAAATAAACGGTGTCTTTAATTGTCCAACATGGTCATTAAGTGTAAAGAAAACGTCTTATGATCAATTAACAGATAAATATACTCACTATAATACTTTTTTGAGGATAGCAGATTTTACTATGTTTTATATTCCATATTTTAGTCATTATGGTCAAAAAGCACCAAGGAAGGCTGGTTTTTTAACTCCATCATTTGATATTTTAAGTATACAAACTGGTGATTTCAATGTCACAGCTCCATACTATCTTCCTCTAAATGATCAAGCTGATGTAACTTTTACTCCAACTATATTTCCAAATTCAACTGAAAAATTTAATTTAATTACTCAGTATAATTTATTATCGAGTAGTGGTAACACAAGTATTGTTTTAAATAATCAATTTAATGACACAAAATCAGCAGGAAAAACAATTTATAATTCACTAGAAATTTCTGACAAGACAGTAATAAATAAAGACAGTTTTGTTGATACAAACTTAACTTTTACAAATAATATATCAGAATTTAAAAATAATAGTGAAGAAACAAATCCTATAATTGATAATACATCACTTACATATAACAAGTACTCTACATTTTATAAGAAGGATTTTGCTGAAGTTAATTTTAATAGTATTACCTCTTTTAAAGTAGAAGATCAATCAACTACACCTAACACTTTACCATCAATAAAATATTATAATTTAACTAAAAATAAATTTTTTGGAAAAAATATATATTTAAGAAATAAATTCATATTAGAAAATATATTTAGAAATACTTCACTGAATGGACTGCCAAATAATTTAATTAATTTTGGTGTAAATAATAATTTTAAATCTAGAAAAAAAATGGGTAGTTTTAATTTGATTAATTCATTTAATAATATTTTTAGATATAGTAATATTAACTATTTCAATGAAGGTCAAAAAGAAGGCGAACGTTTTTTTTTAAGTCAGATACTATCTTCAGAATTTAGTAAAACATTTAATTTTAAACATAGAAATATATTTGAGCCAAAACTTAAACTTACTTTTACTAATGATTATCGAAATAGAGATATTAATTTAAATGAGGACTCCAAGTCTATATCCTTTGATTATAATAGTATATTCACTAATAATAGAATAAATGGGTATGATAAATCTGACGATGATTTGCGACTATCTTATGGCATAGAGTATAGAAATAGGGATAAAAATAACTTTATAGAAACTATAAATATTGGTCAGACATACAATTTTAATAACAGTAATGAATACTTAAATAGTGTTAAAGATGAGGGACGTTTTTCTGATTATCTTTTTGATTTAAAATTCTCATCTAATAATGTTAGCTTTTCTAATAAAATAAGATCGGATAACAAAAATTATGGAATCAAAGAAATTTTTTCAAGGTTTAGTATCGATCAAAAAAATCAACAAATATCTATATTTTTTAATAAAACAGACGATGACTCATTTATTGACTCAGGTGAGTCTCAAAATTTAGGGCTGTCTTTTTCAAAAAAAATTAGTGATTTTGCAAATATGAGTTACAGTTCAACTTTCGATGTTCTAAATAAATATCAGCCATATTCTCAAACACTTGGTATAAATTTATATGACGACTGTTCAATTTTGGAAATTACGTATGAAAATTCAAGATTTAACGATCTGAATAATACAAAACCAAAAGAAACAATTTCTTTTAGATACAGAATGGATTACCTAGGTTTCTTTTCTTACAATCAAAATTTTAATAATGTTTTTACAGATATGGGTGAAATTGGATATGGCAGATAAATGTTATTCATTATTATTATTTTTATTAATTAGTTTTAATTTATATGGTAGTGAAATTATTTATAACAAAAATAATATCTTAATTACTAAGCAAGATATAGAGCAGTATAAATTTATAGAAAAAGATTTAAATTATTATAATGACAACATAATAATTAAAGAAATAGTCTTAATAAAAAGAACTATTAATAATTTAAAGAATAACAACCCAAGATACTTTGAACAATCAATGAGTAATGTAAAATCAAAAAATTTTTATATTGAGGAGGTTAATCAAGATTTTTTGGAAGAATATCTTTTTTATATTAATGTAAGAAATGATATCGCAAGAGAATTTATGTCGAATAAATTCGATCAAAATAATTTAAAATCTATTTTTGAAAATACTAATATTACATTCGGTTTATCAAAAAACGAATGTATGACTATTTATCAAACAATATCAATAAAAAAATTAAATATCGATGAAATTTACAATATTTTAAACAGAGGGATAATAGATTTTAAATTTAAGAAAAATTATGAAAATGAAGTAACAGATGTCTGTTTATCAGAAAAAATTACTAATCAGATAATACAATTATTTAACAATTATATGATTGAAAAATCAAGAGAGGATTTTTTAAAATTTATTTATGAAAAAAAATAAGATTATTAGCATTGGCTCAATTGACTCAATTAATTTTGAAATTTTATCAAAATCTATTCTTACTTTATTTAAAAAAAAAATAATTTTTTTTGTAGTTGGAAATCGTCTTAAAATTAAAAAAAATTTCAGTTTCTATAATCTAGACAAGCTTATCAATAATATTGATAATATTACTGAATATGAGACAAAAAAGATTAATATTATTGACTCTAATAATTACAAAAAAAAATATTCAAATGAATTATTAAACGATATTTCTATTGCTTATAATTTAGCAATAGAAACAAATTCCGACTTAGTTACTATGCCAATTAATAAATATGAAATTAAGAAAAAAAATAAATTTATTGGAATTACTGAATTTCTTTCAAAAATAAGTAAAACAAAAACTTATATGCTGATGTTGGGAGACACATTTTCAATTATACCTCTTACTACCCATATACCAATAAAGAAAGTTTCCAATAATTTTGTTAATGAACTAATAAATATTGATCGTCTTTTTAATTTTTTAAATGAAAATAATTTTTTATTTAAAAATATTATTTTTCTAGGTATTAATCCTCATGCTGGAGAAGGTGGAACTATTGGGTACGAGGAAAAATTAATAACATCTAAAATAAAAAAACTTCAGGATAAATTTAAGAATTTTAATTTTAAAGGTCCTATATCTGCAGATAGTGCGTTTAAGAGAGTTGAGAAGGATAGTTTATATATATCAGCTTTTCACGATCAAGCTCTTATTCCTTTCAAATTACTTA
>MDTD01092213.1_pt1 | contig 11063 bp, 9 predicted proteins | sample 811221 | NCBI WGS metagenome assembly MDTD01 (sample SAMN05326646, study PRJNA326480) | marine metagenome | isolation source: seawater | place: Pacific Ocean: South West | collected 2011
CTTGTGTAGCATAACCAACTGTCAATCCTTCCATACCAGTATATTCAATACCGTATGAAGTTGATGATACGTCAGTTACTGCATCAGCAGCGTTTACGTATGATACTGTACCAGTTAAACCTGATTCGTGTGCGTATGAGTAAACAAACATGTTATCTCCACCAGCACCACCGATTACGTTCGCTTCTGCACCAGCTAAGATATCCCATGGCTCTTCCCAAGCTGCTGGCATTACGTCGTCTTTAGCACCAAGAGCTGAGCTTCCACCATGACCGTGGAAAGTTAATTTTCCAGCATCACCTAAATCAAATGCTATAGAGTGACTGTCATAAACGTCTCCACCACCTGTGTCATCGTTATCGATTTCAAAAGATAGTGTTACACCAATGTCGTTTACATCTCCAGATGCAGACATAGTGATTGAGTCACCCATTGTCCAACCTTGACCTGCTGTTGCTTTTTCGTCACCACCTGTGTACGACATTCCAGCTGAACCTGTAGCTGTTAATGTTGCAGCAGATACTGAACTTGCAACTAGGGAACCAGCAAGAGCTGTTAACCCTATTTTTTTTATATTGTTCATATTAAGTACTCCTTTTATTTAGTTTAATATTAAACAGAGCTGTTCTATCAAAAATGCTAAAAAACGTTAAAAAATTGATGATTTTATCCTAATTTTGTACAATTATGTTGCAAATTTACATCACAAAAAGACTTTAAAAAAGGACGTTTTTTTATATTTAAATAATATTATCAAAAAATTAAATAATAATCTAAAAAACATTACTAAATATATAAAAATTTATGAGAAATCGTATCTTCAAGCTATTAGTAATTTTTTTATTAATTTCTGCATGTAACGGTAAAATTCCTGGAGCTGATGCAAGAAAAATTCCACCAAACGCAAAAGATAGAGTTAAAAAAAATATAGAGGAAGGTAGAGGATTTACCTTAATGGGCTCAGCAAAAAAAAATTCTGGCGAATTTGACTTTGCTAGTTCAAATGAATTATGGAGAGCATCTTTAGATACCTTAGATTTCATGCCGTTAGCTTTAGCAAATTATAGTGGTGGAATAATTGTCACTGATTGGTATAGCGATGGCTCATCTGAAGATGAGTCTGTAAAGATTTCAATAAGATTTTTAAGTAATGAAGTAAGAGCAGACGCATTGACTATAAAAGTATTTTATAAAAATTGCTCAATGCAAAATAATTGTCGAGTATCTGATAAATCGAATGAGTTGTCATCAGAATTAACTGGAAGAATACTAAAAAGAGCTGCTAGTTACAAAAAGCAAAGTCAATCAAAGAAAAAAAAGAAATACATTAACGAAGCATTAAGAAGCGACCAATAAAATCTTTTATTGTGGAAAGATATAATTTCAAAAAAGTTGAAGAAAAATGGCAAAGATTATGGTCTGACAATAATTCTTTTTTAACAAAAATTGATAAGAAAAAGAAGAAATTCTACTGCTTAGAAATGTTTCCTTATCCCTCAGGAAAAATTCACATGGGACATGTTAGAAATTATACAATTGGCGATGTTTTATCGAGATATAAATCATTGCAAGGCTTCAATGTTCTTCATCCGATGGGATGGGATGCTTTTGGAATGCCGGCAGAAAATGCTGCAAGAGAGAATAATTTGGATCCAAAAAAATGGACTAATGAAAATATAATAACTATGAAAAAACAGCTTAAAAAGCTTGGACTTTCTATAGATTGGAGCAGAGAAATTTCAACATGTTCAGAGGATTACTATAAACATCAACAAACTTTTTTCTTAGAATTATTAGAAAAGAAACTTGTCTACAGAAAGGAAAATTATGTCAATTGGGATCCTGTGGACGAAACTGTGCTTGCGAATGAACAGGTTATCGATGGCAAGGGTTGGAGGTCTGGAGCTATTGTAGAAAGAAAAAAATTGAATCAATGGTTTTTCAATATTTCAAAATTTTCACAAGATCTGTTAGATGGACTAGATCAACTAGACACATGGCCAAATAAAGTTAAAACAATGCAAAAAAATTGGATCGGTAAATCATTTGGTTGTGAAATTAGTTTCAAAATTGAAGGGGAATTGCCAATAAAGAGCATTAAATGTTTCACTACTAGACCGGATACACTTTTTGGTCTCTCTTTTTTGGCTTTATCAGTAGATCATGAGATATCATCATTTTATAAAGACAATAAAGAATTCATAGAATTTAAAAATGCATGCTCTAAAACCGGCACGACTGAAGAGGCAATTGCGGTTGGTGAAAAAATAGGTTTCAAAACTAACCTTAAGGCAATTAACCCTCTAAATCCTGAACAAAAGGTTCCAGTTTATTTTGCAAATTTTGTATTAATGGAATATGGTTTTGGAGCAGTCTTTGGGTGTCCAGGTCATGATCAAAGAGATTTTGATTTTGCAAAAAAATATGGCCTAGAAATAAAAACAGTAATCAAACCTTATGATCAAGATTTAAATTTTAAAGTTACTGATGAAGCATATTCTGGTCCAGGTATTATAATTAATTCAAATTTTTTAAACGGAATTGAAGCTCCAGAAAAGTCCATTTTGGAAACTATTAAAATTTTAGAGGATAGAAAATTAGGTAAAAGACAAATTAATTTTAGATTAAAAGATTGGGGTGTGTCACGACAAAGATACTGGGGATGTCCTATACCTGTGGCCTATGATGAGGAAGGAAATATGCATCCTATACCTAAATCTATGTTACCAGTAAAACTTCCTGAAAAAGTTGATCTTAATGTTAAGGGAAACCCATTGGACAACGAATTAAATTGGAAAGAATTTGTTTTAAACGGAAAAAAAATGATTAGAGAAACAGATACTTTAGATACTTTTGTTTGTTCATCTTGGTACTATTTAAGATTTTGTTCTCCAAGAGAAGACAATTATGGGTTTAATATTGATGATATCAATTATTGGATGCCGGTTGATCAATATATTGGTGGTATTGAACACGCCATTTTACATTTACTATACTCACGTTTTTTTATGAGAGCTATTGATTATGAGAATAAGGAATTTAATATTAAAGAACCATTTGAAAGTTTATTCACACAGGGCATGGTGTGTCATGAGACTTATAAAGATGAAAATAATAACTGGTTAAGTCCAGAAGAAGTTGAAAAAATTAATAATAAATTTGTACAAAAGAAAAATCCTAAAAAATTAGTAAAAGTTGGTCCTTCTGAATCAATGTCTAAATCAAAAAAGAATGTTATAGATCCAGAATATATAATAAATAATTATGGAGCTGACTCTGTTAGGTTGTTTATTTTATCTGATAGTCCTCCAGAAAAAGATGTTCAGTGGTCCGAACAAGGAATGGTTTCTTCATATAAATTTATTCAAAAATTATGGATCCTGCATAATGATATAAAAAAAATTATATCAAGTAGTAAAAATCAAAACAAAGATAAGGATCTGGAAAAATTTGTAAACCATATGATTGCAAAGATCACAACAAATTTAGAAAAATTTAATTATAACGTAATCATAGCCAATATGTATGAAACCTACAATTTTTTAGTGAATAACATAAAAAAAAGTGAAAATTTTCAAAATTTAAAAATAAATTATTTAAAAATTCTTGTATGTTTTTCACCTATAATTCCACACTTTACAAATGAGTGTATTCAAGATCTAGGAGAAGTTGGCAAATCAGAATGGCCAAAATATAATTTATCTATAATAAATGATGATAAAATAAAAATTGTTGTACAAATTAATGGAAAAAAAAGGTCTATTTTAAATATTAAAAAAGGTATTGAAGAAAATGATGTTTTAGACCTTGCAAAAAAAGATAAGATTATAGAAAAATATTTAAAAGATAAAGAAACAAAGAAAATAATATTTATAAAAGATAGACTGATAAACATTTTAATTAATGAATAAATTTTTCAAATTATTAATAATAATTTTTTTTCTAAAGAGTTGCTCGTATGAACCAATACATTTAAAAAAAAATTTTAATTTTCAATTTGCTAAAATAAGTTTTGAGGGAGAAAAAAAAATTAACGAAACAATTAAGAGAAAATTGCAATCTAATACCAAAGGTGAAATAAAATATGATTTATTCTTTAAATCAAAAAAAAACAAAGAAATAATTAAATCAGACACAAAAGGAGATCCAAAAATATTTAAGATTATTATTAGTGTAGAATACAAAGTATTCAAAAATGGTGAGCAAATTTTACAAAACAAATCTGTAAAACAATCAACATATAACAGTATAAATGATAAATATGAATTAACTCAATATGAGAATAATATTTTGAGAAGCTTATCAGATAACATATCAAATGAAATATTATTTTCTATAAAAGTACTAAATTAATGATAATAAAATCATTTGCATTAAATAAATTCGACAAAACAAATTTTAACATTTTTTTATTTTATGGAAAAAATGAAGGTTTAAAAAAAGAATTGATAAATAAAAACTTTTTCAAAAATTTTGAAGGTACTATAAATAATTACGTAGAAGGTGATTTTATGGATAATTTAGATAACATATCTAGTGAATTGCTAAATAAATCACTTTTTGAAAAAGATAAAATTATAATAATTTCAAGAGTTGGAGATAAAATACTTAAATTTATAGAGGAAATATTAAAAAAAAATTTGATTGATGTAAAAATAATTTTAAAAGCTGGGGTTTTAGAAAAAAGGTCAAAATTAAGAGCATATTTTGAAAAAAATAAGAGATTAGTAATAGTTCCTTTTTATGAAGATGGGGAAAACGAATTATTTTCAATTGTCGTAAACTTTATAAATAAGCACAACATTAAAATTTCAAGGGAATCGATAAATTTATTAGTTAGTAGAGCTAGTGGTGATAGGGAAAACCTAAACATAGAATTAGAAAAAATATTAAATTATTCTCTTTCTAAAAAAAATATAAATTATGAAACAGTTCAAGCACTTAGCAATCTAGCAGAAAACTATAATGTAAATGAATTAGCTGATAGCTATCTATCAAAAAACAAAAAAAAAATTTCTAAAATATTAAATGAAAATAATTATTCAGAGGAAGATTGTGTTTTAATTTTAAGAACAATTTTAAATAAGTCTAAAAGATTAATGTATATTATTGAAAATATGAAATTGAGTAAAAATATTGATGATGTTTTATCAAGTATAAAGCCTCCCGTATTTTGGAAAGAAAAAGAAAATGTAAGAAAACAAGCAATTGCATGGGATTTAGAAGACCTAAAAAAAAAGATTTATGAAATTAATGAAGTCGAGACATTAGTTAAAACTGACTCTAAAAATTCACTGAATCTTATATCTAATTTTATTGTAAATCACTAATAATTAGATTTGATAATATTTATAAGTCTGTCTAATTGCTCAATTTCTTTATATTCAATACTTAAGGTTCCAGAATTGTTTTTTTTATTATTCAAAAATACTTTCATTCCAATTTTGCTAGATAGTTCATCTTCTGTTGCAACTATATTTGGGTCTTTTGAACTAATAACTTTTTTACTGCCGCTTTTTAAAAGTTTAACCAAGTTTTCACTTTGTCTGACAGATAATTTTTTCTTTACTATTTTGTCAGCTAATAAAATAGCATTTTCTAAACCAACTAGTATTTTTGCATGACCTTGGGAAATTTTTTGGTTTCTTATCATATCAATTATTTTATTAGGTAATGAAAGCAATCGAATAGAATTTGAAATATGCGATCTACTTTTACCTATAAATTTGGCAACCTTATCTTGATCATAATTAAATTTATCTATAAGATTTTTATAACTTTCTGCTTCTTCAACAGGATTAAGATCTTTTCTTTGAACATTTTCTATAATAGCTAATTCGAGTGATTTTAAATTATCTGCTGATATTATTAAAACTGGTACTTCATGAAGTCCTGCTTTTTGAGCTGCCTGCCATCTTCTTTCGCCCGCTATAAGTTCATATTTACCTTCTTCATCATCTGAATTTCTTACTATTAGAGGTTGGATAATTCCTCTTTCTTTGATTGAATTAGTTAGTTCATCTAAAGCTTCTTTTTCAAAAAATTTCCTAGGTTGATTTTTATTTGGAACTATTGAGCCAATAGAAATTTTAGAATTTGAGCTCTTAATGTCGATATCTCCAATTAGTGAGGACAGGCCCCTTCCTAATCCTTTCTTATTTTTAAAAGGATTTATCATGCTGCACTCTCTACTTGTTTATCTTGCTCTAAAAATTCCTCCGTAAATTTAAAGTAAGCCTTGCTTCCTGGACAAATTTTATCATAATGGAGAGCAGGCATGCCATGGGATGGTGCCTCCGATAATCTTACATTTCTTGGAACGGCAGTTGAGTAAACCTTGTCTTTAAAATAATTTCTTGCTTCTATTTCAACTTGACCTGATAACTTGTTCCTTTTGTCAAACATTGTAAGAAGAATACCTCTTATTTCAAGACTTGGATTTAAATTGGATTTAATTCTCTCAATAGTTTTAATTAGTTGCGTAATACCCTCCAATGCAAAAAATTCTGTCTGTAAAGGCACTACCAGAGCTTCAGATGCTACCAATGCCATAATTGTAAGTAAGCTCAAAGATGGAGGACAGTCAATTAGGATATAATCATATGTTGCTCCAGAATCATTTAAAATAGCGGTTAATTCATCTTTTAATTTAAAGGCTCTACGATTATCTCCTGCTGTTTCAACTTCAAGACCTGATAAATCAACATTTGATGTTATTAGATTCAAATTTTTAAAACTTGTAGATTGTATCACTTCATTAATTCTCTTATTTCCATTTAAAACACTATAAATAGTTAATTCTGAATTTGTAGTATTTGATAATCCTAGACCAGTTGTAGCGTTGCCTTGTGGATCTAAATCTATCACAAGTATTTTTTTATCTCTCATGGACAATCCTGCAGCCAGGTTTATTACAGTGGTTGTCTTGCCTACTCCACCTTTTTGATTAATGACTGAAATAATTTTTTTGTACATGTTTTTTTCTTAAATAAATTTTTTATTTATATTAAAAGTGTTTTGAAATATATTTTTAATAACAACCATCAACTGAATATTCACATAATTTTTTTTAAGCATCTTTTTTTTCCAAATTTGAAATTTTAACAATAAGTGAGTCCTTATTTGTTAAACTTTTTTTTTCTTCATAATCAAATTTCCAAACTTCAAGGGTATCTTTTAATATTTTTTTTCCGCTTGCTCCTAAGAATGCAACTATGTATTTAAAATTTTTAAAATTTGTTTTTGCTATTTGAAATATTGTAGGCAAAGGTTTAAATGCTCTGGAGATTATAAGATCGGTTTTTAATTCTTTTTCGTTAAAAATATTTTTCTGGTAAATTTCACAGTTTAAATCAAATTTTTTAGTCATTTGTTTCAAGAAACTGCTTTTATGGTAACTTTTTTCATAAAAAATTAGCTTAAATGTTGGATTTTTTGATTTCATCAGAATCCCAAGAACTATACCAGGCAAACCCGCTCCTGATCCAAGATCAGTACATATATTTATATCTTTTTTATCAACAAAATCAATAGTTTGTGCACTATCTTTAATGTGTCTTGTATTTATTGACTTTTCTGTCGAATTACTAATTAAATTAATAGTTTTATTTCTTAAAATTATTTCTCTCGAGAATTCTTCTAACTCCAACAATGTTTCACGTGAAACATTTTTGAATTTTAATTTTTCAATTTTTAAAAAATCCGAATCAATCAAGCTATATGCTTAATAGACTTTCTTTTTAGATGAGACAACAAAATATATACAGCAGCAGGAGTAATTCCATCAATTCTTAAAGCCTGTCCCATAGTTTTAGGCTTAATTTTTTTAAATTTTGATTTAACCTCGTTTGATAATCCAGAAAAAGTGTCATAATCTATATTTTCTGGTATAGTTAAATTTTCATCTCTTTTAAACGCAAGTATATCAGCATTTTGTTTCTTTAAATAACCTTTGTAATGTGAACTTATTTCCAATTGTTCATCTATTTCACGTGAAAAATACTTGATTTCAGGCCATATTTCTCTAATTTTACTCATATTTACTGATTTTTGAGCTAATACTTGATGGGCTGAACGTCTAATACCATCTTTAGCAATATTTATTCCATATTTCGAGATTTTAGACGGTGTAATGTATAATTTATCCATTTTAGTCTGAATCTTTGACAATTGATCTCGTTTTTCATGAAATTTTTCTTTTCTCTTATTTAAAACTAACCCGTTTTTTATACCAATTTCTGTTAATCTAATATCAGCATTATCTGACCTTAGTGTAAGTCTATACTCAGCTCTTGAAGTAAACATTCTATAAGGCTCTACAACTCCTTTGGTTATAAGATCATCAATCATTACTCCTATATACGCTTCTGATCTATCGAGAATAAATGCCTCTTTTCGCTTTATCGCCAGTGCAGCATTTGCGCCTGCAATCAATCCTTGAGCTGCGGCTTCCTCATAACCAGTTGTTCCATTTATCTGACCTGCTAAAAATAAATTTTTTATTTTCTTTGTCTCAAGTGTTATAAAAAGTTCCCTTGGATCAACAAAATCGTATTCGATTGCATAACCTGGCCTTAATATTTTTACATCTTCTAAACCATTGATTTTACTACATATTTCTTCCTGTATGTGTGCAGGTAATGATGTGGATATACCATTTGGATAAATTACATGGTCATTTAATCCTTCGGGCTCTAAAAAAATCTGGTGTCTTTGTTTGTCAGCAAATTTTTTTATCTTATCTTCAATTGAAGGACAATATCTCGGACCCACTCCCTTTATACTTCCTGAGTAGATGGCACTTCGTTTTATATTCTTAGAAATAATTTGATGAACTTCTTGGTTGGTATATGTCATTCTACAGGAGATTTGTTTATTGAGATTTTTTTTAGTTAGAAAAGAAAAAAAATATGGATCATGATCTGCATGCTGCTCTTCTAAATTTTTAAAATTTATTGTACGGCCATCAAGCCTTGGGGGTGTGCCAGTTTTTAATCTTCCAATTTTAAAATTATATTTTTTTAATTGCTCACTCAAACCAGTTGAAGGTTTTTCATTAAATCTTCCTGCGGGTATTTTATCACCTCCAATATGTATTAAACCATTCAAAAAAGTGCCAGTTGTTAAAATTATTTTGGATGATTTAATTTCTTTTCCTGATTGCGTAATAAAGCCTATTATATTATTTTTTTTAAAATTAAATGATATTACTGGGTCTGAAAAAATTGTTAAATTACAATAGTTTACAAGTTTTTCTTGCATATATTTTTTATATAATGATCTATCACTTTGAGTTCTTGGTCCTCTTACAGCTGGCCCTCTACTTTTATTTAGTAATCTAAATTGAATACCAGATTTGTCTGCAACTTCGCCCATGACACCGTCTAGCGCATCTATCTCTCTCACGAGATGGCCTTTACCTAATCCTCCGATTGCTGGGTTGCAAGACATTTCTCCAATTGTATCAAATCTATGAGTAAAAAGAGCAGTGTTAACTCCTATTCTAGCTGATGCGGCTGCAGCTTCACACCCTGCATGACCACCTCCGATTACAACGACATCAAATGTTAACTCATTTTTCATAATTGTAATTTATTATTGATATTAAAATTTACAAGGAAACACTAAAAAATGTTGAAAAAGGCAATAATTACAACGATTATTTTCCAATGCAGAAGTCATTGAAAATTGAACCTAATACCTCTTCGACATCGACTTTGCCAACAATCATTCCAAGATGTCTTGTTGCCAATCTTAAATCTTCCGCCGCTTTATCAAAATCTCCCAATGATTTTTTTTGTTCAAAGTTTTTTAAATGCTCGACACAATTTTTAAGATTAGATCTGTGTCTTTCTCTGGTTATGTAAATATCTTCAGTTGAAATAAATTTATTTTTTAAATTTTCTTTTATAAGATTTATAAGTTTATCTAAATTTTTTTCCTGCTTTACTGATATAAAAATTGGATTATGGTTTGTTATTTCATCACTAATAGAATCAATTCCAAGATCTGATTTATTTACAACTAAAATTGCTTTTTTCATTGTAAGATCATCAAAAAAATCAGTAAAATCAGTGCTTTTTGGCTCTACAACAATAATGTTAAGGTCAGCATTTTCGGCCTTCTCTAAGGCTAATTTTATTCCTTTTTTTTCTATTTCATCTTTTGAAAATCTTATTCCTGCGGTATCAGATAAAATAACTGAGAAACCATCTAAATTTAAGTGAGCCTCAATAACATCTCTCGTAGTACCTTCAATTTCAGAAACAATTGCAATATCTCGTCTTGATAAATAATTTAAAAGTGAAGATTTACCAGCATTAGTAGGTCCAACAATTGCGATTTTAAAACCTTCTCTAATTTTTTCTCCTATTCTTTGGTCATTTAATATTTTTTCTATTTCAATTATAATTGTTTTTGTTTCAGAGTGAATATTTTTCAGAATATCGCTAGGTAAATCATCTTCGGGAAAATCAATTTTTGCCTCTAGATTTGATAGTATTTTTATTAGTCTTGCTCTTAATGAATTAAATTTTTCTGAACTTTTACCAGACATAATTTTGATAGCTTGTTGTCTTTGAATTTCTGTCTCAGATGAAATCAAATCAGATATACTTTCCGCTTTAAGTAAATTAATTTTGCCATTTTGAAAGGCAATCTTAGTAAATTCGCCAGGTTCCGCTAATCTACATCCATCAATTTTTGAAATAGATAAATGCATGGCGTCAATAACTGCTTTGCTGCCATGGACATGAAATTCTGCCATATCCTCACCTGTGTAACTCTCAGGGCTCGGAAACCATAATAAGATTCCCTCATCAATTAACTCATTTGTTTCAGGATTTTTAAATTTTCTTAATGACGCAATTTTTGGACCTGGAATTGGTAAAAAAGTCATACTTTCCAATACTTTTTTTGTATCTAATCCCGACACCCTTATTACTGCAATACCGGACAATCCTGGTCCTGAAGAAAGTGCATATATAGTCATTTTATTATAGCTACAATATGAATTTAATATAAAAATAATTCAATGATTATTTGGCTAGCATCTTATCCAAAAA
>MDTD01085973.1_pt1 | contig 11062 bp, 11 predicted proteins | sample 811221 | NCBI WGS metagenome assembly MDTD01 (sample SAMN05326646, study PRJNA326480) | marine metagenome | isolation source: seawater | place: Pacific Ocean: South West | collected 2011
ATTCGATAAAATAAAAGATTTAGAAATAAGCTTTGATGTAGCCTAATGAACATTACACCCGTATGGACCATGAAGGCCAAAAATGAAAATGAGCATTTTCTCGAAGCAGAGAAAATAGTCGAGATAGAGGGTGTGATTAAAGAAATCAACAGCTTGAACAACCGCATCACCATTTTATTGGAGGGCGGTGCAGCAGAATCTGCCTGTGTAATTTGTGATATGCAGGCCGACCAAACAGATGACCTCAAAGACTACCGGCCGAAAGACACCATAAGGCTAAAAGGAGTGTTCAAAGGTTTTTTGAAAGATGCCATTTTTTTGAATTGCGTCATTTCCCAAAGATGAACCAATGAATAAACTGATACCGATCATCTTTCTGTTCGTTTTTTACGGACAGCCACCAATGCAAGAAAAAATAATCGCCCGACAAGGGCGGGTGGCTTTTTTCTCGTACACTGCCGTTGAGAATATTAAAGCCGAGAACAATCAGGTTTTGAGCATCATCGATCTGTCGACCCATGAGATTGCAGTAAGCATGTTGATGAATGCATTTGTATTCGAAAAGGCCCTGATGCGCGAACATTTCAATGAAAGCTATGTGGAGTCCGACATTTATCCTAAAGCTACCTTTGAAGGCAAGATCATCGACTTTGACCCCACCATAGAGGGCGACCAGACCAGAATGGTCAGGGGCACTTTTTCTATGCACGGGGTTACAAAAGAACTGGAGATAAAAACCAAAATAGAGAACTTAGGGGGCAAGTACACACTGTCAGGTACCTTTGAGGCCTATGTCAAAGATTACAATATCAAGATTCCACCACTTTTGGCGGGAAACATTGCAAAAACCATTTCTGTGGATTTTCGATTTGAATATGAACCCTATGAAGGCTAGAGCAACAATATTACTTTTGGTATTGACCGGTATGTCGCATACGGTGGTCTCACAAAATCTTTTGGACATTCTTGAAGACGAACAGCAAGATATTCCACAGTATACCCAAGCTACGTTCAAATTCAGTAGAATTGCCTTTGGCCATTCCATTGAGACCCGAAAAAAAGGATTGCTCGATATTTTTGTGGCCAATCGTTTCTGGAACACTCCGGAGGAAAGAACCCAAAGCTTTGCCGCCGATCGGCTAAGTACCCGTATTGCGCTCGAATATGGCATCAGCGATAAATTTTTGGTCGGCGTGGGCGGTACCACTTTCGATGGCCTTTTCGATGGTTTTGTCAAATATAAGTTGGTTCAACAGCGCAGTGACCAAAAGGGGTCGCCGATAAGTATCACGCTGCTGCAAAGCACGAGCTATTTTAGCGAAGCGTTGGCATCACCCAACATTGAAGACGATTTTTCCCATAGGCTCTCGTTCACGTCACAAATGCTCATTGGCAAAAAGATCACCCCTAATTTCTCACTGCAAATAGTGCCTACATTCGTCCATAGAGGGCTCGTGCTTTCAAATGAAGACCCCCAGAACCATTTTGCCATAGGCTTCGGGGGAAGGTATAAACTGGGCAACCATGTATCGGTGGTATCAGAATATTATTATACTGCCAACCCCATAAAATCTTTTGATACCTACGGACCTTTTGCCTTGGGGGTCAATTGGGAAATTGGCGATGTCATGTTACAATTCATGCTCACCAATGCAGTGCGAATGGTAGAAGATGCCTATATCACCAGAACAAGGCATAACTTTAACTTCAGAAATCCAAATCTGAACTTCGGTTTTAACATGACCTACGTCATCCATTTTAAACGAAAGTTGAAAAATGTGACTGACGGCAAACACTAAAAGCAGACCTTTTGATGTTAAAAAGTAGCCTCACCATTTTTTGTCCCCTCCTTTTTTTATCCCTCCTTAAATAAATACATCTATCATCATCGCAAGAATCTTCCTTAAAACAGCAAAGCGGGAAGCCTAATTCCAACGATTTTATTGGGAGTTTAATCGACAAAATGCATTATTTATCGATAAAAGTGAAAAACCTATGAAAAATTCATAAGTATGGCAGCAAGATGGTTGGGGATATTTGTAATCTATTAACGCCCTAAATCTTAAGTTATGATACGTTCGATTACCTACAAACTGTCTTTTTTTATTGTATTGCTGGTCTGTACCCATGGTATAAGTGCCCAAGACCAAAATGATTATACCACCAACCTTGAGACCGATAAAAGGGTCGGTGATTATCTTGACCTATTGCAGCAAGGTTATTCTGAAGAAGAAATCTTTCAAGACCTTGGCAATGCCAACCTCTTGGCCGAAAACTACGAAGCAGCGGCCTTTTGGTACGAGAAATTACTGCAACTCAACAACCACAAAAGCTTTAACGACAACTATCGCGAACGCTATAGCTACGCTTTGGCAAAGTTGCAGGGAAATAGCCCAAAGCAAGGGGGCGATAAAAATTGGACCGCCTACATAAAAGCAGATTATATGCCAGGGCAAGGTAGGTTTGACAAAGAATTGGCTGCCCCAAAAGTGTTGCCACAAACAACCTTGGCCGCCACCCAACCAAGGCAATCGAGTTTGTTGCCAACAAACGAGGGCTATGCCCCTGCCATGGCCATTACCAAAGATGGACGCATTGCTTATTTCAGCAAGGCGGTCTATAAAAAACCTTTGACCGGTATCTTCTCTAAAAAGCAGTTGATCCATGAGATCTACCGTGCCGAAAATATCGGTGGAAAGTGGAAGAACATACAAAAGGTTACGGTGTGCCCTGAATACTTTTCTGCAAAACACCCTACCGTATCTGAAGATGGAAAACGGTTGTTCTTTGCCTCTGATATGCCCGGAAGCTACGGAGAATTTGATATCTACGTGGCAGACATCAAACCAGACGGAAGCTTTGGAATTGCCAAAAACTTGGGGCCAAAGGTCAACACAAAGAAAGATGAGCTCTACCCCACCCTTTTCAACGGCACCCTCTTGTTCTTTGCCTCTGAAGGTCGAGAAGGCTATGGCGGGCTTGATCTATATGCCTCTCAGGTAACCCATAACAGTCTAACCACTTCGGTCAACTTGGGTAGCCATATCAACAGCAGCCGTGACGATTTTGCCATAACGCTACAACCTGAGAAAGGCTTGGGGTATGTGGTATCGAACCGTGGTAACGACAATCGGGTGGCACAGCATAGCATATCATATGGTGATCGCACCGACAATACCTTAATGGCAAACCGCGATGCGAAGTTGATACAGATGTTGAACGATGAATCCAGTATAGAATATTCAAATACTGTTTTTGAAAACGAATAATTATAGTTGACGCTCGTATTGTGACAGAATAAATCGGTCAGATCTTAGGGGTTAAATCTGGTTTTAAACATTTGCCACAGTTTTCATAAGTCGTTGGCCAAAAGCCAAAATACTGGCAACAATGTTTTTAGGGAAACGGGTTGTATTATTCAATCTGGCCGATTTTGAATACAGGAAAGGACGCTTTTTTTAGCGTCCTTTCCTTGTTTATCATATGTTACAGCAGCATCCATATTCTCTTCCCTTCTTATTTTTCTTGACAAACTATCAGAAAAACCATCTTAACAAAATGTGCATTTGAACGAAAATGACTACAAAAAATATGTTATTTTTTAAAAACCATTTATATTGACCCTTGAATAATACAACCCTAATTCAAAGAAAGTCCTAAATCTTACGCTTATGAAAACGTATTTCTACACCAAAACAGCTACTTGGCCACAATTGTCAACCAATCCCATACGCTTTAATGGGTTTAAACCCGGTACAGTTCAGTAACCGCGGTTTTTCATTTTTATCGGCTTTTGTAACCTAAGGGCAACGTAAATCGGACAGTTTGTCCTTTTTCCTGCCTAGGCGGTGCAATCCCTTTGTGCTACAAATAGAAGCCCCTAGCCCCCTACAATACTTCGGGCCCACCATTGGTTAAAATTCCTTTGGTGTCGCCGACACTGTATTGATGCTATATACCAGATAACCCAAATCATTAACGACATGAGAACGACCGTGACCAAGGTCATCATCATTGACAGAGACCTACAACTACACCAACTTTACAGATCATACTTTGAAAATGCCCCTGAGTACGAATTGATCGGTATTTACGACAAGGTAAGCGCCGTTTTGTACGACATGGGGAGATCCATGCCCGACATCATCATCTCAGAAGTTTCGCTCAGCGGAATTTCAGGCTTGGAGGGAATCGAACACCTGAAAAAAAGGGATGCCTCTATCAAAATATTGATCATGAGCCAACAAAGTGATTTTGAAATCATCAAAAAAGCTTTCAAAAAAGGGGCCAATGGCTATTTGACCAAACCGGTTACCCGTAACCGCTTGTTCCATGCCCTGGATTCCATCCAACAATATGGTGCTGCCCTAGGGCACGATGTTGCCAAGATGATCATCAGTTCCTTTCAGCGAAAACCGCTAAAGACATTCTCAAAAAGGGAAAACCAAATCATCGAGTATCTTGGTCAGGGGTTCACGTACAAGGATATCGCAGAAAAGCTCTTCGTTACACCGAGCACCGTGAATTTTCACATTCAGAACATTTATTTGAAACTGAATGTAAACTCAAAATCGGAGGCACTCGAGAAGTTGCGACAACTCGAAGCTTTTCAATTGGACCATAGCTAATAGTTTATAATTGAAATAAAAAAACCCGCAATTTTAAATTGCGGGTTTTAATTTAATTTAGCCTATTAAGGTTACTTGACTTCTTCGAAGTCTACGTCTTCTACATTGTCGCCTTCTGCGGCACCACTTGAGGCACTGTCGCCCCCGGCATCGGCAGATGCCCCGCCACCATTGGCCTGGGCAGCTTCAGCCTGCGCTTTGTACATTTCCTCCGAAGCAACTTTCCAAGCTTCATTGATCTTTGTCAAAGCGGGTTCTATAACCGCCACATCTTTGCTCTCGTAGGCCTTCTTCAATTCTTCCAGAGCTTCCTCGATTGGCTTTTTCTTGTCATCAGACAATTTATCGCCAAACTCTTTCAGTTGCTTTTCGGTCTGGAAGATCATGGCATCGGCCTCGTTCAGCTTGTCTGCCTTTTCTTTGGCCTTCTTATCGGCCTCGGCATTCGCTTCGGCCTCCGCCTTCATTTTTTCTATTTCCTCTTCCGTCAACCCTGATGAGGCCTCGATTCTGATATCCTGTGACTTGCCCGTGGCCTTATCGGTAGCTGACACCTTGATGATACCATTGGCATCGATGTCAAAGGTTACCTCGATCTGGGGCACACCCCTTGGCGCTGGTGGAATACCGTCTAGGTGGAACCTACCTATGGTCTTGTTGTCTGCGGCCATGGGACGCTCACCTTGTAGCACATGTATCTCGACCGAAGGTTGGTTATCTGCTGCGGTAGAGAAAATCTGTGACTTTTTGGTAGGTATGGTCGTGTTCGCCTCGATCAATTTGGTGAACACACCGCCCATGGTCTCAATACCCAGTGAAAGTGGGGTAACATCCAACAGCAATACATCTTTGACGTCCCCTGTCAAAACACCACCTTGAATGGCCGCTCCAATGGCTACCACTTCATCGGGGTTCACCCCTTTTGATGGCTTCTTGCCAAAGAATTTTTCAACCGCTTCTTGTACGGCTGGTATTCGGGTAGAACCACCTACCAAGATGATCTCATCGATATCGCTCTTTGAAAGTCCGGCTGCCTTTAGGGCAGACTCGCAGGGCTCAATGGTCCGTTTTACCAAATCGTCGATCATCTGCTCGAACTTGGGTCGAGATAACGTTTTGACCAAGTGCTTGGGGCCTGAACCCGTAGCAGTAATATAAGGTAGGTTGATCTCGGTCTGGGTCGAAGATGATAGTTCGATCTTTGCTTTTTCGGCAGCTTCTTTCAAACGTTGCAAAGCAATCGAATCTTCACGCAGATCAATACCTTCTTCTTTCTTAAACTCTTCTGCCAACCAATCAATAATTTTCTGGTCAACATCGTCACCTCCCAAGTGGGTATCACCATCCGTGGCCAACACTTCGAATACGCCGTCACCCAACTCTAGGATAGATACGTCGTGGGTACCGCCTCCGAAGTCAAAAACAACCACTTTTTGATCTTTGTCTTTTTTGTCCAATCCGTAGGCCAATGATGCCGCAGTGGGCTCATTGATGATACGCTCTACGGTTAGGCCTGCGATTTCACCCGCCTCTTTGGTCGCTTGACGCTGGGCATCGTTGAAGTAGGCCGGTACGGTGATCACCGCACGGGTCACGTCTTGGCCCAGGTAATCTTCGGCCGTCTTCTTCATTTTTTGAAGAATCATGGCCGATAGTTCTTGCGGTGTGTACAACCTGCCATCGATATCGACACGGGGCGTATCGTTATCGCCCTTGACCACTTTATAGGCTACCCGTTTTGCTTCATCTTTAACTTCAGAAAACTTGGTGCCCATAAATCGTTTAATGGAATATATGGTCTTTTCAGGGTTGGTTACCGCTTGCCGTTTGGCCGGGTCGCCAACCTTTATTTCACCTCCCTCGACAAAGGCAATAACCGAAGGGGTGGTTCTTTTTCCTTCCGCATTGGGTATTACTACAGGCTCGTTACCTTCCATTACCGAAACGCACGAGTTGGTAGTACCCAAGTCTATACCAATAATTTTACTCATATTTTTAAAGTTCTAGTGTTGAAATTCGTTTTTCGCTCGCCCAAAGACTGTCAATGATCGTGCCATCGGCAGAAATATGACAAGGTGGCAGTTTCAAATATGAAATACGAAATCTAGGAACAATAAAATGACATGACAGGGGCAATCGCACGTTTGTACCGCTTTCCCAAAACATGGGCCAACAACAATTTTTTAAATATCTGATGATTCGTTGGGCATTTTGGTGGAAATGTGTCACTTCGACCGTCCCGACTGTAAATGTAGCGATGTATCGAGAAGCGAATTTCCCAAACGGAAAATCTTGGCCGGTCGGGTTCTCGCTATTCTTCCCATTCGTAAAAAACAATCTTACGAACAGGCGGTTTTGGTTCCACATACCGTAAGTGTCCAATGGGTAAATTTGAACATTCAAATGATGTAAAAAAATTGGCCTTCCCGATTTTTTACTTCGAATTTCGCGTTTCGTATTTCGTACTTTGTGTTTTCGCTCTTCTTATATTTGAACAAACATTCGTTTAGATGGAATGCATCAGCATTTTTGATATGCTCAAAATAGGTGTCGGGCCCTCGAGCTCACATACGTTGGGCCCTTGGCGGGCCGCCGAGCGGTGGATTTCCGAACTGATAGAGGAAGGGATCTTCTATGATGTCAAAAAAGTGCAGGTACACCTTTTCGGGTCGCTCTCACTTACAGGAAAGGGTCACGCCACCGATTTGGCAGTCGTATTGGGCCTTTCAGGTGCCGATCCCGAAACCATACCGGTAGCCGATATAGAAGGTATCGTGGCGCAGGTCAAAGAAAGCGGCGAACTTATCTTTAACGGACTTTCAACCATTCCCTTTGTCATTGAAGAGGATATTGTTTTCGAAAAAGACTTTTTGCCCTTTCATGCCAACGGTATACGCTTTACGGCCATACTTAGATCAGGTGAGGCCGTCAGTGAGACCTACTACTCCATAGGCGGTGGGTTTGTGGTGAAAGAAGAACGTATCAACTCAAAAAAAAACCGGGAGACCTTCAAAACCTTTCCTTTTCCCATCCAAACAGGGAAAGAGTTGTTGCAGCATTGCAAAACCGGGCAAAAAAGTATTTCAGAGATTGTATCGCAGAACGAATTGTCGCTAAGAACCGAAGAAGAAATAGACGAAAAATTAAGGCAAATTTGGCATACCATGCTCGAGTGTATGTACTTGGGCTGCCATACTGAGGGTAAATTGCCCGGTGGCCTCAATGTAAAACGTCGGGCCTATGAGATGCACCAAAAGCTGAAGGGCGATCTGCCCTACTCCAATCCCCAAGAATGGTTGGAGGCCATTCGGCTTACAGAGGTTAAATTTCGCTCCATTCTAAAATGGGTAAGCTGTTTCGCCTTGGCCGTCAACGAGGTAAACGCCTCATTGGGCCGGGTGGTCACGGCGCCCACCAATGGCAGTGCTGGGGTCATTCCGGCCGTATTGATGTATTATATGGTCATTGAAAACCACGAGGCCGACTTCAAGCATATAAAGAAGTTTTTGCTGGTGGCCGGCGAAATTGGCAGCATCTTTAAAAAAGGGGCCACCATTTCAGCGGCCATGGGCGGTTGCCAAGCAGAAATCGGGGTATCATCGGCCATGGCCGCCGGTGCATTGACCGAATTGATGGGCGGTACGCCCGAACAGGTGTTGATGGCCGCCGAAATCGCCATGGAACACCATTTGGGGCTCACCTGTGATCCCATTGCCGGTCTGGTACAGGTACCGTGTATCGAACGTAACAGCATGGGGGCCATAAAGGCCATCAATGCCGCCGAACTTGCTTTGGATAGCGACCCTGAAGAGGCCAAAGTGCCTTTTGACAAGGTGGTCAGCACCATGTGGGAGACCGCCAAGGACATGAACAGCAAATACAAGGAAACCTCTGAAGGCGGCCTTGCCGTAGGTGTCAACCTCAGTGATTGCTGAGCGTATTTCGGGGCTTGCAGTGCAAAAGTTTACAAAAGGCATATACAAACCATGAAAAAGAAACTCCTTATTGTTTTGGCGATGGTTCTTGTGGTGGCCGCGGCAGTGGGCGGCTTCCATTATTCGAAAATCATCAATGCAAAGGGCAGCGAAGACATCCTTTATCTAGAACCCGAAGACAAGTTTGAAACGTTTGCCGACATTATTTCACATCCCACCCTTCAAAACAAGGTGATCTATGTCGATTTTTGGTTTACGGGCTGCCCCTATTGTCGTAAGGAATTCAAAGCCATGCCAATGGTGAAGGCACACTTTAAGGACAACGAAGATTTGGTGTTTCTCTATTTGGGAAAAGACAGGCGCATACCGGGTGAAAAATTTCGGTGGAAAAAAATGATAGCGGACAAAAACCTGACCGGGGCACACTACTTTATGGGTATCGACCAATACCAAAATATCTGGAAAGAGACCGTTAAAGACACCTCGGTGACCCAGGGCTTTCCACACTTTTTGATCGTTGACCGCAAGGGCACTATCGTCGATGACGATGCCCCATGGCCAAGTGAGCCCGCGCTTATCGCCGCGTTGGAAGAGGTGTTGGCAAACCCTTAAACCATATCAGATAAGGAAAACTTAAACGTTAGGAAACATTTGTAAACACTTGAAAATGTTTAAATCGCGCTTTGAGCACTAGAATTGTACCTGTTTATCAAATGATCACTTTTTTTGCCATATTGCATATATAACCAAGTTGGCAACAAGCTGAAAAATGACCAGTACTTTAAATAAAATTATTGCCGAAACACCAATCTTTGAGGATTCTAAAACTTTAGAATTACTTGAATATTTTAATTCAATTAAAGGTCAAGGCTTTTTAACGAAAGAACAATGCTTGAAAATCTTAAAATGGAAATCTCCAAGACCACTAAAACATTATAATAAAAACAGCAACCAAGATTTTAAAAAAATTACTAGTCTCGCTTTTCAACAAGAGGATGAAAAATTAAAAATCCATATACTGACAGCTTTAATTGGTGTCAAATATCCTTCAGCTTCTGCAATACTTATGTTCATAGACCAAAGTTATCCTGTACTTGATATTAGGGTATGGAAACAATTGTATAATCTCAATTATGTAAATACCAATCCAAATGGACAAAATTTCACATTGGAAGAGTGGAATATATATTTAAAAGTCATTAGAAATATTGCTACTAAATACAATACAACAGCTCGACAAATTGAAAAACAGCTTTTCGACTTCGATAAATCAACTCAAATAGGAAATCTATACTAATTCGTAATGCTAACTTTAGTATGTGGTTTATAATGTAGACTACAGTTAGCTTTGTGCATACTAAAATTAGCAATGGATTCTAATTCAGAAATACTAATAAAATTTGGCAATCGAGTTCGTGAATTACGCAAACTCAAAAATCTATCTCAAGAAGAACTTGCTTTTAGAGCAGATGTTCACAGAACCTACATTGGGATGATAGAACGTGCTGAAAAAAATATTACACTTCTCAATATTGAAAAAATTGCTAGTGCTTTAGAAGTAAGCATAAACGATTTATTCAATGAAACCAGAAGCTAAATACATTACAATTTCGGACAATAAAAACAGAATAGAACAACTACTTATGGAGTTAGTTCTAGAGCCAAGAATAAAAGCTCTTGTTTGGTCGCAAATAACTAGGCAAACCCCAAATATGAAAATAGGTTATCCAGGTCAGCATTTGGCTTCCTTGATAACAGGTGTCGAAGGTTCTCGAACAGGTGCAAGAGGAGATGATTTAGTTGACGGAACAGAAGTTAAATCTTGTAGTAGAGTTGACCAGTTGGATTCTTGTAAAGATTGTAAACAAAAAGTTTTAAGAATAGAAACTGCCTGCCCACATTGTGGTTCTACTAATTTAAAAAGGATGGATGACAGTAAATGGCTTTTTTCTGTTAAATCAGAGGAAGAATTAAAGCTATTAACTAAAGACCTTGACCGAGTGTTTTTAACAATTGCAGATTATCCAAATTTTGCAGATGACGACTTTGACACAATTCGTTTCCAAGCATTCGAAATGTGGAATAATACCGAAAGACACAAGCACTTCACTAGTTTAATGACAAACTACTACAACAAAATATTTTTAGAGCATATTAGTAGAAATGCAAATAAAACTCCTGCACCAAAGAATTTTTGGCCATATTCATATCAATTCTATTTGTGTAATCCTGTAAAAGTGTTTGAATGTATTGTTTCTAACGCAAATACTACACCTCAAATTAATATCACGCATTATGTTGAACCAGATTTTGATAGAAGTTTGCTAGTTCCTGAATTAATGCCAACAAATTTACTTTCACAAGAAGAGATTAACTTAATTATTGAGAATGTACCAGAATATATTTTGTCATCTCAAATTGTAAGTGTCCCTAAAAACAGCTACGGTTAAAAATAGAATATTAACCGTAAATTCAAGGACATGAAAAGAAGTCGATTCA
>MDTD01189836.1_pt1 | contig 11062 bp, 9 predicted proteins | sample 811221 | NCBI WGS metagenome assembly MDTD01 (sample SAMN05326646, study PRJNA326480) | marine metagenome | isolation source: seawater | place: Pacific Ocean: South West | collected 2011
CCTGGAGTTTGGCGGGCGGTTTACCCCACCGGACTTTCTCGCCAACGATGTGTTCCAGAACTTTGAGTGCGATGCGCGACATGTGGTCCACGGCCTTGGTGGCATGCTTGCCGACTGCGGTTTCGCCTGAGAGCATCACGCAATCCGTGCCATCAAAAATCGCGTTGGCCACGTCGGAGGCTTCAGCGCGGGTGGGCGTGGGGAACTCAATCATGGATTCGAGCATCTGCGTGGCCACGATCACCGGTTTGCCGTAGTCGTGAGCCATGTTGATGATCTTTTTCTGGATGATCGGCACGGAGGCCAAATCCATCTCCACCCCCAGATCACCACGGGCAACCATGATCGAATCCGAAGCATCGACAATGTTTTCCAGGTCATCAATCGCCTGGGGCTTTTCAATCTTGGCGATGATCGGCAGCGGCAATCGGCCCTTGAGTTTGCGCTTCATGTATTGACGAAGCTTGATGACATCCTCAGCCTTGCGGACGAAACTCAAGGCCAGAAAGTCCACGCCATGCTCCATCGCCCAGTCCGCACATTTCCAGTCGTAGGCGGTGACCGAGGGGACGGTGAGCGCGGTTTCAGGCAGGTTCACACCCTTGGCAGAGGTCACCGTCCCGGGGGTGGTCACCGTGCCGATGAGCTTGTCTTCGGTCTTGTCCATGACCAGCACGTGGATATTGCCATCATTGATCATCAGACGCTGGCCGGGTTCGACTTCGTCGATGAGTCTGTCGTAGGTGACATTGAAGGTAACCGGCGCATCGGGATCTTCGCCGGTGAGAATCGGATCGCGCTGGAAATAGACGGGCTGGCCCATCTGAAGTTCAACGCCGCCTTCGACGACCTTACCCACCCGGATTTTCGGGCCGCAGAGGTCGCCCAGCACGCCCACGGGGATGCCGACTTCCTCGGAGGCTTGTCGGGCTGCGGTGAGCAGTTGCAGGTGGCTTTCGGGATCACCATGTGAAAAGTTGAGTCGGAACACGCGCACGCCGGACTCAATGAGGCGGGTGAGCACGGGAATTTCGCAACTGGCCGGACCCAAAGTTGCGATAATTTTGGTCAAGATGAAAGGTTTAGCGGGTATCACGCCGAAGATTCTAATACGAATAGGCGTTCGGTACGAGTGACCGAGGCCATCAAACCAACTTTTCACAGCAGTTTGAGACGCATGAACACCTTATCATCCGATCAGAAGTTACATTCCTGTCTGACCATTGATGTGGAAGAATACTTCCATATTGAGGCTGCACACGGCCATGTCTCGAAATCCCAGTGGGATAAAATGCCTTCCCGCGTTGCGAACAGTGTTCACAAGCTGTTGGAGTTGATGAGCCGACATCATTGTCAGGCCACGTTTTTTATTCTTGGCGATGTTGCAAAAAGATGCCCGCGATTGGCTAAAACCATTGTGGATGCTGGACATGAAGTCGCCAGCCACGGGACGAATCACGATCGACTTCACCGGCTGAACGCTGTTTCATTCGCCCAGGACCTGACCATCTCCAAGAAGATTCTTGAAGACCAGACGGGGCAGCAGGTGCTTGGCTATCGTGCTCCGACATTCAGCATGGTGCCTCAGACGGCATGGGCGATTGACGTTTTGCTTAATGCGGGCTTTGTCTATGACGCGTCGATTTTCCCGGTGATGCATCCTGCTTACGGTGTTCCCGATGCGCCGACACAGCCGTTTTACGTGACCGGGCCTTCGGGTCGACAGTTACTTGAGGTCCCGCCGCTGACATGGCACGTGGCCAGCAAAAATGTCGCGGTGGCTGGGGGTGGGTATTTCAGGCTTTTGCCGTTGTGGTTTATGAAGCGTGGGCTTAAGCAATCGCTGAGTCAGAATCGGCCTGCGGTGTTGTACTTTCATCCCTGGGAGTTCGACCCGGACATCCCGCGTTTACCTTTGCCATTGACGGGGCGACTGCGGACGTACATTGGTCTGCGCTCTGCCATGCGGAAACTCGATCACATTCTGAGCTTGCCGGGGCGACAGTGGACGACGATGTCATCCAATCTCGATCACTTCCGCGCGATCGCGGGTGGTGGTCAACCGTATGCACTTGCAGCATGAAATCAAGACAGCGGATCAGGGGTGGCGAGTAAGCGATACTGTGCAATTCACCCACACCATCGCCATGCATCTTGCTCGTTCCAATCAACCGTCAGTCACGCCGGCCACTCACCTGTCATCGTCCGAGACCTGCACGCCTCGAAAACAAAAAGGCTGTCCATGGTAAAGAACCAGCTTTCATTTTTTGTGACACAGAATGATTTGTTGTTAGCGTTGAGTGATGCTCAATCGAAGATTCTGTACGCTTTTTCTTTTCAGGAAAAAGGCAAAGAACCTAGCTTCTATCCATCCTCTGAACAGATTGAAGATTTTGGATTTATGTCTGTAGGTGATCAAAACCTTTCAAGATTGTATTTATTGATCGCACCAGATGATGCGCCCCAAACAAGAACTGTAGAACAGCGAAACGGAGACACAAGAAAATTCTATGATCAACTGTCTCACCCTAAAAGCGTGTCTTTAAAGGCAGGAGGATTACTTAAAAATTCGCTTTGTATTATTGCAGGCCAAGTTGGAACGATTTCTGATGATGAATGGTCGATCGCTTTGTTTATGTGTATCACTTCATCAATGAAAAAAAGGTTTACAAAAATACAGTCTTACTATGTTGATCATGAAGCCGCTAAAAAACTCGATGAAGGTTATAGGTTAACGACCAATATTAAATCACCGGCTGAATTTGATCTTACACGTTAAAAGTGATGTCCATGGCGTACAGTTCTGGTCCCAATCACCGGTGAGTGGCCGGCGTTGCTTAGGGTTCGTCGGATGTATTGCGATCAGGGCGCGGACGGGTAGATCAACACAGCAATGTGTGTTTGCCACCGTTGAATGAATGTTTTAACTGTTTTAAATCGAGATGAGACTCACGCTGCATGACACGTGACCGACGCACCGCCGACTGCTTCACCCAACAGCAGATCGAGCATGGGTTCCATCTTGACATCATACGGGGTCTGACCCCGTTTCGTTATCCGATATCATCCCAGTTCCAGATTCGTTCGTTCCCGACTCGTTTTTCTATAGGCAAAACAAGACCATTTCTCAAAATATAGGGTTGGCCTCGTTTGATAACGCCTTGTTTCACAAATCGAATCGGGTGATCTTCGAGTGTATTCTCAACCTTGTAGGCATGCCTCGTACCATAACAATACTTGTTGTATAAAAACAAGTCCTCTTCTGGGATGTACACACCAAACTGTGAATATTCACCAGTTTCAACAAATGTTATTTCGCACAGAACATTGTAAATAAAATCACCCGTCATCCTAACCCAACAAAGCTTATCAAACTTGGGAACATAACAATAAACTTCCTTGTAATTTCGGGTAAAACCAAAAAAGTCTTTGAACCATTGCCTTACAAGTTCATCCCCTCTATCAAGACGTACAATCGAGTCCCCTTCTGCACTGTTGCCATAATGTGGGTCGCAATAAAGTGTGTAGCCTGGTGTTAAGACATACCAGCCAAAATCGAGATCCACGAAGCTATATCTTTCAGTGAACCACTCTTGGATTTTCTTTTCTTCGTATCTACCACGTGCACGGCGAGATAAATCGGCAATTAACTTTAATCGTTCTTCACTCATTGCTACCATCCCCCAAAACAGCAAAACCATTGATAAAATACACCGCCCACATCAATCTGTAATGCGGTATTCAAAAATAGCATAACGAATCACAGACTTCTTATCTGTGTTCATCTGTGTGTATCTGTGGCAAATCATCATAAAACCGGGGATAACCGTCAAGACAAAAACTTTGGCCTTACGCTGCATGACGCGTGACCGACGCACCGCCGACTGCTTTACCCAACAGCAGATCAAGCATGGGTTCCAAACGCACGTCCCACGTGTATTGCTGCTGCACCCATTGTCTTGCAGCGGATGCCATCTGTGTGCGGCGTTGTTCGTCGTTGAGAATCCATTCGATATGACGGGCCCATTGATCCGGGCCGTGGCCGATGAGGTAATGCGAACCGTCCATCGCTTCGACGCCTTCAGCAGCTTGGGGCGAACAGATCACCACGCGCTGCGATGCCATCGCTTCGAGGACTTTGTTCTGCACACCACGAGCAATGCGCAGCGGTGCAACGACGACACCGGCGTCTGCCATATGCTTACGGACATCGTCCACCGGGCCGATGACATTGACCCCTGGAAGATTGCCAAGCTCGGTGACTTCTTGCGTAGGATGCCGACCCACAATCTCAAACGTCGCGTCCGCACATTTTTCTCGCAACACCGGCATGACATTCTGGGCAAACCATTTCACCGCATCGACATTGGGGCGATAATTCAACACGCCAACAAACAAGATTTTCTTCGAGCCATGGGCATCGGGTAACGGTGCAAAGAAATCAAGGTCCACACCATTGCCCACGACTTTCAAACCGGGGTTGGCACCAACGTGATGTTGATAGGTTTTGTACTCGCGTTCACTGACCACCGTCATCGCATCAAACTGGTCGTACACCCCCGCTTCAACGCGGCGGAGATACGTTGCTTCGTGTTGATACAACCAACGGCGCGGCGGCATGGCGTTCACGGCATAACTGTCCCACTTGACGCTATCCACATCCACCAAGTCCATGATCTGACGCGCACCATCGACCAAACGTGCATAGCGAACCATCCCAGAGCAGAACGTGAGTACTGCGTCAAAGGGATTGGTTGTATGCCACTGCTTGATGGTGTCTGCCATGCGTTTTTCGTAGAAGACCGCAGGCGTGATCGCTTCGCGGGTCAGCAGTGCCCCAAGCGCCCGGAACTTGCTTGCAAGCGGGCGTACCGGCTCGATGGCCAGGTCCGTGGTCAATGATGAAAGCACCGCCAACTGTTCATCGGTCACCGCTTCTTCGGTCATCGATGCCAGCGAGACGTCTGCATGTTGGCAGATTTTCTTGAGCAGGTGATAGCTGCGAATCCGATCCCCACGATCAGGTGGGTAAGGCATGCGATGGGTCAACATCAATACGCGAGGCCGGGGCGTGGTGGACATCGTGAAACCTCTTTTTGATTTCGGATTTTGGATTTCGGATTTTGGATTGTCACAAGCGATCAATGGAACATGCCATTGAATTTGCATGAGGTTGGAGATAACAGATGATCACCAAACAACGCTTGGGCAAATCCGAAATTCGAAATCCAAAATCCGAAATCCCTCCTACTTCCTCTCCGTCAGGACGACCCCTGTAACCTGACAGTCATGATCAGCAAGCAACCGCTTTGCTCGCTCCAGTTCATCCGTTGGCGTGAAACGCAGGGCCACGGCCAACAGCATCTCATCGCAGAATTTGCTTAACCTGGTACAGCCGCTGTGACCCAGCACAGACGGTGCGTCAATGACAATGTGGTCATACAAATCACGACAGCGATCAAGCATCTGTCCCAGTCGTGATTGATCAAAAAGAGTCGAGCCCATTGATGTCCTGCCCAGTGGCATCACATGCAGGCTCGGAGCTTCCGGGGGGGCGTCCGTCGGATACGTCACCGCATCCAGAGATGAAACCTCACCACACACAAAGTCAGCTACACCAAGATCGGCTTTCCCATCAAAGCACTTAAGCAATGCGCCATGAGAAGTTGCATCCATATCAATCAATAACACACGCGTCCCGGGCATGCGCGCAAAACTCAAAGCCAAGTGCAACGCACAACTGGCACGACCTTCATCCGGGCCGGGCATCGCACTGGAAAAGGCGTGAATCTGAATGCGGTGTTCAGCAGCATGTTGCAACAACTTGATACGCACTTCATCGAACTGGGCAGCAATCCTGCCTTCGTGTGAAACCTTCAAACGCAGGGCATTTTCAGACACCGGTTGCCACTGGTAAGTCTCTGCGGACTGTTGATCAGCCTGTGAATCGGGATCAGCAAGCAGACTGCTTTGACTGGAGCGCATCATCGCTTTGTAGACATCACCCACGGGCCACCTCCGACTCGGTTGTTTCAGACGCCTGTTGATCAGTCGCCTCGTCGGTCTGCGGAATCACCACGTCCGCATCAAGCCCAGCACGTAAAGCAATCTCTTCACGTGTCCCATGTAATACATCGTCCAAATGCACAACCGTAGCTTCAAAAGTTGGCATGTGTTTTTCAATCGCACGATTCACTATTTTCGAATCGATAAACCGCGTGTCTTCTGAGTACCCCACCAGCAGTGCGTTGTCCGCAATGAGATTGACCATGCGCGGGATGCCACGCGATTTTTTGTAAATCAACTTCAACGCAGCCGTCGAAAAATCAACGTTGGGTCGCTGTCCACTTGCGCGGATCAGGCGAAACGCGATGTACTGCGCCATCTGCACTTCGCTCATCGGCTCAAGATGACAGTACATACTCACGCGCTGTGTCAGTGGCCCGAGTCTTGGATGTCGCAACACGTTGGCTAACTCCGGCTGACCGAGAATCAAGAGCTGGACCAGCTTCTGCGTTTCGTTCTCCAGGTTCGTCAGTAGCCGCAATTCTTCGAAGGCTTCAACGGGCAGAGCCTGCGCTTCATCAATGACGATGGCAACGGTGCGTCCCTGCTGATGCTCGGATTGCGCAAAGCGACGAATGCCGGTGAGAATGTCAGACTTATCCGCACCCCCGGAAGCGTTCTCAGCGAGTTTCACACCCAACTCCGCACAGATCAAGCGCAGCAGTTGTTCACCGTTGACGCGGGTGTTGTTGATCAATGCCATGGAAGCGTGCTTACCCAGGCGCTGCATCATGGAACGGATGAGCATGGTCTTGCCACACCCGATCTGCCCGGTGACCAGCGCAATGCCGCGGCGGTTCTGTACGGTGTAGACGAGTTTGGCCAAGGCTTCTGCATGCTGTTCAGACTGATAGAAAAAGCGCGCATTGGGCGTGTTGGCAAAGGGCAGCACATCAAAACCGTAGAACGCTTCGTACATCAATCCAATCCATGCTTACGAGGACTTGTCACTTAACCGAGGCCGACGCTGGGAAGGCAGTTCAATCACCACCGGCAGGGTTTGCGGGGGTAACGCTTTGAGTTCATCGGGTTGATAAAAAATCTGCTGAATCGCAGCGGGACTGCTGAGCATTTCCCAAAGTCCGACACTGCGGCGAGGTAATTGCAGATTCGCATACGCTGCGGCCACCGACGCACACAGCAGTAACACCACCGCTGCCGAGGCCAACGGGTACACCGTCACGCGACACAGACGCGTTACCCAACTCACGCGCTTGACCAACGTCACCTGCCCGAGAATCGGCATCGCCATCACCTGTTCAATCGGCATCCCGACATCCAGCGTGCGATCCGAAGCACGCAGTCCAAGTTGCAACAAAACCCATGTGAGTAACATCGCAATCACCACCAACCCAGCCAGATGCCAGAGCGTCGGCCAGATGACATTGGCTTGCATGACGGACGCCTGACGGATGTGCCCCCATGCCGCCTGCCCGGAAAGGACGTGGGCGATAAGCGCCAATTGCTGATGATGGGCAGCGAGTTGTTCATTGAGTTGCTGGTAACGTGGCTGGAGTTCACCGAGTAACTTTGCAGCCTGCGACTGTTCGACGAGTTGCTGCTGCTTGCCACGAAGCACGGCGATGTGTTTGTTGAGTTGATCAATCTCGGTTGAAACGGCTGCCAACTTCGCATCCGCTTCACGGTCGAGTTTGGCGGATTTCTGGATGACATCGATCCGCAGGTTGAGTTTGGCTAGCTGATCCTTGACCACGCGGACGGACGGGTCATCATCACCGCGTCCCAACTGCTGATGCATGGCAAGGTCCTGCTGGAGCAACTTCTGACGGGAGAGTAAACCCTTGAGTGTGCGGTTGGCGCCCATGTACACCGCCTGCTGACGGGTGAGTTGGTCGAGCTTCTGCTGCGCGTCGGAAAGTTGCACCGCCAATTGCTCATGCGATGGCAGCGATAAATCGGCGATCAAAGTCCGGGCAGCGAAGACCTGCTTTTCAAGTTCATCCAACTGAGCCTGCTGCTCGGTGACCTGCGTTTGATGCTCGGTTTGCAGGCGCGTCAGTTCGGTCACCAGTTGGCTGGTGAGATGGGCAGCACGTTGGGCAAGCCATTCATCGACCCTGTCCACCGCCTGCTGAGCGGACTGCGCCCGCGCGGTGACCTGTAAGCCGGGGGTGTTGCCAGCCATGGTTGTTAGCGAGATGGCAGGTGTGCTGACCTGTTTTTGCGTGAGCAGTTGGTTGGTGAGTTCACGCAAGGGCGGGTGGTCGATCTGGCTGAGAATCGGATCGGTGTTACCGGTCCATGCGCCGGATGCCTGGAAGGTGCGTGGGATGAGCAGTGACCCAAAGAGCGTCCCTGCAGCAACAAGCAAACAGACAAACACCGATAACATCGGCCGCCGGACACGCCAAAGCGGTTTGAGTTTGGGTTGTGTATTGGGCTGCGTCGCCTTCATCCGTCCAATCCCTCCAGCGCGCAGCGTTGCGCGCGTGTGCGTCTTCAATGGTTATTTCGGACAGAAAATCGACTGACTGTAGCGCGGTGTGTTTAAATTGTTATCGGATGAGAAAATTGGGGCGGTTCAAGGTTTTCGTGCGGTTATCAAAGGCAATTTTTTACCGCAGAGGCGCAGAGGACGCAGAGTTTCGCGGAGAAGAAATTGTTTGAGGTTGGTAATCGACGCATTTAGCCGCATCGCTTGCGATGCGCGTGATGATTGTGGTGTGATAGAACCAATCGCATCGCAAGCGATGCGGCTAAATGGTGATTGCATGATCGCGGTTATTGATGTTTTTCAGTGATGATGGATTGGGTCAGGACATAAAAAAACGAAGACGCTAAGGTCTTCGTTTGAAGTGTTGTTGAGTTGAGGGATTCAAAACAAAATTCACTGTCTTGAATCTCTCTGAACTTGGCGTTCTTGGCGTCTTGGCGGTGAAAAAAAATGATCAACCTCAGACGCAAACACGCCAGACCGCTTACGGCATGGGTTGGCCTTCGACGGATTCGATTTCGGGGATGACGTTGCCGGTGATCTTGCCGGTGACGATGGCTGCGAAGGGATAGGTCAAAGCCTGCGTGGTCATTTCGCCTTTAGCCGGTTTGTTGACGGTGGCCTGGACGTAGGCATCACCGTTGTCACCGGGTTGAATGCCGGTGATTTTGACCCAGTAACCGCCGGTCTTCTGTTCGCCGAGTGCGACCAGGACGACGGATTGGGTATTAAAGTCGACATTGAGTTGTTTGAGTTGGCGAGAGCGTGTGCCGTTGATCTGTTCTTCGGAGTTGATGAGAAAGACGTTGGGCAGTTTCAATGCCATGCTCTGGCCGGTGATTTGTTGTTGGATGGCAAGTGTGGAAGCAGCGGTAACGGCTTGGGCGTCATCCTGGTTGGAGTTGACGACGGTGACCTTGCCACAACCGGTCATTGCGACAGTGAGCAGGCAGACAATCACGGTAAGCATCAGGACGTTGCGCATCAATACGGGCCTCCAGGGTTTAAACAGGAATGGATCAAATCATTTGCGGGGGAAGAATATCTCAGGTTATATGAGGTTATGGCTTTTTTCGCAAGATCATGGCATTAAACGGACGGCCTTCCCGGCGATATTTTCTTTCAAAATTCGTCCCGACCAACTCGCCTTCACCAGCAGATTCGGGGCTGACAAATTCCAGGCGATCAAAGATGTCGGAGACCTGGGCAGCGTGGTCTTCCATCCAGGCAAAGTAATCCAGGTGATCGGTGGCTAAACGGATCTGGCCGGTGGGCGTGAGAATGCGATGCACATCCCGCAGAAACGGTGCCTGCACCAGACGACGCTTGTTGTGACGCGCCTTGGGCCAGGGGTCTGGGAAGTAGATGTGCACCTGTTGAAAGATGCCATCCGCGACATAGTTTCGCAGGAAGTATCCGGCCTCGGCATGAACCATGCGGACATTCTCCCGAGCATGACGACGCAGACGATCTGCTGCGTGACGCCAGTAGGCTTTGGCATACTCAATGCCGATGTAGTTGATGTCCGGGTGTTCGGGGGACTGATTGACCAGAAATGTCCCTTTACCCGAGCCGATCTCCAGCTCCAGGGGACGATCGCGCGTCGCTTGGTCAAACCATGTCGTCAGGTCATAGGGTCCAGCATCAAACGGCCCGAAGGCGTCGAGATGCGTCTGGTCTTTACCAATGTGGCCGATATCGAGATTAATCGCAGTTTTTGCTGTCATGGGTTGGTCATGATAACAAGGTCATGGACACTTGGCAGCAAAGGACAGCATCAAATGGCTGGCAGTTTGGTGTGTCATGCTGCTATTGGCGCTCATTGGGAAAGTCGCCAGCGTCTTGAATATGAGATGTTAAGGTGATAGCCATCCTGCCCAAATCGGTCATAAAATTCATGAGCAGGTGGGGATGAGGAAAAAAGTCATGTTTTTTCCATTTGCGACCATTTGCCACTGGTAATTATACTTAGTTGCAGGTTATTCTCCGGATAACAAGACAAAAAGCTTAAAAAATACCATGACATGACTTAAAATATAACTCACGTTGCAGATTGGAATTGAGCCGGGGAGTACATTTTATACTTTCATATCCGTCTATCGTTCATTCGATCCAGTCCACACACTGAATCAACAACAAAACAATGTCATGGCCAGAACCCGCCTTACATTCTGGCTTTAGGGATATATTTTTGGGGTTCCAGGTTGAAAGGATCTTACGATGAAAGACCTCCAGGTCTATCTCATCTCCGATCAGCCAACACGCCAGCGAGAGAACTGTCTGGGTGTTTTGCATTCACTGGGCTTGAAGGTGAAAACCTGCCTGAGTGTTGCCAGCATCTCCGACCAGTATCAAGCGGACAAGGCCTGTTGCATTCTGGCCTACATGCGTGTTTCGGATTATCTGGGGATTGATATCCACCGGACCATTATCAAACAGGGTATTGGTGCGCCGGTGATCATTCTCTCGGAAGCAGCGGATGTGCCTCTGGCGGTGACTGCGATCAAGCAGGGTGCGTTTGATGTCCTGCCCTGGCCAATC
>MDTD01155663.1_pt1 | contig 11060 bp, 10 predicted proteins | sample 811221 | NCBI WGS metagenome assembly MDTD01 (sample SAMN05326646, study PRJNA326480) | marine metagenome | isolation source: seawater | place: Pacific Ocean: South West | collected 2011
ATTGAAACAAGACCCGACTGGTGTGTTTCAAGACAAAGAGTATGGGGAGTTCCATTACCTATTTTTATCAACAAGAAGACAAGTGAAATTTTGGTTGATGATGAGGTTTTTGATAATATTGCGAAAATTTATGAAAAAGAAGGATCTGATTGTTGGTTTTCAGATAATCCACAAAAATTTCTTGGAAAAAAATATAAAGCTGAGGATTTTGAAAAATTAAGTGATATCGTAGAGGTATGGTTTGATAGTGGATCTACACACTCATTTGTATTGGAAAAAAGAAAAGATTTAAAGTGGCCTGCATCTATGTATCTCGAAGGCTCTGACCAACACAGGGGGTGGTTTCATTCGTCTCTTTTAGAGTCTTGCGGAACAAGAGATCGTGCACCTTTTGAATCTATCCTTTCTCATGGTTTTGTAGTTGATGGCAAAGGTTTAAAAATGTCAAAATCATTAGGAAATGTAATTTCACCTGAAGATATTTTAAAAAAATATGGAGCTGATATATTAAGAATATGGGTAGCATCATCTAATTATGCTGAAGATTTAAGAATTGATTATTCTATATTAGATCAGCATGCTGAATCATATAGAAAAATTAGAAATACCTTTAGATATTTGTTAGGAAATTTAAATGATAATTTTGAAAACATCGATTTAGAAAAAATAGATATTGAAGGATTACCGGAATTAGAGCAATTCATGTTACATAAGATTTATAACTTAAATACAAACTTTAATAAATATTTTAAGAATTACGATTTTCACAATCTTTATAAGGAATTATTAAATTTTTGCACTGTAGATTTGTCAGCTTTTTATTTTGATATTAGAAAAGATACCTTGTATTGTGACCCAAAAGACTCAGAAAAAAGAAAATCTACATTAATATTGTTGAATATTATTTTAAATTCTTTAATCAGATGGTTTGCTCCAATTCTATCTTTTACCACAGAAGAAATTTACCAGCTTGTTTCAAAAAAAAGGAAAAGTGTTCATTTAGAAAATTTTTTGAATTTTCCAAAAAAATTTGATAATTCAAAAGTTTACGAAAAATGGATTAAGCTATTAAAAATAAGAGATATTTGTAATTTAAGCATTGAAGAAAAAAGGGCAACAAAAGAAATCGGTTCAAGTTTAGAGGCATCTCTTAGATTGGGAGTAGACAAAGAAAGTTCAAAAATACTTAACGGAATTAATTTAGCAGAACTTTGTATCACTTCCTCAGCTGAAATTGTAAGAACAGATTTGGATAAAATTTCTGTGGAGACAATCAAAGCTGAAGGAACAAAATGTCCTGTGTGCTGGAAAATTAGCAAACTTCCTTGTGATAGACATAAAGATTAAAATAATGTTAAAAAAAAATCTTTGGAATATTTTATTTGTGTTAGTTATTTTTGCTGCAGATAGAATAAGTAAAATTGCAATTATTTCATCAACACAAAGTCAGCAAAAACAAGAAATAATCGTAAATTCTTTTCTTAACTTGAATCTTATTTGGAATGATGGAATAGCATTTGGGCTTTTTTCATTTGAGCAAGAATTTTATTATAACCTTCTTACTGCCTTAATTGTGTTAATAACTATAATTATATTGTGGATGATTGTTAAAACTAAAAGATTAGAAAAAGTATGTTTTATGATGATTTTTGGCGGTTCATTAGGAAACATTTTTGATAGACTGTATTATAGGTCAGTACCAGATTTTATTGATATTCATGTAAATAATTTTCATTGGTTTATATTTAATGTAGCTGATATATTTATTTCATTAGGTGTGATAATTTTAATATATTTAGAAATTTTTTTAAAAAAGAAGAGAGTATGAAAAAAATTATTTTAATAATAATTTTATTAAATTTTTTAGTTGCGTGTCAATCAGCTAAAGATGCTCTTACATTAAAAAAAAAATCAAATTCAGATGAATTTTTGGTAGAGAAAAAAAGTCCTTTAGTTCTTCCACCTGATTATGGAAAGCTACCATTACCTAAACAATTGGAAAATATGGAAACAAAAAAAAATGTGAATACTCAATCGTTTGAAACAAATCAATTAGTAATAACTGATACTATTAAAAACTCTGAACCAACCGAAATCGAAAAATCTGTTTTAGGAAAAATCAAATTAGATAATGTTAACTAAAAATATAAACCTAAAAAATTTTAGTTCTAAAAAACCAAATAAAAAAATATTTTTCTTATATAAAAAACTTTTAAATGAGGATAATGAAATTTTAAAATCATTTAAAACAACGTATCAAGACTCCTTTACAAAAAAAAAATTAGTCAAATACAAAAATTTTTTTAAAATCTTGATAATCGGAATGGGTGGTTCAATTCTAGGATCTCGTTCAATTTATAATTTTTTGAAAAAAAAAATAAAAAAAAATTTTTATTTTCAAGATAATCTTGAAATTAATGAAGATAATCTTGATCAAAAGAAAAGAAGTCAATTAAATATAGTTATTTCAAAATCTGGCAACACTTTAGAGACTATATCTAATCTTAATTTATCCTTAAAAAAGAGAAAAAAGAAATTGTTTATAACTGAAAATAAAAAAAGTTATCTAATCGATTTAGCTAATAAACTAAAATCAGAGGTTATTTATCACAATAATTTTATAGGGGGAAGATACTCTGTTTTATCTGAAGTAGGAATGCTACCAGCAGAATTGATGGGATTAAAGGTAAATAAATTTAGAAGATTTAATCTTTTAATGAATAATAAATATTTTGTTAATAATTTGATTAAAAATGTTTCATGTACACTAGATTTGATAAAAAAAAAAAAATTTAATTCTATTATCTTAAATTATGACGAAAGTTCTACAGATATATTTTTTTGGTATCAACAATTAATTGCGGAAAGTTTAGGAAAAAAAAGTAAAGGTATCTTACCGATCATATCAAATATGCCAAAGGATAATCATAGCTTAATGCAATTATACCTAGATGGACCTAAACAAAATTTTTTCACATTTTTTTTTGTTAATGATATATCAAAGGATAAAATAAGAAAAACTGAATTACTCAACTCATATAATTATTTGAAAAACAAAAGTTTAATAGACATTAAAAAATCCCAATACAGAGCTTCTGAAAAAATTTTTAAAAAAAAAAATATTCCTTTTAGAAGTTTTGTAATTAAAAAAAGAAATGAAGAAACACTAGGTGAGTTATTTGTATTTTTTATGTTGGAAACAATACTTTTAGCCAGGGCTTTAGGAGTTAATCCTTACGATCAGCCATCAGTAGAATTAATAAAAACTGAAACTAAAAAATTTATAATAAATTCTTAATTCCCAATTATTATCTTTGAAATTCCATAATTTCGCTCGTCTATAATATTAATATTTTTTGATATGTTAATAGTATCTTTAGCATGTCTATGAATTATTATTATTCCATTATTAGATAAAATTTTTTTTTCTTTAATACTGTGAATTAAATTATTTATTTTATCCTCTTTATAAGGAGGATCTAAAAAGATAAGATTAAATTTTTTCTCCGAAAAATTTTTCATATTAAATATTTCAAAACAATTTTCTTCAATTATTTCAGATTTTTCCTCAATTTTTAGATCTATAATATTTTTTTTTAGAATAATAACTGCCTCGTTATAATTTTCTACAAATGTTACTTTTTTTGCATCTCTTGAGATACATTCAATTCCAAAAGAACCTGTCCCAGAAAATAAATCCAAAATAGAAGAATTTTCTAAAAGTAAATTAAATTTATTTGAATGCTCAATTAAATTAAAAATTGACTCCTTTACTAAATCACGCAATGGTCGAGTGTTTTTATTTTTTGGTAATGAAATTTTTTTTCCTTTTAAATTTCCCCCAATAATTCTCATTATATTATAACTTTAAATCCTATATCTTTCCTAAAAAAACCATTTGGCCATTTCAATTTTTTAATTAAATTAGTTGCTCTTTCTCTACTTTTTCTAAAGTCCTTAGACAAGATTACAAAGTTTAATACTCTTCCACCATTAGAAAAAATCTTTTTATCCTTATTTTTTGTACCTGCATGAAAAATGAACTCATTATTTTTTAAATTTATTTTTTCTAAATTTTTAATTTCTACATTTTTTTTGTATCTCTCTGGATAACCTTTTGCACAAAGTACAATACATAGACTTTTTTCTTCTCTCCACTTAATAGCAATATCATTTAAAGTTTTATCTACAGTTGAATTTATAATTTCAAAAAAGTCAGTTTTTAATTTAGGGAGTATAGTTTGACATTCAGGGTCACCCATTCTTACATTATATTCAATTAAATAAGGTTCATCTTTAATTATCATTAAACCAACGTACAAAAAACCTTCGAAATTTATATTCATATCTTTCAGTCCATCAATCGTTGGATGTACTATTTTTTTCATAATTTTTTCTTCTAAATTTTTTTTTCCTAACCTAGAAGGAGAATAAGCACCCATGCCACCTGTGTTTTTACCTTTATCTCCTTCTAATACTCTTTTATGATCTTGTGCTGTTCCAAATGATTTAAGGGTTTTACCATCTGAAATTATAAAAAAACTCATTTCTTCACCCTTAAGAAATTTTTCAATCAAAACTTCTTTTGCTTCTCCAAATTTACCGTCAAAAATTTCGTTAATAGCCTGTATAGATTCAGACTTATTTTTACAGATATAAACTCCTTTACCTGCTGCAAGTCCATCAGCTTTTATGACTATTGGAAAAGAACATCCATTAATAAAATCATTTGCATTTTCGCGTGAGTTAAAAATTTCAAATTCTGCTGTAGGAATTTTCTTTTTTTGACATATTTTTTTTGTGAAAATTTTTGAACCTTCAAGTTGTGAGGCAAGTTTATTAGGTCCAAAAACCCTAATATTGAATTTTTGAAGATAATCTACGATTCCATCAACCAAAGGTTTCTCAGGTCCAACAATTACTAAGTCGATTTTGTGGTCTAAAATAAATTTTTTAATTCTCTCAAAATTATCTATTTCTATTTCTACATTTTCAGCAATTAAATTCGTGCCTGCATTTCCTGGAATACAATAAATTTTATTGACTTTACTGGAATTTTTTAATGAAAAACAAATTGCGTGTTCTCTACCACCACTTCCTATTACAGCAACTTTCATATAATAATGTATAAACTATAAATGTTTAAAAAATTAGCAAAAATAAAGTATTTACCAAATAATTTTGAAATTGTTCAGGGTGGCGATCATGTAATTTGCGCTATATCTGGAAAAAAAATTCCTTTGGAAAAATTAAACTACTGGAATGTTGAACTTCAAGAGGCTTATTTTTCTTACAAAGAAGCATCGATGAAAAGAGATAGAGAAAGCTAGATTATTTCCATCGATTATGTGTCCAAATCCATTGTTCTGGATTTTTAAGTATCATTTCCTCGAGAGTTTGGTTTAAGGAGTTTGTTATATTTTCTAATTTTTCATTTTGGGAAAATTCAATGCTTTTAAAGATATGAATTTTGAATTTATTTTCTCCAATTCTCTCAATATAAATCGGCACCACATGAGCCCCATATTTTTTCACAAATTGAGCAGGGATTGTAGTAGTTAAAGCCTTTTGTTTGAAAAAGATTGAATAGATACCTTCAGAGACTCTTTGATCAATCATTAAAGCTATTGAGGTACCATTTTTAAAATTTTTAACTAATTCTTTCATTCCAGAGATCCCTTTTTTAACTTGTTTTTTACATATATAATTTTTTCTAATTCTTTCCATTATTGGATTCAGATAAAAATTATTTAATGGCCTATATACTGCCGCAACATCTATTCCGGATTTTTCAATATGCATTGCCATTAGTTCAAAATTATTAAAATGGCCAGAAACAAAGATTACAGGTTTTGATCTTTTTTTTATTAATTCTAATTCATTTTGATTTTCAACTATTATATTGTTTTCAAATTTTTTTGAAAAACGGAAATTTTTGATGTACATGTATTCCGCAAATATTTTTCCATAATTATCCCACATTTGTTTAACGATTTCGTTTTTTTTTATCTCTGCCATTTGAGGAAATGCTTTTGATAAATTTGAAATACTTATTTTATTTGACCTAAATATAGGACCTATAAAAGCAAAAATTTTACCTGATATAATTGATGAATATTTAATACCCAAAATTTTAAAAATTAAAAATAAAATTAGAATTACAAGACTCTGAAGAAAGTATTTTAAATTATCCATTAAGCTTATTTAATAAAAATTTTTCAAATTCTTTTTCATTTTCAATCACTAGTCTCAATTCAATAAATTCAGCAAATTTTGGATCTAGTTTGGAAATTTTTACGAAATCTTTTTCTGTAGTAAGTATTTTAGCATTTAATTTTTTTGCTCGTTCAGTTATATAATTTATCTCTTTTTTTGAATATTTTTTATGATCAGAGTAAATTATTTCATCAACAATGTTAAACTGATTTTGTGTCAAAATATTTTTAAAGCTTTGAGGATTCCCAATTCCAGAAAAAATGAGATATGAGTCTTTAAGATTAAACTTTTCTAAATTACAAATTTCAAAAAAAGTTCTAAATATCTTTATATCTTTATTAAATTTTTTAATGAAATCAATTTGATTACTTGGAATTTTTGTTTCGTTTTTTAAAAAAATAGCATCGTATTTTTTTAGACTTTTTATTTTTTCTCTTAATGGACCAGCCGGTATCAAAAGACTATTACCAATTAGATTATCAGAATTAAAGCAAACTAGTTCTAAATCATAAGATACTCTTTTATCTTGTAAACCATCATCAAAAATAATTACTCTATTTTGACTTTTTTTTGCAAGGTTTAATATCTCAGTTCTACTGCTTGCACTGATTAAATTAGTTTTTTTTTCAAGTATTATGTTTTCATCAAGTTGTGTATCGTAAAATTTTTTGCCTGTAACAACATTAAAATTCAATCTTTTTAATATTTCATATATTTTTACTGTAGTTGGTGTTTTTCCCGTTCCACCAACATATATATTTCCAACGCAAATACTTTTAATTTTTTTATCACTGTTTTTCAATTTCAAATTAAGAAAAAAATTACTTATAATTAAGAATATGGTAAAAGGTAACAGAGCTAATGAGAGTAAATTTGGTTTTTTTAAATCCCAAAACTTTGGTTTTTTTAAATTCATTTTATATAATTAGTTTTATCTCTTTATATGTTTTTTCTAAAATTTTTTGACCTATCATATCTAATTTTTTTTTAATTTTTTTTGTATTAGGGTTTTTCGAAAAAAGTTTATCTAATATCAAAACTAATTTTTTTTTATCTCTTATAATTTGTGAAATATTATTTTTTTTTAAAAAATTATAAATTTCAGTAAAATTATATATATTTGGTCCATGCAAAATATTACAACCGTATCTTGCTGCTTCTAAGGGGTTTTGTCCACCATGCTCTATCAACGATCCACCTAAAAATACATTCTTACAATGATAATAAAAAGTTTTAGTATTTCCATACATATTTACAATATAGATATCAGTGTCTTTACTAATTTTTTTTTTTGACCCATGCAGGTGAACTTTTAAATTTAATTTTTTTAAAGTATGTAAGATTTCATTAACTCTTTCAATGTGTCTTGGTATAATAATTGTAAGTAAATTTTTATATTTTCTTTTTAATTTAATGTGAACATAGCCACAGAATTTTTCTTCATCTTCATGCGTACTTGAGGCACACCACGTTTTTTTTAAATGAATAAATTTTTTAAATTTATTATTAATTGATATTTTATCTTTTTCAGATTGTGTAAATTTCAAGTTACCAAAAAATTTAATATTTTTTGCTCCTAATTTTTTTAAATATCTTTTAGTCTCTTTACTAGAAGAAAAGCATACATGAAATTTCCTAAATAATTTTTTCGAAAAACTTGGAAAAATTTTCCATTTTGAAAAACTTCTTTTTGTAATTCTACCATTTAAAAGAGTTATCGGTATATTGTTTCTATCTAAGTTAATGAACATATTTGGCCAGATTTCTGAGTCAATAAAAAAAGCTGATGATGGTTTCCAATATTTTATAAATTTTTTTACATGTAAATTGGTATCTATAGGAAAAAATTGATGGATTATTTTTTTTAATCTTAATTTTTGAATAACATTTGCTGAACTCAAAGTATTAGACGTGACCAAAACTTTTTTGACATTATTGTTTGTTTCTAATTTTTCCAAAAGGGGCACAATACTTTGAAGTTCTCCAACACTTGCTCCATGAAACCAAATTAATTTTCCATTTCCCCTCTCTTTTGTGAAAAAGCAAAATTTTTCTTTAAATCTCCTAATATCCTCTTTTTTTTTAAGTAATCTATAAACCACTATGAAAGGTGATATAAAAAAAATTATATTTATTAAAATTCTATACAAAAACAACATTATGTTCTTTTAATTTGTTTTTCGTAAAAATTTTTATAAACGCTTGAGGAGTTTAAAAGTTCATCATGTTTTCCTTCACCGATTACTTTTCCTTTATCAATTACATAAATTCTATCTGAGTTTAGAATAGTTGATAGTCTATGCGCGATTACTATAGTAGTTCTTCCCTCTGTTAAAAAATTGATAGCTTTCTGAATTTTGTTTTCAGTTTCAGCATCTAATGACGAGGTTGCCTCATCTAACAGAATGATCGGACTCTTTTTTAAGATTGCTCTTGCTATTGAAAGTCGTTGTTTTTCTCCCCCAGATAATCTAATGCCATTCTCACCGATTATAGTCTCGTACTTTTGAGGTAATTTTTCTATGAATTCGTGTGCGAATGAGAGTTTCGCAGCTTCCTCTATTTCATCTTGAGTAGCATCTAAATCAGCGTATAAAATGTTATTTTTTATTGTATCATCAAACAGAGTGGTTTCTTGACTGACTAAAGATATGTTTTTTCTTAAAGAATTAAGTGTAGAATCGTAGATTGATTGCCCATCAATTTTTATATCACCACTGTATGGGTCATAAAAACGTGGAATAAGGTTCATTATTGTAGATTTCCCAGCACCACTATGACCTACTAAAGCAGTCATTTTTTTTCCTGGTATTCTAAGATTAATTAAATCTAAAATTTGTTTTTCCTCTCCGTAATTAAATTTGATATTTTCAAAAGTTATATCTCCATTAGACAATTCTAGACTCTTTGATCCATCTTTATCACTAATCTTTTGTTTGCCATCTATCACAGGAAGAACCCTTTTTGCACCTGCTAATCCTGATTGTATAACTATGTTAAGAGTTGCTAGCGACCTTACAGGCTGATAAGCAAGCATCATTGCTGCTAAGAAAGAAAAAAAATTACTTACTTCTAATTCATTACTAGCAACTAATTTTGCAGATACATAAATTAATAGTGCAATCATAATACCTGTTAAAAATTCCATTATTGGTGAAGCTCTTACTCCAACGATAGTCATTTTTCTTTGTGTTTCTTTTAAAGACTCAAGATATTTGTCTGCTCTGTTTTTTTCATATTTTTCTTTTTGAAAAATTTTGATTAATTTATGATTTTTAAAAACCTCAATAAGATAAGCGGTTAGAAGTCCTGTATAATCCATTTGTTTAGCAGTTTCTTTCCCAATTCTTTTACCCAGTGATCTTGCTACGGTGCTAGCTAAAGGTATCATCAAAATTGCAATTAGTGCTAATTTCCAATTTTGATAAAACATAACTCCCAAAAGACCTAAAAGAGTTAAACTATCTTTAAATAAATTAAGTATGGCTGTGCTCACTAAGTTAGTTATCATATTTACATCGTTAGTTAGATTACCTACAAATTTTCCCGAATGTTTGTTATCGACTAATTGAGTATCTGCTTTTATTAATGAGGCAAACATGTCCGTTTGGGCATCTTTTCTAACCTCCTCCGCAACGTTAATCATGATTACTTTAGCGATATATAAAGAAGAACCTTTTAGCGAAAAAGCTAATATTATTAAAAGAGGAATAACATACATTTGTGTTTTCTTCTGTTCAACAAAAAGTGTTTTGATTGCTGGGTCTAATAGATAAGCAACCGCAGAAGTACTTGCTGCGAGCACCAGTGTAAAAAAAACAGATATCAATATCCTTTTTATATATTTTCTCGTATAGTCACGATAGAGTCTTCTTAATATTTCTAAATTTGTCATATCAATATTTTAAAATTTTCCCACTATAATTGTTAAAAAAATTAGCAAACCTAAAAAATTATTAGATTTAAAAATATTCAAGCAACTTGAAGGAGACTTAATATTTAACTTCTTTAACTGTAAATAAAACATATGAAAAAGAATAAATAATAAAAATATTGAGTAAAATTTATTCATATTTAACAGAATACCTATACTTAATAATGATAGTAAGAATATTGAATAACATGTAAAAATAAAAAATTTTGGGTTTGACTTAAATTTAATTGAAGTTGATTTTAATCCTATAATTTCATCATCTTTTATATCCTGATATCCATAAATAGTGTCGTAACCTAGTGTCCAAAATATGGCCCCTGAATAAAATATTAAGGGAATTAGACTAACTTCATTAAAAACTGAGCTCCATCCAAGTATTAAACCATAATTAAAGGTAACTCCTAAAAAAAGTTGCGGCCAATATGTATATCTTTTCATTAAAGGATAAGAAAAAGCTAAAGGCATAGACGCTAGTGCAATTAAAATTGTAAAATTATTAAAATTAATTAGAACTAAAAAAGCGAAAAAACAGAGTAAAGCAGAATAAAATAATCCAAGACTTACAGATATTTTTCCTGAGGCTATAGGTCTATCTTTTGTTCTGGAAACTTTTTTGTCAAATTTTCTGTCTAGAATATCATTAACAATGCAGCCTGCTGATCTCATTAAGACCGAACCTAAAAAAAATAGAGCTATAAATTTAAAATAAGTAATAATATTTTGTGAGAAATCATAAGCTAAGGTTAAACCCCAGGCACAAGGCCAAAAAAGCAACATATAGCCAATGGGTTTTTTCAGTCTTGTTAGCTCAATAAATAAGTTTAATTGCTGCATAAAATTTACTTGTAAATAACAAAGGCAAGATTGATAATCAAACTGATTCGTATGAATATAGATTACACTGTCACAG
>MDTD01156102.1_pt1 | contig 11060 bp, 7 predicted proteins | sample 811221 | NCBI WGS metagenome assembly MDTD01 (sample SAMN05326646, study PRJNA326480) | marine metagenome | isolation source: seawater | place: Pacific Ocean: South West | collected 2011
AGTTCTTTTGAAGAGTCAATATTTATTCTTCTTTGAACATATTTTGAATAGTTACCTTGATTATTTTTTGTTCTAACTTCTATAGTATATACTCCAGGTTGAACATTTTTAAATACATAGGAGCTTACTTCTGCTCCTACTTTTTTAATAGATATTACATTTCCATCTTGTCCCTCTATTACGTCATTTCTTACTTCATATCCAGCTAAATGTTTATACTTTTTATTATCAACAACTGGGTGTTCCCAACTTACATTTAAATTAATACCACTAGCATCAATATCTGCTTCTTCGGCAAGACTAGACTCTCCAAAACTACTAATAGATAAAGCTAAACTAGTCGGAGCAGGAACATCATCTGTTCGTACGGCAGGTCTTCTTTCCTCTGGTACAACGTCTATTACATATCCTCTATCTACTAACTCAAATTTTTCTTTGGCATACTCTACAGCAGTTATACTAAATGTAGCTTCTGTCTCTTCTCTTATTGCTGCAACAACAAAATCTTTTGGAGAGGCTTCTGTTTCACTACCTGTTGCTGCTGTTGTTTCTGTTATAGACCATATTACTTCACTATTTGGAACAGCAGAAAAAGCTGAAGATACCGTCACATCTCCTGATGCATTAAAACTAGATATTGTTTTAGTTTCAACTCTAGTTTCTTCTGACCAGAATAAATGAACTAAATTATTTGAATCGTCCTTTACATTTACAGATTTTGGGTGTGTATCTATAGCTGCACCACTTTCATCAACTAGTACTAAATCTCCTTTTCTATAATTTACACTATTAATTGTAGCTACGTCTTGTGCTAAGTAAGCTCCTCCACTAGGATAGATTAAATTTAATTGATGAGTACTACTACCACTTAAACTTATTGCCCTATCTAAAAAGACTCTTGTTGTTGTATTAGTTCCAGAAGATGAAACACGACCACTAGATTGTGTATTTGTTATATCTGCGTCTTGTATTTGTATTACGTCACCAGGTTTTAAAAATCCTGCATTTATTCCAGTAGTAAAAGTAACTACTTCTTTTTCTAATTTTTCTGTTAAAAGATGCCACTTACCAAATCTATGTGCTTGTCCTCTTGAAGTACAACCAAAAGCTACAACTTCTTTTGGATTTATTTTACCTGTCTTTATTACATTTTCAAAATCTTCTACTATTTCTACTTCTTGTTTATATGCATTATCAGGATTATTCCAAGTAACTCTTATTTGATTACTTCTAAATCTTCTACTTGAACCTTGATAAGTAAACATACCATCAACAATATTTCCTTTTGTAAAAGTATATACAGGACTTTTATCTGCATTTATGGTAGGACTTATTTCACTATCAAAATAAACTAGCAAGCCTCTAAATGCACTAATTAAATCTGCAATCATTGTCTGTGCTTGGGTTATTGTTTGGAAATAAACATTACAACTAAATCTAGGTTCTGTGCCTCCTTTTCCATCTGGTACAAGTTCGTCGCAGTACTTAGCTAATTGAAATAATTGATATTTATCTATGTTTGAAAAATTATCATCTGGGTCAATATATTTACCTAATCCATATCTATCATTTGTTAGAACGTCCATTAATATCCAAACAGGATTATCTGTCCAAACTGGATTATAATTTGCACTTGTTTTACTAGTAAAAGTTTTTATATCCCCTCTAAAGTTACCGTCCCAGTCTGTGTATGAGCCGGTATTGGCTCCTGTAGTAATATTTCTAGTATAACTTGCTGCTTGACCCTCTCCTAGTTCATGTCTTGAAAAATAGTTTGTTGGAACTTTTACTTTTAATCCTCTTATTTCATATGACCTTTTTGGTACATTAGTAAAGTCTTGTGCCGCAAAATGCACTGCACCATATGCTAAGTAAGGATAGGATAATTTATCTTCAATAATATTTTCTATTGCTTGTAGCTGAGTTGCACTATAATGAGTATAGTCTCCATGACGAGCATTTGATGGAGTAATTCTATTTATTTTTATTCTATAATCTGAAAAAGGTTGGAACCGTTCGGTATCAATACTTATTGTTTTTACAAAACTTGTTTTGGTGTTTGCTGTAAAGTAACCATTACTTGGACTTATAGGTTTACCTGCTCTTCCTCCCCATTTTATTGCTCTAGTAGATAACTGCGAATCTGTAGGCCCCATAATAAGTTCTGATATAAAGTTACTGCCGTCTCTAGTGTACTCAAAGAAAATTTGAAATTCTGCAAAAGATGGAGCTTCGTGTCCACTCTTAGCTTTGTGTGCATAAAGTCCGCCAGGAAATTTTATAGTTATATTTACTTGGTCTACTTCAGATGGTTCAGCAACTCCCATATCTGTTGAAGCTGTCTTAATTGTGGCAGAAGCACCTGCTTCACTTACATTTTTCCAGCCTCCATCAGCAAAATAATTATCGCTAAATCCGCTTAAGGAGCCAAAATCTGTTGGTTGAAGTGACGCATTTATAGCATGGGGAGTACTTGCAGAACCTAGTCCAAACATTCCTGGAATATAAGTTTGGTCTCTATAACCATTTCTAAATGCAAAAGATGTTTGTTCAAAGTTAAATTTTGGAGTGCTTTGTCTAGTTTGGGTTGGAGTTGATAATTGTGCGTAAACTGTGGTAACACTTACACCTCCACCATTTGTTAGTGTTGCTGTATTACCAGAAAAACTTGAAATTGTATCTACTAAATCAACTGTTATATTTTTTGATGAAACTGTTTTTGGAACGGCAGGTTGTACTCTAACTGATGTTGCACTTACAACTTGTACTATTTCTCCTATATAATGACAACCATCTACTCCTGCTCCTTCAATACTAACATATTGAGGTAGTGCTTTAGAGCTTCTTATATCATCAGAAGTAAAAAAACTAGAGGAGGTTGAAACTACAGTAGAACCTTCAGTTGTACTTGCTATACCTGAGCCTGATTTTTTTGCTCCTTCTATTAGAATACTAAATGTTCCTTCGTTAATATCCCTGTTAGTAAACATATTACTAGTATTATCAGTAACAACGCCTGTACTATGATTATAAGAAACACTTCTTGATGTTGTAGCACTAAAAGATGAATTTATACTATTTTCTACTATAGGAACACCATTTAGCATGATAGAGGAAGGACCATTAACTAATCCCTCTATTGGTCCCTCTGATAATGCGTCATAAATTACAGCTGTTTGTTTTTCTGAATCTCTTACAGTAAAAAATCTTTGCTGTTGTGCATCACCAGCGCCGCCTGAATTTTTTCCTTTTCTTGCCATTATGGTGTTGGTCCTACTATGCCTATTATTGAGTCAAATCCTGAATCATCTCTTGATTCTGAACGATTGTTTGAACCATCGTTACCATCATCTGTTGCATTAAAACAATATCTTCCCCACCCATCATTTGAGTTTGGTGGGATAGCACCATTTTTACCTGCAAAAGTATATCCCACAGGTTTTGTAATATTATTTGTAAATCCAAAATTCATTGGAGTTCCTCCTATCTCTAATTGTCCATAGCAAAGAGGAACAGGAATACCTTGCTTTATAACATTTGATGGGCCATCAAATAAGTAACCCTCTTCAGTTTCGCTAGGAGGTTTTGGTGCAAAATATTCAGATATAGCAGAACTTGTTAAAAATCCACCAACAGTCAAAAGAGCAGCTTTTGCAACCATCATTCCAAAACCTGCACCGCCAGGAATCATCATAGCAGCAGCTATTAAAAGTACTCCAATAATTAATTTTCCTAATTTACCAATAGAACCTGCAGGCACAGGAGTTATAATAACATCATCTTTTCCTAAATCCATTTGAAGATTCTCATGGTCTAAAAAGTCTTCTCCTCTTTGCACTGTAAATTTTATGCCTCGTTCCGTGCAGTCTACTAAATATTTCGTTAATTTATTTTCTCGTTGTACATCAATGCCTTTCATGCCCTCTCTAATCGTGGCCGCATTTAGTTTCCACTCTTTTCCAAAGAGTTCTCCCATTTTTCCATTTAAATAAAAAGTTCTTGTCATTTTGGCTCCAATATATAATATTCTTTTTGAGGATAACTTACTATTAAGTATGGTATTAATAGCTCATTACAATTAGCGATATCATAACCGCTGGGTTTACAATTTTTTTGGTTATAGTGACTATGGACTACATATAAAATTTTAGAAATCAATTGATATTTAACGAAAGTTTTTCCGTCAATTTCAAAGTCATCTTTATCTTCAGAAATATTTTCACACAAAATCCATTTTTTCTTGTCATTTTGCTGTATTATGAGTCCACACATTTCCCTTGGAGCAGCATTTTTAGCCGCCTCAAATATGTCTGGTAAAAACTTAGTTAAAACTTCTTGCACCCGGAAAACCTCCAAAAGGTAAAACAACTTTAGTATCTGTATCACATTTACCTGTTGATGTTGAAGTTCCAACAGATTGAGGATTAAATCCGTATCTCATTTTACAGCCTGTTAAAGTTTTACTGCACATATCTGCAAGTTCCCAGTAAATCCCAAAATCGGGAGTTTGATTCAAACTTGTTCTTTTAGCTTTCCATAGCCGAGTAACTCCTCCGCTAGTATGTTTTACATAGTCATTAAAATTATCTGATGTATAAGCAAAGAAAGTAGTAGAACTATCCCAAGTAGACCATACTCTCACTCTTTTTACATTTGAGTTAGAGTCACTAAGAGTTCCTGGACTGCTTGTTGTACTTCTAGCTTGCCAATAATTATTAACTGTAGAACTATCTGCAGAAGTATCTATTGCTCCTGATTTTTGTAATCTTCTAACTCCGGAGCTTGTGCCTAAAGTTGTTGTTGTTTTATAATAACTATTTTTTGTTATGCTTCCTACTGAAGTACTAAAAGTAACTGTTCCTGTTTCTCCTGTATTTGGAACAACATATTCATCATCAATATTAACTAAAGCTATATACTCTACTGTTCCATCAAGTCCTGAAGTTTGTGGTTTAAAACTTGGTTTGTATTTACTTTCTGTATGCCAAGTACAACCACCATTTTTTTCGTATTCATTACTTATATCTACTGCAGCTCCTTGATATATCCATGGACAAGCATTTGCAACTACTTGTCTTGCAGGCAAGGTAACGCCCTCTAAATCAAAGGGGGCAGCTAGTTCAAATTCTACTATTTCTTTTGTTGTTTGTTTTACTCTATCTATAAGAAAAACTTGTTTTACAAATTCTACAGGAGGGGTTGCATCTCCACTTTCTCCTACTAAGTATTTTTGTAGTGTTGTTCTTCGTGTTATTTTTGCTCCAAGTAAATCATCATATTCACCTACTGCGTCTCCAAAAACTGAAAGAGCATTTGCAAAAGCTATTGAAGGTCTTGTTACTGGCCCACTTGGATCAATTCCAAATCCTGTAGCTTTTACAGGTAAAGCAACATATGTATTTACAGTTCCACCTTCTTGTCTAAATTGAACAGTTGATAAATCTTCTTCTACTCCAGCATGAAAATATACAGTACTAGAACTAGATAATTCTAGTTCAAAAAGTTGAAGAATAGCTGAACCAGGAGCTTGTTTTTGAAAATCTTTATTAAGTAGTTTTTCTGTCATGATTCATAGACTCTTCTGAATTTTGCTGTTGCATTATAAAAATTATCTTTAAAATATGATTTGTTCCACTCTTCACACACAACCTTAATGGTTACTTCATTTCCACTTTCATTTGTATCAGGTATAGTAAAATCAAACGCAGTAACTCCTGCTTTGCTATCAAAGAAGGCTATTATATCATCTATATCTGCTACAGGTCTATTTGTAAAGGCTATACTAAATTCTTCTGCTAAATTATTTATTCCTCTTGCTATTCTTTGTTCGTAACCATCTCCAAACTCTACTGTAAAAGTTCTTGGAGTAGTTTTCTTTGATAGTCCTCTATCTGGTATTCTTCTTGTGCTTGTTAAATCTGTAAATCCTAATGCCATTTTATCCTCCGCTCAACATACCACCTGGTCTTTGTTGATTTGCTATCTCATTTATAACAGCTGCTTGTATACTTCTTCCCATGCCTGTTGCTTGCTCTTCTGTCATTTCTGAACTACCATCACTATTTACTGTAACATTTACAACTGAGTTTGTCATTCCTCCAGGAGCGCCATCTTTAAATACAACAGGTATTGCATCTTGTCCTTGTCCTAATGGTATAACTGCTTCTCTTCCATGTAGCACTGCAGTATATCCTGCATTTGGTCCATCTGCTATGCCTCCTGGCATATAACCCATTCTTGCTGAAAATTTAGGAGGTGTGGCTATTCCGCCATATCTCATTGGACCTCCTCCACCTCCACCAGGAACAGAGCCAGAGCCACCGCCGCCTCCACCGCCGCCGCCGGTGTCGCCGCTTCCTTGTCCCATTCCTGCAATAAGATTACTACCAAAAGCTGCTAATATACTTGCTGCTGCCTCAGCTGCTGCTATTTCCACTAATTTTTCTAAAACTACTTTTGCAAATTCTTTAAACGCCTCTTTGGCTTTCATTGTTCCATCTGCAATACTTTGGAACATTTTTCCTAGTTGTTGTGCCATCGTGTCATTTAATTTACCCATAACAGTATTTGCTCTTATTGCTTCTTTTTCTTGTTCTTTTATAACTTTTAATTGGTCTTTTAATAATAACAATTTTTTCTCTGCTTCTGTATTTCCTAATAGTTGTTTTGATTCAAGATTTGCTATTTCCTCTTTAACTTTTAGTTCTTGTTTAGTTCTTTTATTTACTATTTGTTCAATTTTTAATTCTGCTTTTACTTTATTTGCAAGAGGGTCTTTTCTACTGCCAACTCTTGCTAATTTTGCGTCTGTAATTCCAGTATCACGAAGATTTTGTGCTGTCTTTTCAATAATATCATTTGTATCTGTAGCTAAGTCATTAAAAAATTCAAATGCTTTAGTTGAATCTGTGAAATTTAAATTTAGTTTTGTATTAATCATATCCATGATTGCATCAGGTGTGTTATTCTTATCTTTTGCATTTTGTATTTCTACTGAAATTTGATTCAAGTTGCTGGCAAGTTTTTCAAAAGGAGTTGGATTATAAGTAATTCTACCTGTGGTTTCTATAAAATCATTAAGAGCCGTATCCAGACCTACTAAAGCTTCTCCTTTATCGCCTGCAGCTTCATTAACCTTTGCTATTCCTGTGGATAAAGAGCCAATTACATCTCCAATTTTTTGTGGGTCTGCATCATTGAATAATTTTACAAAAATATTTCTTAATATTTTATGGGTGTCCTCAGTAAACGCACCATCTTTACCCAAACTCCTTTCTAACTGGGCCATTGTACTATCAATACTATGACCGGCGACAAGGGTAGAGTCAGCAGCTAATTTAATCCCTAAATCTCCTCTCGTAGTTGATTGTAAAAAGTTTCGTATGCTTGCTAAATCTCCACCTTGTAGGGCGGTAGATGTAGCTAAATTTTCTGTAACTATATTAGCTAAATCTGTTTTTTGCGCTTTATCAAGAGAATCACTATCTCCTATAATTTCTAATGCCTCTTTGGCTCCTCTTAATCCTTGTATTAAGTTAAATGTTGCGATGAGTTGTTTATTAATTTTACCAAATTCTTCTTCGGCATTTTCTGCTGCCTGTTGGAATAAACTATTTCCAATTCTATCTATTTCTTTTACTCTGTCTATTGAGGCGTCAATGACATCTTGAGTTTTCATCATTGACTCTCTTACTTCTTTATCTACAAATATTAATTCGTATAAAAATTTTCCAACAAACCCAGCAAGAAATACAAAGAACGCAGCATTTAAAAGAGTTCCTAGTAAAGCAAAAGTAGGTGCAAGTTTAGCCATTGCAGCCCCCATTATACCTACAGCAGCAGCACCAGCGGCAGCAGCTCCCGTAGTCATTGCTACTGTACCAGTTGCAACTGCTTTTACACCTGCTAGCATTCTTGTTGTCATTTTTATATGAGAAGCTTCCATTTGTTTGTGTATTCTTATAAGATGGGCTAATTCAGCTTCTCTTAGCTTTTTAGCTGCGCCAACTCTTTGTTGTTCAAATCTTATTAATTGAGCTACAGACCTTCTCTTGTCTACCTCGCTATCCATATTTTTGATACGTTCATCTGCTCCAAGTTTTCTTAGAATTGCTCTTGTTTTTGCAGACCTTATTTGTTCTGCAGCTAGCATATCTATTTGGTTTGCTTTGAACGCTGTTGCATTCTTTTTAAATGCCAGACTTGCTTCTTCTGCCCTTATTTGTGCATTTGATGAAAAATTTTGTAAACTTGCTGTTAAAGTAGTTAAAGCAGGAAATGCTGACTTTAGTATTGCAACAGCAAAACCTGCAAATAGTGTAGCGGCTGCTCCAGTATTTCTTGCAATAAATTCTGCTATTACTTCAAAAGGACCTACAAGAGCTCTTGCATCTACAATCAAGTCACTAAAAGCTGTTTGTAGTCTAGTTATAGGGTTTACTAGTTCATCTGCGTTTTCTTCAAAGTCACCAAAGTTATCTGCTAACTGTCTAGAAACTTCATTAAATACAGCAGCCCTTCTTTGTGCAATTGTTAAAGATTTAGCTGCAACATTATTTGCTTGTGCAAACTTTCGTGTCGCATCATCTATTCTTAGTACGATACCTAATTCATCAAGTAGTTCGGGTTCGGCTTTTGTCACACCACGAATCAATCTGTTAAATGAATCGGTTAAATCTCTACCAAGAGCGACAGAAGCTAACTTTGCTCCACTTGCTAACTCTTTTATCTGATTAGCATTGAATCCAGCAGCTGTTGCTATCTGAGCAGCTTGAGCAGCATCACGAAACTGTAAAAGTCCTCCTGTTGCGGCTCTTACATCTGCCACAATACTTACCATTGCAATACCAGTAACTTCTCCAAATATTTCCATACCTCTAATTTGGTTTTTAATATTTGAAGCCTCTTCTAATGCTCTGAACGCCGCACCAATAGCAAATATTGAAGCAGCAAGAGTTGCATAAGCACCTACAAGACCACCAAGACCTTGTTGCATTTTAGAAAAGTTTTTTGTCGTATTTGAAGAAGCACGAGCGGCTCCTTTTAGATTTCTATCAGCAGTTTGAGTTGATTTACTTAAATCATCTACTTTCTTTGAAGTTTTCTTTGCTGAATTACCAAAAAGTTCAATGGTATTACCATCATCTAACTCAATAATAATTTTTCCTGCTTTTACTGTTTTACTCATTATCCTTTTACATTTATACCAGGTTTAGTGCCTGCTCTTGCTTTTGCTTGTCTTTCTGAAGCCTCTCTTTTTCTCTTTAATTTTTCATTTATTTGTTTTGAATTATATGATTCTATCTGTTTAATAAAAAATATAGTAGTTTTTCTATCTTCTACTTCCCAAGTTTCAAGTAGTAAATCTAATGCTGACATATCCTTACCAAAGTAAGAGCCACTCATACCGTCCCAACGGTCTGGTAAAAGGTCATGCAATAAAAAAGCCACCTGAACTTCTGAGGGATATTCCCCCATAGTTGGTGGCATTTCATTTGGGTCAGGTTCTATGCCCTTTTGTTCACATATATCTAAATATGTATCTAAAGGAATCTGACCATCTTTAAATTGTTCCTCTAAGAGACCAAGTATTTGTTTTACTTGGTCTTCGTAAAATTTTCTAAATCTCCTACAACTTCAGTTACCCAAGTGTCAAAATCATTTGCATTCTTCATTAAAGTCTGCGCATTTTCTTGTGTAAAAGGAAGTTCATCATCGGGATTGAGACTACTAATATCCACCAATAGAAGCTCTTCTAGGTAAGAATATTTTAAACCGCTCCACCCCTTGATTACAGCTTTTACATACTCTATAATAAACTTTTCTTCGTCTAGTATTTCTTCAAAGGCTCTAGTCTTACGATTGAGTTTTTGAGAAACACAACGATTTCTAAGTTTCATTAATTCTTCTCTTGCTAAATAGCAAAGGTCAACAGTCATTCCTTTATAACCAGGATAGTCAACTGTTACCGTTTTACTTGGAGTTAATAAACTCGCTAATGATACTGGTTGTTGTTTTTGTTCTGTCATTTATTTTTCCTATGAAAGAGGGAGGGTTGCCCCTCCCTGTTAAATTATTTATGTTACAGTTGGTCCTACGAAAATCATATCTATTTCGTCTGTTCCATCAACTGATGTTGGTAATGCGTGGAAGTTAGTTGTTAAACTTACTATATCATCTAATGAGTGTGTTGGCACTTCTAAATGACAAGTATTTAAGTTCATTGTAACTCTTGGTATATTACCAGTTCCACCAATAACAAATGTTAAATCAAAATCATTTGTTATAACTTCTGTAGATTCAATTATGTCTTCAAATAAATCTGCACTTGAAGCTCCACTAGCAGGAGTGTTTAAGTAACAACTAAAAGAACCTGTTACTGAACGAGTTCCTGTCACATGGCCTAAAGGTTGATTTATTGAACCTAAAGTTTCTGGTGTTAAGAAAGTCATATTATTTGAGATAGTAATATTTCCTCCTATTAGTGTTAAAGTATAAGCAGTTGTAATACTTCCTGCAGCTGTAGCTGTGACTGTTAAATCTGTCAATCTATTTCTGATAAAGTTATTTGTATCTGCTGCAGCTGTACCCTCAAAGATAGTAGCTGTAGTCATGCTGCTTTCTTCTGTTATAATTTTACCAAATCCTGACCATTGAGCTGTAGCAATTCCATCAATATCAAAATCTATTGTTACTTCATTTACAACGCAACCTTCTATTTTGTAAATTGTTGGATTTGATTTTCCACTTCCTAATTCAAAGAATAAGTCAAAAGTATCTAAAGCTGGTTTATTTGAATTAGTAAAAGCTACATTACAATCTGTTCCATCTGCTGTTATAGCTGTACCAGTTGCGCCCACTGCTCCACTTCCTGCTAAAGCATTCCATAAAGCTTCTTCTACCATATGATGTGCGACCGCTGCGTGTTCTCCGCCGCTGTCCCCACCACCAGACTTAAAAGGTCTTATATAAGTTGAAAATGACCACTCTGCTGGAGCGTATGAATCAGTAAACATTTGTCTAGCTCTACTACTTACTCCTGAACTGGCCATTTCATTCAG
>MDTD01009481.1_pt1 | contig 11059 bp, 9 predicted proteins | sample 811221 | NCBI WGS metagenome assembly MDTD01 (sample SAMN05326646, study PRJNA326480) | marine metagenome | isolation source: seawater | place: Pacific Ocean: South West | collected 2011
GTCACCGAGTATAAGCGCAATAACCATCCCGCCAGTGAACCAAGAGATCGCACTTTGAAGCTAGTGCGGATCTGGGCGGCTTCCTGCTTATCCTTCATCACTCGAACCCTCTCTCATCATGGTGGTTCCCCTGAATTTTTCCCGGGCCTCAGGGTCAGCCCCGACGCGCTATTCTGCCCTGAATCAGCTCGTTTCAGACATCCCCCTGCGGCTCCTGCAAGGAGAAACCATCAGATCGACTCCCTCCGATTCAAAAGGCCCGTGCAGCATCTTGCAAGACCGATGAGATCCCCGCGGCAAACGACTAGCGGGTCACCTGTGCCCGGAACCAGTCATCCGCAATCATTGCGCCCTTATTTTCTCATTTTAACCTTTCGAGCATCGTGGTTTCTTCGGGGTAGGAATGAGTAACTTTGAGGACAAGGCCCGTGAAGCCATGGCCAATCCCAGGAACGTGGGTGAAATGGAAGATGCGGATGCAGTCGGCACCGCCGGTTCTGCGGACTGTGGGGACATGCTCCGGATGTGGCTGAAGTTCACGGACAAAGATGGTCGCAAGGTCATCGACCGGGCTTCTTTTCAGTCCTTCGGATGTCAAACTGCGATCGCTGTCGCTTCGATGGCCACCGAACTCCTCAAAGGGAAATCGGTGGAGGATGCCCGTAACCTCTCGCCTGACGACCTTACCGGTGACCTTGGTCCCCTGCCTCCAATGAAGATTCACTGCGGCCAGCTTGTCGAAGGCGCTCTTCACAACGCACTTGGAGAATCGCGCGAACAGGAAACCGCAGCTCCCGCACCTTCCCTCGCTCAATCTCTTTCCAGCCCACAGAAGGGTAATATCAGAATCGTCCCACTCGAGGATGAAAACCAATAGTTATCCCAAAGTCCTTATCTTCCTCCATGAACCAGGAAATTCCCCTTATCCGCGACGTTGATGCGATCCAGATTCCCTCTGGTGATACTATTTCTCTTCCTGCTGGCACTCCAGTCGTCATCACCCAGAGCCTTGGCGGCACCTACACGGTAGCTACCTCGGCAGGACTGGCGCGGATCTCCTCCAACGATGCCGATGCCCTTGGAATCGACCAGGCTGGCAGTGAGCAAAAGGTCGAGGAGGACGAGCGGATGAAGTCCGCACCGGTAATGGATCAGATCTGGCACCAGTTGAAACAGGTCTACGATCCGGAGATCCCGGTGGATATTGTCAACCTCGGACTGGTCTACGATTGTACAGTTGATGAGGAAGAAGACAAAAAGGTGGTTAATGTTAAGATGACCCTGACCGCACCAGGATGCGGCATGGGCCCTGCCATTGCCGCCGACGCTCAGGCGCGGATCATGACCGTGGAGGAAATCGACGACGCCCGCGTGGAGCTCGTGTGGGATCCCCCATGGAATCAGGAAATGATCTCGGAGGAGGGCAAGATGAAACTCGGAATGATCTGATAACGCAGGGCCTTAAGTTCCGATCAGACTTCCCACTTGCCAAATCTGAGAATTCAAACTAGCTTCCCGCCCCCCATCCCGGGTCTGACGCCATGTCCAAGCATAACAGTCTCAAAATCAGCGGTGGTTCCACCGGTAGTCGCTCTGTCCTGAAACGCTTTGAGCGTGTCAAGGTGCTCAAGGAGCGCGGACAGTGGAAAAGAGGGCAGAGTCCGGTTGGCCTGCCCAAGACCAAACCTGAGGGCTAGGGAATTCTTCTCGCTCTCCCCTACAGGAGATCATTTTTGGAAAGGGCGGGACCGGAAGGTTCCGCCTTATCTGTCACAAAGCCGTCTCATGCCCGCAGGCATCCGCCTTAACAAGTTCCTCGCCTCCTGTGGGATAGGATCCCGTCGTGCCTGTGATGCGATGATTCAGAGGGGGGGGGTTACGCTCAATGGAGAGGCCTGTGACAACCCTGCCACACGAGTGCAGGAAGGCGACGTCTTGCGAGTCGAAGGCAAAAGAGTCTCCCCCCGGAAAACCACGACGATCCTCCTGAAGAAACCCCGGGGTTATGTATGCTCTAAACACGATGAGCTCGAGCGGTCCACGATCTACGAATTGCTTCCCCCTAAATTCTTTCATCTAAACCATGTTGGTCGGCTTGACCGGGATTCGGAGGGCCTTCTTATTCTGACAAATGATGGAGATCTCGCCAACCGCCTGACTCACCCGCGCAACATGGTAGAAAAGGAATATCGCGTCACTCTCACGACTGCGATTGATTACCCGGTCCTCAGGAAGCTGGTCTCGGGGGTCCAGACCCCCGAGGGATTCGCCCGTGCCAAAAGCGCCAGACCTCTTTCTCCACGTCGCGTTTCGGTGGTTCTTAGTACAGGTCTCAAGCGTCAGATTCGTGAAATGTTCAAAACGCTTGGATTTGAGGTTGAAAAGCTCTTCCGAATTAGAATTGGACGCTTCACGGATCCAGACCTCCGTCCCGGCCGCTGGCGCCATCTTGAGCAGCACGAAATAGATTCATTGAGCCTTGATCCTCCGGCTCAGGCCTGATCCGGCTCGCTGCCTTGCAACCGGCCTCGCTGTTCGCTAAACACCTCGGAACGGTAACTTTCCATTCAGGCACATGAGCAAGAAGATCGAGAGCCACCTCTCCGAAAACCGCGTTTTCAGACCCTCCAAGGAATTCTCAAAGAACGCCCGCGTCTCAAGCATGGCTCAGTACAGGCGGATGTACAAGGAGTCGATCGAGAAGCCCGCCTCCTTCTGGGCTCGCGAGGCGAAAGAGCTTCACTGGCAAAAACGCTGGAACAAGGTTCTCGAGTGGAAGGCTCCTTTTGCAAGGTGGTTCACCGGAGCCCGGCTCAATGTGTGTGAAAACTGCGTCGACCGCCATCTCACCAATGGCCGGAAGAACAAGGCGGCCATCATCTGGGAAGGGGAACCGGGAGACAAGAGGGTTCTTACATACCAGCAGCTTCACCGCGAAGTGTGCCGCTTCGCCAATGTCCTCGAGGCAAATGAGATCAAGGCGAAGGACCGGGTTCTGATATACATGCCCATGGTTCCTGAAGCCGCAATCGCAATGCTGGCCTGTGCACGAATCGGAGCTGTTCACTCCGTTGTCTTCGGGGGTTTCTCCGCCGAGTCCATCGTAGATCGTCTGGAGGACTCCGGAGCCACCGCGGTCATTACAGCGGACGGAGGTTACCGGCGCGGTAAGATCGTAGAGCTCAAGAAGAGCGTCGACGAGGCGCTCCGAAAATACAAGGGGGTCAGGCGCTGCATCGTCTACCAGAGAACCGGCGGAAAAGTGCAGATGCGACGAGGACGCGATGTCTGGTGGCACAAGGAGGCCGAAAAGGCGTCATCATTTCACCAGCCCAGGGGATTCGACAGCGAGCATCCCCTCTTCATTCTCTACACCTCGGGATCCACGGGGAAACCAAAGGGAATCCTGCACACCAGCGGCGGTTATCTGGTAGGCACCTACACGACCTGTAAATACATCTTCGATATGCGGGATGATGACGTTTACTGGTGTACGGCGGACGTGGGATGGATCACCGGGCACTCCTACATCGTGTTCGGGCCTCTCGCCAATGGAGTAACGCAGGTAATGTATGAGGGGGCTCCCAACTACCCCGACTTCGGACGCTTCTGGAAGATCGTCGAAGACTATGGGGTTACAACATTTTACACCGCGCCAACAGCAATCAGAGCCTTTATCAAAGCAGGAGATAAATTCCCCGACCGGCACGACCTCTCTTCGCTCAGGCTCCTTGGCACAGTTGGGGAACCCATCAATCCTGAGGCATGGATGTGGTATCACGAGAAAATCGGGGCGGGGCGCTGCCCGATAGTCGACACTTGGTGGCAGACCGAGACCGGGGCTATCATGATCTCACCCCTGCCCGGCTGTACGCCCACAAAGCCCGGAACCGCTACCCTCCCCTTTTTCGGAGTAGACGCAGCGATCCTCGATGAAGAAGGGAATAAGTGCAGCGCGGACGAGGGTGGTCGGCTGGTCATTCGCAAGCCTTGGCCCTCCATGCTCCGAACGATTTACGGTGACAGGAGACGCTACCGCAAAACCTACTGGAACGATTACAAGGGAATCTATACCGCGGGCGACGGGGCCCGGACCGACAAGGACGGGAACTTCTGGATCGTGGGGAGACTGGATGACGTTCTGAACGTCTCCGGACACCGACTCGGCACTGCCGAGGTGGAAAGCGCCCTTGTCTCTCATCCCGATGTCGCAGAGGCTGCGGTGGTAGGGCGTCCACATGAGATAAAGGGACAGGGAATTGTAGCTTTCGTGACACTCAAGGAAGGAATCCGCTCGGCAAAAACGACCGAACAGAATCTAAAGGGCCATGTGGCCAAGGCGATCGGTGCGATCGCTCGCCCGGACGAGATCCACCTCACCCCTGCTCTTCCAAAGACTCGATCCGGAAAAATCATGCGCCGAATCCTGAAGGAGCTGGTTGCCACCGGGGGCGTAACGGGAAACATCACAACCCTCGAGGACTTCAGCGTAGTGAGCAACCTGCAGAAAAACCTGACCAAGTAGATCCCCTTTACTGAAGGGCAGATCATGCGCCCTTTGAGTATCTCGAAACAATGACGCAGACCCGCTACTTCCTCTGGCGCACAGCACAGGCCTTCGGGATTTCACTCCGTCGGCGTCACGCCACTAACGCCGCAACCGAATTTCACCTCATGAGGGAAGCGGAAGAAGTTCTTGGCCAACTAGCCTGGAAAGAAACCGAGGACATCGAGGACCTCTCTGTGGAATACTGGAACCTGCGCCGTATGTCGAAGAATCATCAGAAGATCAGCGATGAAATTGAAGCGGCCAACCTAGATCTTCAGAGGTCCCAGGACCAGAGAACGGAACTTCTCGGCCTGGTGGTTGACAGCACCAAGGACCTTGTCGAGGAAAGGAGGGTGATGGAGGACGCAGGTGCGCGCCTCCGGGCTGAACATGAGGTAATCATATCGGACGCCAGAGCAATTCGGAGGCGTCATGACGGCATTAAGGCCAAGCTCGAAGTTCTTATCGCGGAAGAGCCGGATGATACTCCAGACATCGTCGCCTCGAAGGAAGAACTTCTACGGTTGAAGACGCAGTTCAAGAAACTCCGGGAAAGGCGTGACACTGTCGTCACCGAGATTGAATCTCTCGACAGTTCCTTGGAGGCTATCGGGAGCCGCATCGAAACCAAGCGCTCATCAGTCCGGGGGGAGGCTCGAGACAGCTATCAGACCCTCGGCCAGGCAAATCGTGACCTCTCACATAACCGGATGGAATTGAATTCCCTCGAGGGCCAGATGAACATCTTCTTTGCGGAAATCGGTCGTTACATTCTGGCCCAATACCGTGAACCAGCCCTTTCCGCGATCGCCTCCAGACACCACGGGCTCATCAAACAGATTTCTGCACTTGGGCTTTCCATCCGGCTCAACAGGCGACTCGCGGGAGAGAACGATGAACCTCCATCCTGACCAGGGAAACTGCCCTGCTGACTTTTCCCGGCGCCCTCCAAAGGAGATCAAAGATCCGGCAGCCCGTTAATGGACTTCGTCCAGCATTGAGAGGAGAAGTTCATGTAAATTACCGAATCCACCATTGCTCAGGACGGCAACGACATCGTCTTTCCTCGCACGAGCTGCGATGTGCTTTGCGATTTCTTCGACTGTCGGAAGGTAGGCTGCATCTGCCCCCAGAGACACCACATCCCGGACGAGTTGCTCAGGATCAAGGCGCTCGCACTCCGCGACTTTACCCGGATCCGCAATCGCTGGCACAACGGCGTAGTCAGCAGTGGCCAAAGACTCTGCAAGTTCCTCCTGGAAAATATTGCGCCTCGTTGTGTTGGAACGTGGCTCAAACACCGCCCAGATCCGAGACTCCGGATACCGCTGCCGGAACGCTTCAATGACCATCCTGATAGCCGTTGGATGGTGGGCGAAATCGTCAATCACTCTCACCCCCCGGACCTCTCCCCGTAGCTGCTGGCGACGGGCAATTCCCTCGAAACTTAAAAACGCCTCCCGGATTTGATCCGGTCCCAACCCGGCGAAAAGCCCCCCGGCTGCCGCCATTGCTGCATTGCGGACATTGAACTCCCCCACCATGGGAATCAGATACTCTTCCCCGGCGAGACTGAAACTACTCTCTTCCCTTTTATAGATGGGGTTCTCAATTTTCCACTCGCAGCCGTCTCCGAATCCGATCGTCCGGATCGGACAAGGGCATTGCTCGATCACCTCCATAACGTTGCGATCATCCCCATTGACCAGCGCCAAGCCTCCGCGAGGCACTATGTTCAGGAGCCTCCTGAATGTCAGCTTGATCTCCTCGATCGAGCCATAAATATCCGCATGGTCGAACTCGATATTATTGATCACGGCGAGCTCCGGAAGGTAATGAAGAAACTTGGATCGTTTATCGAAGAAGGCCGTGTCGTATTCGTCCCCCTCCAGCACGTTGAATTCAGAATCCGTGAAACAGGCACCCCGTCCGAGATTCACGGGAATTCCACCAATCATGTATCCCGGGTCGAGACCTCCGTCCTTGAGAACCCAGGTCAAAAGGGCAGTGGTCGTCGTCTTGCCATGGGTTCCCGTCACTACGAAATTCCGTTTTCCCCGGAGGAACTGCTCCTTCAGCACTTCCGGCAGACTCTGATACAGGACCCGCCGATCCAGAACCGCCTCCGCTTCTTCATTGCCCCTGCTGATTGTATTTCCAATCACGATCACGTCCGCGCTTTCCGGCACATTTGATGCCCGATACCCCTCGGAAATCTCTACTCCGCTGTTCTCAAGGAAGGTCGACATTGGAGGGTACACCCTCTCATCAGACCCGGTTACCTTGATCCCTCTCTGCTGCATCGCTGAGGCAACCGCCCCCATCGCTGTGCCACAAACGCCAATGAAATGGTAGTGAGACTTATCGGCCATTAGTTAGCAATGAATCGTCGCTCCTATGAGGGTCCTTCGAAGGCGAGGTTCTCGGCAGGTCAGAATCCGGGAGCAGCAACGGTCGCATTATCTCTCTCCTCCCGGCGACGCGCGAGTATCCGGTCCGCCGTTTCTCTCACCATCCCTTCAAGCAGGTTACGCAGATGGCTGCCCTTTCGATAATCCGCAGGCGCAATATGCTTCACCCTGTCAGCATACGCACATAGCTGGTAACACTTCTGGAAGCTCTGCCCACTCGTATCCTGCGCATTATATACCGCAATGGAATGGCCACCATTCCTCTTCATGACGGTAAAACAGGGGACATCGGTTGGGCCATCCCCTACGTAAATCATGTTTTCGAAGGGAATCGGTCGGAGCTCTGGTGGCATGTGGTCATTCACATCATCACCATGCTTCAACATTCCCTTGTTAATTCTAAACAGAAATTGCGTCTTGGTCGTATGCGAAACCGTCCGCTTCGGAAAGCTAATCCTTCCTTCATGATCCTCCCCGAATTCACAGCCGAAAATCGCCGTCATGTGATCTGCAAGGCTGCAACCCTCGAGTAACGCCCGCAGACCGGATGAAATAATATAATGTTCGATCTTGATTCCCACCCTATCATGCTCGGGGCTTAAAACCTCTGCTGGAATCTCTTCAAAGAGTTCCGGGACACCGGGATAGTAGGTTAAACCCCGACCCAGTTCGCAAAGTCGGTCATTGGTCACCCCATCCATTTGAAGATAATCCAGAAGGCACTTCATGTAGGCCAGCTCACCGTCCCACTGGTTCTCTTTCACCAGAGAATTACACCGGTCCCAAAATTGCGCCGGATCGATCCCAAACTCAGGAAAAAGAACCTCATCCTGCATATAGCTGGGGCTCAGGGTCTGATCATAATCATAGATCAGGGCTATGGTGCTTTGTGGGACCGCCATGGCATCAAATCGGATGCCAGAATGCAGCGCCTTGATGACGAAACAAGGACAACTTCCGCCAAACCCCACGGAGAGTGCCTCGTGACCGAATGACACCTACAGGGTGGATATGGGCTCATGTAATCTATCGTTCAAAAATCTCTGCGAAACGGTCTTTCGCAATATTCCCTTTCGGGAAAATAACCATCAGGTCCATTTATATTACAGCTGGCAGATCTCGTGCGCCCCCAACCATAATCACTCCATTTCCAAGACAATTTGATTGTTTCAAGCCGTCGAATGAGAGTCCATCGCCCCATGCCCCCACGAGACGTGACAGGCTGGCGCCGGAAAAATAGCGATCCTCCGCGGAAAGGCATCGTTATCCGGCTCTCCTGTGCCCTTCTCACGGCGTCTTCCCTTGCCTGCATCGCCCAGGAGGTAGACCCGCCACCTTCCGGAGAGGACTTACTTTCTCTTCCCAGCGGAACTACTCGTGAGGGGGCCGGCAACGGCCTTGGAATCAGCCCTTCAATCCCTGAAGATTTCCGCATCACGGGAGAGGACTTCGAAACCCGGTGGGACGCACAAACCGGTCGCATCCTCTACAAAGGCAGTATGCAGTGTCGTACTTCTACCGGTATCCAGATTTTTGCAGGCAGCGTTGTGATCGACCTCAACAAGAAGGTCGTCCGGTTCGCCGGGAATGTCGCGATCTACCAGGGCACTATGCTACACCGCGGGGAGTCAGCAAACTACTGGTATGAGGAAGAACGGCTGGAGGGTGACGGTCTCCGGGTGGGCATGGATCCCATGCTTCTTGAGGCGGGTAAATTCCGGATGATCGAGCGAAACGGGCGAACTGTCTTCCTTGGCGAGGACGCAGGCGTAACCACTCATGATATTGAGGATCCCGGATTCTGGCTCCGCGCCGCCAAGACCACCGTTATCCCGGGCGACAAGGTCATTTTCCGAGATGTCAAACTCTACGCCGGTGAGAGACCTGTCTTCTGGCTTCCATACCTCTCCCAGGCCATTGATCCGGGACTCGGTTACCGTTTCGTTCCTGGTGCCCGCTCACATTGGGGGCCTTACCTCCTCAACCGTTATGGTTTCATGCTCGGCGGGGAAGAAGACCCCGTCACCGGAGAGAACGAAGATGCCTGGTTGTTATCCCAGTGGCACCTTGATCTCCTATCCGAACGGGGAGCAGGGACCGGAGTCGACCTGACAGACACACGCCTTGAAGAAAATCCGAACCTCGGGTGGCTCAAGCTCTACCACATCCATGATTTTAACCCTACGCTGGATCGAAGCGGGGTCCCACGTCAGAAAGTCACTGCGAATCGGTTTCGAGCGCAATTGCGTCACCGGATTGATCTTCAGGATATCTTCCTCGGGGGAGACAGCTACCTTGATGCAAACCTGACCTACCTGAGCGACCGCTTTTATCTCGAGGACTATGACCCGGAGGCGTTTCGCGTGGAGCCAACCCCGGACAACATTCTCGCCCTCACTCATCAGAGGGGTCGAAATCTCCTCACTCTCTGGGGCCGGGTCCGGCCCAACTCATTTTATCAAACCGATACCCGTCTGCCTGAGTTCGCTCTGGACCAGATTCGACAACCATTTCTCGGTTCCCGGCTCCTCCACGAGGGCCAATTCGTTGCAGGGCTCTACAACGAGGTGCTTCCAGACTTCAGACGCCGCCAGCTCGCTGCGGAATCAGAGGCTCTTGACCCCGCTGACCCTCGAAGTGACGAGATCCGCACTATCCTCGCAGAACGCGGCTATACGCGACTCCACTTCTGGCAGGAGATATCCCTGCCCGTGAGCCTTGAAAACCGCATCAATCTGATCCCGCGGGCCGGTCTGGGATCAACGCTCTACAGTAGCGTTGACGGCAACGGAGACAGCGAAAACCGGACACATCTCTATGCGGGCGTCGATGCCTCCACGAAGTTTTCCCAGCATTTCCCGGAGGTGCAGAGCAAGAAGCTCGGACTTAATGGCCTTCTCCATGTCATCCAACCCTACGCGGGAGCCTCATGGATCGCGACTGACGAACTGGATTCCAGTTTTCCCCGGATTGACCGGCTCACTGCCAGCACACGACCAAGACCCCTTGGAGTTGGCCGTTTCACCGCTATCGACGACCTCGAAGACTGGACAATCCTACGCCTGGGGGTCCGGAATCGTTTCCTCACAAGAAGAGACGGAGGGTCCCACGAATGGCTTTCAGTCAACTCCTACCTCGACTGGTTTCAGGAAGACCCGGAATTTGATCGCGAATTCTCCAATCTCTATAATGAAATCTACTTTCACCCGGTTCCCTGGCTTGAACTCGGTCTTGAGACCCAGTTCCCGCTTCTGAGCAAGATCGGGGACTTCACCGAAATCGTCGGCTCCCTGCGCTACATGCCCAGTGAAAATCTTGAGGTGACGCTGCGACACCGCTTTCTCAACGATCACCCTATCCTCCAGGATTCAATCAGATTTGAATATGGAGCCTTCAACCGATTCAACGAAAAATGGAGCGTCGGATTCAAACACCGGTGGGAATTTGACGACAAGGTCCTCGAGTATCAGCAATATTCCGTGCATCGAACCTTCGACAACTGGGTAGTTTCGCTCGGACTCTTTCACCGTGACAACCGCTACGATAACGAGTTCGGAGCCCTTATCGGACTGACTCTTCGAGAGTTTCCATCGATCAATCTCCCTCTCAAGGCGGGAGTAGAGTGAACACCCAGTAACCCAGACGACTGCTATGGGTTAGCCTGAAGAGAGTCGAGGTTTGAGGAATCACCAGCGACATCGCCGCCCGCTGGAAGCAGAGGAGGCAACTTCATCTTTTCAACAGCCTCGGCCCGAAATGGTGGGTAAACGCTCTTGATCTCCTTGAGAATCGCATATGCCCTCTCCTGCTTCCTGTCCCGGTAGAGAACCCTGATCCGGCTACCGATCCGCTCTTCCTTGACGATCAGTTTTTCCTGCATGTGGGCGATCGCCTCCTGTTTTGAATCCATTCCCCACTCATCCACAAGATCCAGATTCGCTATCACCTTTTCAAGGACCGCTTCACTCTCCAGAAGATTTTCCTCACCCACGACAACCGCCTCCATACTCATACCTTCCACTTTTCCCACCCGGTAAGATAGCAATGCAACCCGGTCCTTGGTAAGAAACAACCAGCCCACAAAACCTCCTCCTGACAA
>MDTD01180535.1_pt1 | contig 11059 bp, 2 predicted proteins | sample 811221 | NCBI WGS metagenome assembly MDTD01 (sample SAMN05326646, study PRJNA326480) | marine metagenome | isolation source: seawater | place: Pacific Ocean: South West | collected 2011
AAACTCTATGGTACTCGGAAATAGTTCTACTATTTCCACAGATAGTAGCTCATTGGTTAAAGTAGATCATGAAGGAGTTGGAGGTATTGGACTTACAAAACCAAATTATGAGTTTAAAGCACTTAGTGCAGGTCAAGATATTACTTGTTCATTAGGAGGCGCAGCAGAGGAAGTACGTTGTTGGGGTAATGGTGTTGATGGTACTGTAATGTTAGGTAGTGCATCTCCAAATGTTAATGGAAATGAAGTAGGTGATCTTAAAGAAGATCCTTCCGATTTAATCACTTCAATTTCTGTAGGGCAAAGACATGTTTGTGCAATTGTCGAAGTCTTAATAAAATGTTGGGGAGAAGAAGCACATGGTGAATTAGGGGACGGAAATTCAGCTATATCTTCATCTAACCTTCCAGTTACAGTGACATCTTTGCCTACAGGTTATACTCCAGTTGAAGTTTCAGTAAATGGGCATCATTCGTGTGCTTTATTTAATTCAGATACTGTTTCTTCCGATTACAGAATAATGTGTTGGGGAGATGATGAATGGGGCCAGCCAGGATTAGGATGGGTTAACCTTGGAGGGTTAACTGAACCGGCAGATTGGGTGCAAGATGGAAATAGTGGTTCTGGTGATGATTTGATAACATCATTCAAAACACCAGATATCTCAAAAACATTTTACAGGGTTGAGGAAATTGCAGCAGGAACAGATTTTTATTGTGCAAGATCAATTCAAGGATTAGTAAAATGTTGGGGTAGAAATCATGAAGGTCAATTGGGAATTGAAAACACCACTCAATATGGTGATAATGTAAATGAAACTGGACAATTTCTGCAATTCGTAAATTTAGGAACTAACAGAACTGCCAAACAAATAGTTGCAGGATCAGCTCATGTATGTGCATTATTAGATAATGAAGAAGTAGTTTGTTGGGGAGACAATTCAAAGTATCAAATTGGTACTCAATCAACATACTACAATGTCGGAGACAATCCAAATGAGATGGGAGATTCATTGATTCCAATTAATTTTGGTATAACAAATTCTAATATTGTGAAATTAAGTGCAGGAAGTTATCATAACTGTGCATTATTTGAGGATGGAGATGTAAAATGTTGGGGTGCAAATAATCGAGGGCAACTCGGAAGGGGTCAAAGTTCGGATACACCTACAGCAAATGTTGCTGTAGATTTTGGTAATGGTATGAAGGCGTTAGATATTTCCATGGGTTATGATCACTCTTGTGCAATATTAGAAAATGGATTAATGAAATGTTGGGGAGATAATACAGATGGTGAATTAGGAATCGGTAAAACAACCAATTATATTGGAACCTCGGCTCTAGGTTCAAATTCAGATTTTAGATTTATTGATTTAGGTACAGATAGAGGTATTTTTAATATAGCAACAGGTCAATCTTTGACTTGTGCATTAGCAACAGACGGAGAAGTATATTGCTGGGGAAATAATCAAAGAGGAAGATTAGGTACTGGAACTACGCCTTCATCGGAAATAGGAAAATCTGAAACAGATATGGGCGATAATTTAGTTGCTGTAGATTTTGGAACAGATATTAAAACTCAACAATTATTTACTTCAAGAGGAGAAATAAATTTCAATAATAATAATGATGGATATCCTCATTCCTGTGCTGTAAATTCTGATGGAAAAGTAAGATGTTGGGGTTATGGGGCAAATGGACAACTAGGTAATGAGATGACAAATACAATTGGAGATTCACTTTCAGAAGTTGGCGATAATTTCATAATCACAGATATTGGTGGAAATGTTGAATCATTAGCACTTGGATATCATTCAACTTGTGCAATTAGAGAAGATGGACAAGTAAGATGTTGGGGATACAACGCATATGGTCAATTAGCTCATGAAAGTACAAATTCTGTTGGTCGAACAACAGATTCAATGGGTAATAATTTACCCGCTTCAGATATCTGGTTAAAACCTAAAGATACTGATGATGATGGAACTATAGATCTTTGGGATACTGATGATGATAATGATGGCTCTTTAGATGTTGATGATAAATTCGTATTAGATCCATGTGCATATTTAGATACTGACAATGATGGGAAACCAGATTCAATTGTCGTAGATTGTATTACCAATTTAGTAGAAGATCTTGATGATGATGGTGATATTTGGACAGATCTTGATGAAACTGCATGTGAAACCGATCCTAATGATTCATCATCAACACCTTTGGATACAGATGGAGATTATCTATGTAACAAATTTGATGATGATGACGATAATGACGGGTGGAGCGATATTTTGGAAGATCTTTGTGAACCAAGACACGATTTCAATAGTATGGCCAGTGCAGAGGGAATGTACAGTGATTATGGTCGATCGAATATGTTCTTTGATGAAGATGGAATATTATATGTAATCGGACACGATTACAACAGTAAACCTACCATGTGGAGACATAATCACGATAATGGATTTAGTAGTCTTCCTGATAAATGGATAATGATGTCAAACTTCAATACTAATAACCGACATAATTCGGAAATTGCAAGTTATGAAGACAAAACATATATTGCTCAATCAGGAGCATTATTAGAGGTAGAAATTTCCGATCCTCATAATACGTTTGATTATTATTCCTCATACACTAATTTAGGACAGTGGAACCAATATAATTCTAATCCTACAGATATGGCAATTTCACCAGATGGGATGATATACCTTACTGCAAATGATGAATTCCAAGTTTATGATATCAAAAATGACACATGGTCTACATCAGAGTACCCTGCCGATGCATCTCCTGGATTCGCACAAATTGCATTCGATAATGATGGCAATCTATTCTTTATTGGAACATCACCTGCTGGGGGATTGAGAAGTTGGGAGAAACCATTAGATTCAGATTGGTCTCTAGGTTTATTAGTAGATGGCACTGTTAATTCAAACAGTATATTATCTTCGATGACTTCACAATTACATTTAGATTCTAATGGATTTAGACATCTACTTTACATGAATAGTGGAACATTACATTATATTAAAGAAGATGTTAGCGGGTGGCTAAATGAATTTAGCACAACTAAACCCAGCCAAACAAATGATGGATTAGATTTCATTATCGATTCCAATGATAAAGTGCATTTAGCATGGATCGATGTTAATAATGGTACGGCTTACTATACTACTTATAACGACTTATCCTCTACTTGGGAATCTAAGGTAGTACATCAACATACATCATCTTGGAACAGTATAGCGGCTAGGTCGATAAGAATAATTGTTGATAGTTCTGATGATCCTTACATTTTTACTGGATTGGATAGAAACACTGCTCCGGAATATAATCAAATGCATTATGTTGGTAAATACGCACAATCTATTGATCTGAATGATGTACCTGGAGATGCAGATGGAGATGGAACTTGTGATGCATTAGATCAAGCGACATTAGAATATGAAAATGTAGATATGCTATTTGAGGTAAATACCGAAAATAATGGATATCTAGCAACATTTACTGGATTGAAACCTACTTCAATTTCAATTTCTCCAGAATTACCAGAGGGATTAGATTTTGATACGTCAACTGGAGATATTACAGGAATACCATTGATTACAGATTTAGTTGGAACAACTTATGAAATTTCTACGACTTCAATCAACGATCCTTTTAATTTGAATATTACAATTAAGATTTTGGACGAGTCACCTTTATTATCTGGTTATGAAATGTTTCCAACTATGTATACTCAACGAAACAATATGAGAGATTCAAATGGTGAGAATGGAAACCAAGTTCGGTTTAGTTCTGAAGGTTCTATGTTTTTCTCAAGTTCATATTTTCAAAGCACTTCTACAGGGGAAACATTTGAAGGAATTCCAGTTTTACCTTCACATGATGGCGATGATTTATTTGTTGCAAAAAGAGGTATAGACAAGGAATGGGATTGGGTTAGAACAATTAAATTATGTTCTGGACATGTTAAGGATTTAGAAATTGATAGTTCTGATAATGTTTATGTTTTGGTTCAATATCAAGGCATGACAAATTCAAATTGTGATGTGAGGTTTTCTGAGGCACCATTTTTTGATTTCGAATCAAATAATGCGATTGATATGTTTGTTGCAAAATATGATAATAATGGAAATTTATTGTGGGTTACACATTCAGATTCATTACAAAGTCCACAATCTTCAAGAGAGTTTTTGGTAACTTCAGATTCTGGAATCTCTGTAGAAAATAGTGGAGATGTAACAATTTCTTTTAGCGCAAAAACTAGGTCATCCAATACAATTACTTTCGGTGGTTTAAGCGTTGACAACGGATTAAGTTGTATTGGTTTTTATATGCCATACATTGCTAGATTAGACTCTTTAGGCCATGTTTCATGGATTTCATCTCCAGATATCTTAGATGGATGTAATGATTTAGGTAACTATGCCTACACTGATGTAATTTCACATTCAGATGGTTCCGCTACAACAATAGGTAAATTTAGGAATGTAGAATTTGGTTTTGGAAATTCGGTTCTAAATCCACCTGGAACTGATCATAATACATTCATTGCCCATGTAGATTCTACTGGTGAATGGATTTGGGCGAAAAATATTACATATTCAGGAGGTCTAAGTACTGTAATGTCATCAATTGAAGAATATAGTGATGGTAGTATTTCAATTGTATATTCTTCATTTGGAAATAATGCCGGAGAATTAAATTTCGCTGGAAATATAACAACATTTTCTAATTCTGAGAAAGGTTGGCTTTGTGCCGCTAGAATGAGTACAACTGGAGAATTGATATGGAACAGTTGTAACAAATACGGAAGTAAAGATTCTGATGGAACATTAAGTTCAGTAATTGACAATGACGATGAATTACATATCTTAGTGGATACGGAGTCTTATGATGAATATTTCTATTTATTAGGAATAAATTCAGATGGATATCAAACATATTTTAGTGGTACTAAAGGTGGATATAGAGAAAATTGGATTTATGATTTTGGTTTAGATGAGTTTAATCAACCTTATTTTATTGGAGAGATGAATAATCAACAATGGGGTGGTTATACTGCTGCTACAGAATATTCATCTGGGCAATCATTAGGTTACAATAGTCCTAGAATGTACAGAATATTTGGGGGGATAGATCACACTGCTGCTTATATATCTCCAGCAAATAATTCTTACATTGAACTTAATGCAATTGGAAGTACGTATAATTCGCAATCAAATCATTGGGATGAACTTGTAACATGGTCAATATATCCTGAACTTCCGGAAGGATTGTTTTTTGATACAAATTATGGAAGAATATATGGAACACCGTCGAATTTTACAAATTCAAATTTGACTTATATGCTTAATGCATCTATTCAACACCCCGTAGAAAGAACATTGTCTGTGACTATCACATTTGGAGTTGCTCCAGAGATTCCAATTGTAGAATATGATACTTCAAATCATACTAGTGTTGGTATTCTAGAATATTACCTAGTTAATGGTGGTACTATGGAAACTTTGACCCCCGAAATTCAAACACCAGAATATCTAAGTTATTTTAAGGTTGAACCTAATCAATTACCTTTAGGAATAAATCTTGATACTAACACTGGAGTTATTTCTGGAAGTCCTACTCAGAATTTAACATCTCAACTGTATAGTATCAAGTCTTGTAATAGTTGGGATGTTTGTGATTCAGGACAAATTATAATGTTCACTATTGTTGAACCAGAACCTGATATCTCATACCCAGAAGTATTTTACGAGGTCAAGAAAGATGCACCAATACTACCTATTATTCCAAGCAATACAGGAGGTCCAATATCTACTTGGAGTATTTCTCCTAATTTGCCTTCAGGAATGGAAATTGATTCAAATGGAGTAATCTCAGGAATACCTATAGTAAATACCGGAGTTGTGAATTACACAATAACTGCAACCAATTCAGGTGGAAGTAGTATTACTTATTTTGAAATGGCTGTTAATGGGACTGGACTTTACATTTTCTATCCTTATGATGAGCTAAATTTAGCAGTTGATTATCCAATTCAAACTGACTTCAGGCCGTCTTCACAAGGTGTTGCAGTAGCTAATTGGAATATTATGCCAGGCTTACCACAGGGATTGTACTTTAGTGAATCAGAAGGAACAATCTGGGGGGTACCTCTAGAACTAAGGGCAAGTTTGGAATACACAATCACAGCTGTAGGAATTGATCCTGAATTAGTAGATTCATATGTAATTACACTAGCCGTTATGGAAGATTTTGATGGAGATGGAAGACCTGACGGAGATGAAATAAATTCTGAATTCTGGATGGATATAGATGATGATAATGATAATTGGACAGATTCAGAGGAAATTGCTTGTAGTAATTTTGAAGGACAATTTGATACTACAGATACTAACAGTTTCCCCCCAGATTTGGATTTAGACGGAATTTGTGATAAATTAGATGATTTTAACGATGCTCCTATTATTCTAGCATATCCTACTGTTAATCTCGAATTATCAATGGGATTGCCGATGATTGCTCAATCACCAATTTTAGAAGGTGGAGGAGTTTTAACATGGGAAATTAGTCCCGAACTCCCTGAAGGTTTAGTATTCAATCAATATAGTGGAGTTTCAATAAATTTGGCGAGGAATATAGACTTTAGTGGAATGATTTCTGGAACACCCACAGAATTATTAGATGAAACTGTATTTACCATTTGGGCTAATAATTCGATGTCTTCTTCTTCCTTTGAAATAACAATATCTGTATTATTAGACACTAACTTAGACTTTGAACCTGATATTTACGATACTGACGATGATGGTGATGGATGGACAGATGAAATGGAATCATTATGTAATTCAGATACATTGAATATTAGTGTTAAGCCTTCTGATACAGATAATGATTTAATTTGCGATGAGGTAGATGATGATGATGATAATGACAACTATATTGACTCAGAAGAAGAAATTTGTTCATCAGATCCGTTAGATAGTTCTTCAATTCCCATATTCTCACTAGATCCAGATGTATGTGATGCATTATTGGAAGATTCCGATGGAGACGGTTGGTCTGATGGAATTGAAACTCTTTGTGGGACCTCGAGTAATGATGAATCAAGCCTGCCTTCTGATCAAGATGTTGATGGAATCTGTGATGAAGTAGATGATGATGATGATAATGACGGTTGGTTAGATGAAGATGATGCATTCCCGAATCTCTCGACAGAATGGATAGATACGGATTCTGACGGAATTGGTAACAATGCGGATGACGATGATGATAATGATGGGTGGAGTGATTCTTGGGAAGTCGTTTGTCTGACAGATTCCCTAGATAATTCTAGTACCCCTGTAGATCTTGACGAAGATCTATTTTGCGATAATCTAGATCAAGATAGTGATGATGACGGTGTCGTTGATGCTAATGATGCTTTTCCAAATGACCCTGGAGCATCCAAAGATACAGATGGTGACGGAAACCCAGATACATTGATTGGTTCTTCAACATCTGGATTGATTGAAGATGATGATGATGATAACGACGGATGGTCAGACAAAGATGAGATTGCTTGTGGAACAGACCCGCTCAGTAATTTAAGTGCACCTCCAGAAGGCCTAAGTTGTGTCAGTGCAAATACAGAATCATCGTTTGAATTAATGACTTATTGGTGGTGTTGTGTTCTGCTTCTTCTATTGTTGGCGCTATTATTGCCATTAGTATTTTTGGCTGGAGAAAAAGGCCAAAATGTTTTGATGATGTTAGGACTTAACAAGGGTCCACAACCTATCAACACTACTTCAGAGCCACAGTTTATTTCTGGTAAAGGAACTAAATCTGAGCCGTTTATTTTAGAACCAATTAAAGGAGTAAAAATGGGAGATAGCGTTGAAAGCAAAGAAACAATTACTATTACGAAGTTAGAATTAGGTACAGAAGTTTCAGTAATTGATGAAGATGCCGCTGAAAATGAGAATAGATTTAACATGGACTTTGTTGAAGTACAGGAAGATGATCAAGAAGATGAAGGATTAGGATCTGTTGTGTTCAGATTACAATTTAATGATAACAAAGCTGGCATGAGAGCTCAGAAACCTGACGGCGAATTTATTGGAAGAATCAGAATTGGAAGTGCTTCGGTTTATGTGTTGTGGAGTGTAACAGTAGATGGGGACTCCAGCAAAAAGCAACAAGATTCAAAAATAGAAATTGATTATTCAAAAGAGCGCGAAAAAATAAAAAGTATAGAGCAAGAAACGAGATTAAAAATTGAACGTGAAGCAGAAGAGAAAGCTGAAAAAGAAGCAAGAATACAAAAAGCGGAAGAAGAAGCTAGGTTGAAAGTTGAACGTGAAGCAAAGCAAAAAGCTGAAGAAGAGGAAAGAATCAAGAAAGCTGAGCAAGAAGCTAGGGAAAAGGCAACTGAAGAAATCAAGAAAAAGGCCGAAGAAGAAGAGAGAATTAAGAAAGTTGAAGAAGAAACTAGAAGAAAAATAGAATCAGATGCAGAAGCTAGAATAGCAGAAATGGAAGCTAAAATGGCTGAAAAAATGGCTAAAATGGAAGAACAAATGGAAGGTTTAACCAAAAAAGAAGCAGAATTAGCTAGAGTAGCAGCAAAAGCAGAATTCATTGATTTTGATGTTCTGGGTGTTTCTGAAGAAACCGAAATTACAGACGAAATAGAGAAAGGGTCAAAGAGTATTATTCTCAAGGACGCTTCGAAATTTCCAGAGAGTGGTTTGGGATATATCAATGATAAAAACGGTGAAAATATTTCAATCAAATGGAGCTCAAAATTAGGTAACACTCTAAATGGTGTCTCTGGTGTCAAGTCAACAATTTCTGCAGGATCTATTATTTTCAATAAAGATGATCTGCAGAGAACTAAAGGAATAGGCCCATTTATTGAAGAAAAACTTAATGCTCTTGGAATCTATACTTTTATGCAAATCTCTAGGATGGATGAAGAACTAGAAGACCAAGTAAATATTGCAATTGAATTTTTCCCTGGTAGAGTTAAAAGAGATAAGTGGGTTAATCAAGCTAAAGATTTTATTAATCATGACAAATAAAAATAACAGTTTTTGAGATAAAGTTTAAACAGAGAGGTTAGGGGGGGACTCATATGGATGGAGACACTATAATATCACAGATAGAGTCTTTTGGTGTTCTTGCAAAAATAGGAATTTCAATCTTAATGATACTTCTTTCATTAATTTTCTCTAGGTATGTAATTATTAGACCATGGTTTAAGTTAGTTAAGAAGACTAAAAATGAGTTAGATGACTTGTTAGTCGTTCCTATCTCTAACAGATTATATTTCTTTATCTTTGTAGGAGGGTTAAACTTTTCAGTAAATTGGATTGATGTTCAAAATTCTTTTTCTGAATCATTGGTTCCCATGTTTGCTGCGGCATACATTCTAATTTCAGCAAGCATTGCAAGCGTAACTGTAGCCCATATTGTCCCAGTAATCATGGACAAATTTTCTGATAAATCTAACGTGACTGTATCTGGCAGTAATCCTCTCCTAACTTTTGTTTTTAGAGCATTTATTTGGTTTGGAGCAATTTATCTTGCATTAGATGAGCTTGGTATTGAGTTATTCGGTCTATTGGCATCTTTGGCCGTTTTTTCCTTGATTATTGGTTTAGCAGTACAGCAAACATTAGGAAACATCGTCAATTCATTTATGTTAGCAATCGACAGACCATTTGAAGTTGGAGATAGAATCGAAGTTGATGGTGTGCTGGGCGCCGTAGCATCTGTAGGAATTCTTTCAACAAAAGTGCTGACCCGTGAAGAAAAGCTAGTGGTAATACCTAATAATACGCTTGTTCAATCTACTGTGATTAACCATGCTAGAGGTGGAGGAGATGGAATTGCAAGACGGTTGTCTATAATTTTAGATATAGGAGTTGATTATAATGAAAGTATCGATCATGTAAAGTATACATTGTTAGATATTGCAAGGAAATGCCCCCAATCGTTACCTTCCCCACCACCTAGAGTTTTACTATTGGAGCTTGCAGATTTTGCAAAGGTTTTCAGGGTCTTTGTATGGATTGACGATTATACTGATGAATTTATAGCTAAGGATTGGTTGTTGAAAGCAATTGATGAAAGATTCGAAGATGAGGGTATTGTAATTCCTTTCCCTACCTCTATTGAATTACACGGTTCATCATCCATTAAAGAGGAATTAGATGTTAGGGCCCAAGAGCAAAAAGCGCTTAGGAAAGCATCTAGACAGAGAATTTCAAGAATTCAAATGGGTAAAGAAGAAAAGAAATTGCGAGAAGAAAGAGAGAACGCAAAAATAGAGTTAGACTTGATTAATAACAGATTGAAAGATCCAGAATTATCAGCCAAAGATCGTAAGGCTTTGGAAAGTGATGCTAGAGAATTAGAAAATTTGTTAGCTGTATTCGATTATGACGACGATTAATTAGTTTCAAATAAATTGAGTATTACGGTTATTCAATGATTAAAATTCCATTGAATTTTAGAGGCTTGTTCTTCACCTCAGGTCTATTTTTCATTCTGTTTTTTTTACACATTTTATTTGCAAAATTTGAACTTTGGTTTTTGTTTAAATTAGTAGCAATATCAATATTTTTTGTAAGTCATTTTCATTCCTTAATTGTGTTTTATTTATCAAGAAAAATTGATTTTTACATTCTAAATCAATTGATTAAAATATCTACATTATTGTCTATTTTATACTCAACAGGATTTTGGTATGCAGTCAACGATATGAATTTTAATTTGTGGATATTTTTAACTATTCTTTTTCCAATATCGATACATTTATTTTTAATTAGATACTTAATTGCAGATAATTCAAAAGAAATGACTAACACGATTATAGTATGACGAACCCTATTTCGATCTATAACCCTTCAGGGGGTAAGGACGATTCAGATGAAATGAGCCCATCAGCACAACAGCAAAAGCAAATGGAAGCAGCATATAGCCAAATGAAAAGAAAAATGGCAATGGAGAAATTATCTTCCTCTATTAAACATAAAATTATGGTGATGTCAGGTAAAGGAGGA
>MDTD01013280.1_pt1 | contig 11058 bp, 9 predicted proteins | sample 811221 | NCBI WGS metagenome assembly MDTD01 (sample SAMN05326646, study PRJNA326480) | marine metagenome | isolation source: seawater | place: Pacific Ocean: South West | collected 2011
ACCGGTGCCGATGAAGATGCGGGGCGCCTAAACGACGTTGGATTTGATGGCAATGCGATCGTCGATGCCTCGGTGAACGACGGTCCGGAACCACTTGATGGTGGAACCATAGACTCGGGTCATGACCATGATACCGGTCAAGTCGATGGAGCTTTTGAAGACGCCGGTCCCCAAGACTCAGGTCCCCCCCCCTGCGGTCCAGCCTGTGACACCGTGGATTTGGCAATGGGCGGTCATTTCACCTGCACACTTCAAGGAGACGAGCAAGTCTACTGCTGGGGTGACAATGATTTTCAGCAGTTGGGACGCGAAGGCGCAGTTCAAACGCGCCCAGTCCCCGTCAGCGTTGCCAACACAACTCGGATTCGAGCAGGCGAAAGCTATGCTTGTGCCCAGAACCATCAGGGCGTTTTGCGGTGTTGGGGCCGCAACACCTGGGGTCAACTAGGAAACGTAAATCCTGATTCTCAACCCCCCGTCACGGTGGCGGATCTCCCGGTGATCCAAGACTTCGCCCTGTCGAAAGGACACAGTTGTGCGCTGAGCAACGGGGATCTTTACTGTTGGGGGCGAAACAATGAGGGCCAGTTGGGTCTCGGCGATCGAATGACTCGATTTGCGCCCACTCGTGTTCTAGGAATTAGCGATGTTCAACACATCGCACTCGGTATTGCGAGCACCTGTACACTCAGCGGTGGCGTGAATGTTCACTGCTGGGGTTCGAACTCGGACAATCAACTGGCCTTTGAGGGCGCAGCGGAGTTGCTTAGCCCCCCTCAGGCTCCAACCATTCCACCCGCTCTCGGGCTCTCTGTGAACTGGTTCCATGGCTGTATCCATACGGTGGCAGATACTGGATTCTGCTGGGGCGCAAATCACAATGGCCAGTTGGGGAACGGGACGACGAACCCATCGGTTAACGGCACCCCCGTACTCCTTCTTGATCGAGTCGTCGAAGTGACAACCGGTGGGAGGCACAGTTGCGGTCTTCAAGACAATGGCAACTTTGTGTGCTGGGGACAGAACCATGGAGGTCAGTTAGGTCTTGGAAACCTTGAGGATCAACTCATCCCCTCCACCGTTGCACGGGAAGGCGATGAGCGCTTCCAAAGGCTAAAGGCCGGATATTACCACACCTGCGCCATCGATCTTCGATCGCGGCTGTGGTGTTGGGGTCATAACGGTCTGGGACAGTTGGGTGATGGAACCCTCACGAACCGGACCGAACCCACCCCCATTCTCTTCGACTAGAGCAGGTCCCCCGCCAGACGCCTCAATGTCATCTTGCCCCACCAATTGAGAACGGGTATCAATATCAATAGGAGCAACGGCGTGATCGTCTGTCTTTGCCACGGGGTTTCCGACCGTCAGATCAATAAGCTTCTCGTCTCGGGAGAGGCATCGACTGTCGCCGCTGTTCAAGACCAGACCCGATGTGGAACCGATTGCGGTACTTGCATTGCTCAACTGCGGGCAATCGTAGACGCTGCCGAACTGCGACGCTGGAATTATCAACCGCCCGTGCCCCGAGTGCTTCGCCACGCGTAATTTTCAAAAAATAAACCGGAGGTCACTTGGCCGAGTCGGCAAGCTGTGCTAGCCGACGATTCAGGCTGTGACACGTCTTCGAGTTTTTTGGGGGGAACAAGATGACTCTGGGTGAACTGCAACAGGTACTTAGCGATGAAGAGCTAAGCGCTTTCGGTCTTTCCACAGCGGACACCGAGAGGAGCATGGCATGGCTCGAAGATGCGATGAATGATCGACTTGACGACCCATCGAGTGATTTCGAGTAACACAGAGTCCTTAGGGACGAACGCGAGTTCGCCATCCGAGCAGTAAGAGCGGGTCGACGGCAGCCCCATTCAGACGAACTTCAAAGTGCAAATGTGGTCCAGTCACACGACCCGTTCGACCCGATTGACCAATCTGGCTCCCGGGAGCCACCGCATCGCCGCGGGAGAGCTTACTCTCGGAAAGATGAGCGTATCGGCTGACCAAGCCCTGCCCGTGATCGATTTCTATCAATCGTCCAAAACCCCCCACCACACCGGCTCGGGTGACGTTGCCTCCAGCGATGGCATAAACGGGTGTACCGACCGCAGCAGAGAAATCGATCCCGTCGTGCTGGCGTGTTCCTTTGCCGAAGGGATTTTTCCGCGGCCCAAAGAAACTGGTCACGACCACCTTATTTAAATGCCAAACAAGAGGTCGATTGACTGCGGTTCGCTGAAGACTGGCCACCTCCCCCCGGGCGGCACAGAAGCGAATCATTTCCCGTATGTTGAGTTCCAAAATACGATCTCGAGTGTATTGACGCTTTTCCAAAGCGAGTTGGTCTTCCAACCAGTTTGCCAAAAACGCAGCAAATCGTTGATCCTGCTTCCCTCGTGCACGGGCGGCCCAGGCTCCTGCCTGGCGGAGCAGTTGACTCCAAAGATCCTGGCGAGCCGACGGCAACGGTTGACGAACTTTCCGATCACTAACGACAACAGGCGACAACGATTGAAAACGTTTCATCAGGACACGCATCCGTTGACGTCGCTTTGAGGCGAGACCTCTTCGCTTTGATTTATCAGCACTTAGCTTCCGCTTTTTGTGCACCGATTGACGCCTTCGATTCGCCCTCTTTGGCGCCTGACGAACCGAATCAACGGTTTCGAGCGGCACGTTTTCTGGCGGTGCCACCGAAATCGGTGTCTGGGCACAAGCGATCATCGCCCCCAAGACCGACATTTGTCCCATGCGGAACAACCCGAAGATAAGGCAAGATAACCTATGGCATCCAGTGCCAGGAGGAACTATTTTGCTGCGACGACCTCTATGGAGCGCCTTCTTCATACTGCCTATGGCTCTTGCCAACTGTAGTTGTGAAGAAGAAATCATCACTCGCCTTCCTGTGCCCTCCCTAGATATTCACGACCTTGATCGTGGGGGCAATTATCGTGACGGGCTTCGCTCTGTCACCCTTGGCGAAGTTCCCTTCGGGCAGGAGGTGGTCGCCAACCTGCAGTTGGAGAGCATCGGTACTCAAGATCTCTTTATTGAAGCACTGCGTATTGAGGCCAGTACCGACCCGAGTTGTACCACTGGATACAGCGAAGGAGAGTTCACTACCCCCTATTTTGAGGGCCCTTTGGCCACGGAAATGACCCATGATTTTACGGTGACCTACCGCCCCCTCGATGATGGTGCTGATTGCGCAGATCTGGTCGTGGTCAGTTCTGACCCCAAACACCCGGAAGCACGTCTATTGTTGACAGCCGATGGACTCGCTCCACGTCTCTGTGCTGCGCCCGTCCCTGTTGAGTTTGGCGATGTCTTCCAGGGCGGAGTGGTCGATAAGGAACTCAGTTTAACGAGCTGCGGTCGGCAAGCCCTTCAGATCACCAGCGTAACCATCCAAGAGGGCAGTGATGAAGCATTTAGCTTTACAGATCCCTCGGCGACCACAGGCACCCTTGAGCCGAGCGCTGTGACACTCCAAGGACTTCGGTTTGCTCCGGAAACCGAGGGCAATAAAAGTGGAGCGGTCCTGGTTTCGACGAACGATCCTCGAGCTCCCGATGGCCTGTTCATCATCCCCTTACGAGGAGGAGGGCTCTCGGCACCCGCTTGCAGAATCTCAGTCTTACCCACGGAAATTCACTTCGGGCGTGTTCCGGGCGGCGACGCACTCACGCGGCGACTCGTGATTTCAAATGTCGGTGGACTCGACTGCGACGTGATGGACATCAGAGGTCCTTTAGGCTCCAGAGAATTCCAAATCATCGAAGGGCTGAATGGTCTCACCTTTCCCGTCCGACTGCGAGGAACCATCGACGACGAAACCCTCAACCCTTCGCCTCGACCCGACACGGCTCAGATTGAGTTGATCGTTCAATACGAAAGCCCCAATCGACAAGATGTGGTGGCCGCGAATGCAACGGTGGAGATCGACTTCTTAGAAAACGAACTGGTTCCCGACCCGACGAACCAAAGCGTGACCGTCTCGTTGGCTGCAAACGGTGGCGGAGCACCCATTTGCGAACTTGAGGTAACACCCGAGAACGCCGGCGGTTTGGGTCGACTGACACGACGGCACGGCATTCTCCAATTCGGGTCGGTGTTGGTCGGCAGTGAAAAGATTCTCCCCATCAAAATCCTCAACACGGGCTCCACTCTATGTTCGATTCTCGGTCTCAACTTTGAGCCCCAACAAACTCCAGAACGTGAGTTTTCAATCCTCGGGAATCATGAGGGCATCTTCATCGCACCCGGTGAAGAATACCGCATCGAGGTGGCTTTCCGACCGACTCAACTGGCGGGCACGGATTCAGGTACGTACCAGCCCCACCGCTCCCCCCCCGTACCCGGTGGATTGGGCAACCTACTGTGCGGACAAGGCGGCGCCCAAGCGACGGCTCTCTGCGGTAATGGTGTCACGATTTTCACCGATTCACCCCAAACCTTTGAACACGAAGAAGGACCTGGTAGCGTTTCGATTGGTTTCTCGGGAACCCCCGCCGAGCCGGACATCGACGTGGTGCCCGGGCGACTCGAGTTTGGAATTGAAACGGTCGGCTGCGGCAGCGTCGAAGAAACGGTCACCATCTACAACCTTGGGAACGCCGATCTCACGATCAATGGCTTTTCCATCGAAGAAAACTCAGACCCGGAATTTCGTATTACCCGAGCCCCACGCGTTCCCCTCGTGGTTCGCCCCGGCGATACAGCAGAAGTACGAGTCCGAATGTTCCCACGCCAAGCGGGTCCGATGGAGGGGTTGCTGATCATCGAAAATAACGACGGTGATGAACAGGCTTTTACCGTACCATTGGTCGGAGAAGGGACCCTCGAAACCCATCACATCGATCGCTTCGAGCAAGCGGCGGAACCCATGGTCGATGTCCTTTGGGTCGTCGATGACTCAGGCTCCATGAGCGATGTTCAGAACGCCTTAGCTGCCAACTTTCGCGAGTTCATTCGCTTCGCCACACAACAGATCAATGTGAACTTCCAGATCGCCGTCACGACGACGCTCGCCGACGGTGAGATGAGTGGAGTCTACACCGCATGCAACCCCCCACCGTACCTGCAAGCCGACACTCCAGGTTTGTACGAACACTTCGAGTGCAATGTTCGTGTCAGTCGCAATCGAAATCCAGACAGGGACGGTTCAGACAGCCGGGAAGCCGGTCTCGAGGCAGCTCGTAACTTCTTCCGTCACGACCGATTGGTGGACGGCGGTTTGAATGCAGGGTTCCTGCGGGAGGAAGCAAAACTCTACATCATTGCAATCAGCGATGAAGAAGATCAGAGTCGAGGTCCCGTAGGTCTTTACGAAGACGTCTTCCGCTCCATCAAAGGCTGGAGAAACCGCGAATTGATCAATTTCTCTGCCATCGTGGGACAGGCTGGAAACAACTGTGAAGCCGATCAAGGCAGCCGTTACATAGAACTAGCGAACCGGCTCAATGGCTTGACCCAAGATATCTGTTCCAACGATTGGCGGGGTATGATGCGAGCCCTCGGTTTGGACACCTTTGCCTTTAGAGCGTCCTTTGGGTTGACCCGGCGTCCCATGGTGGAAACCATTGAAGTACGAGTGGGTGGTAATGCGATGGCTCGGGGTCAAGAGGGCGGTCAAAATGGCTGGTTTTATGATCGCGAAGCGAATGCCGTCGTCTTCAACCCTGGCTCGATCCCCGGTCGCGGGGCTCAGATCGAAATCGAATACGACACGCTTTGTGCCCAGTGACAGGCAAAGCCCGTCTGTTGTAAGGTCGTGCGGGAACTAACATGCATCGAATTTTCGTCCTCATCGTGCTCGTCGGTATCATTGGCTGTGCACAGAACCGCTGTCAGGTGGAACGGCAGATGAACTGTGACGGTGATGCCGTCGAGATCGTAGATAACAACTACGAGCAATGCGGTGAGTGCCAGAAGAAACTCACCGACGATGAAAAAGCGTTGGAAGATTGTTGGTGGAACTGCATGGCGGAAGCTGGGAACTATCAATGCAGCGAAATGTCGAATGATCGTTGTGCCATGGAGTGCACGGGCGAAGATACGGCGCTGAAAGCGTCGTCGAAATTATTGGAAGTCGAACTGGAACGATTACGCCATGAGATCTGTCGTTATTGAACGCAATCCTTGCTCCACGCTGTGGCCGTCGTAGACTGTCAGCGGAGGTCCTCCCCGTTTGATTCGAAATATTGCCATCTTTAGCCTCTTCATGGTGGGCTGCAAGGCGCACACAGGGCCTCATCCGCAAGCTCGAGCGCTGGTGAACCAGGGGGCGGCGTACCTCAAGCAAGGGAACTGGTCGCGCGCCCGGGAAGCCTTCAAGCTTTGCTTGGAATATACGCCCGATTATCACCTTTGTTTGAACGGCCTTGGGAACGCAGCCTGGCAGGCTGGAGAACGGGAAGAAGCCGCCCGCTGGTATCGCCAATCCATCAAATCCAATGGCGATTTTCCAGAGGCTCGCAACAACCTCGGCGCCTATTTTCTTGAACGCCAAACCTACGACCGTGCACTGGAACTCTTCACGTCAGCTTTACAGATCGATCCAGGCTACCTCGATGCTCGTTACAATCTTGCCTACGCGCTCGTCTCCCGCGTGCAGCGAAACAAAGCACGAGGCGTCGATGTGAAGAAAGACTTGGATGATGCTGAGGTGCAACTTATTCGCCTGACAGAGTTAGCGCCGCAACGTCCTGATGCCCGCGCCCTGTTGGCTTCGGTTTATCAAGAACGCGCTGCGCTGGTTCCCGAGACAGCTGTCGCCGACAATGAGCGGGCTCGAATCACGATCGAACAATGCCTGATGGCTGCTCCCGCTTATTCGGATTGCTTGGTGTTGGGCGCTTTCTTGAGTCACCAACTCAATCGATGCGAAGAAGCGAGTCAACGCCTCGCTGAACTCCGACGTTTGGAGGCGGACATGAGCCCCGTCAAAGATCTGGAAGTTCAGGTTCAGTCCTGTATCGCCGCTCGCAACGACCAAGTCCGTCGGGCAGAATCGAACTGGCGCGATCAAGCCGCCCGAGGAAACATGCAGCCGCTGCGATTTTTGTGCGCAACCTTTGTTGACCAGCGAAATGTGGAGAAAGCGATTTCTTACTGCGAAGAAGCATTACGGCAAGATACAGACTTTATCTCCACACGCGTGACCTTCGCCCGCTTCCTTGTGGATCTCCAACATAGCCAACGGGCTCTGGAGGTCTGCGAGCCTGTCCTTTCCCGACCTCGAAGCCAAGATCCAGCAGGCATCGATGCCTGCGCTGAGATCACTCGAGTCCTCCGCCTGGGTGGTGACCGGTGACAGCTCAGCTTGAGGTGGTCTCTGAAGGCCGCTTCGTCGATCTGGCCGAGGGCGGTAGCTACCTCATCGGCCGAGAACCCGATTGTGAAATCGTTTTGGCGAACCCAGCCGTCAGTCGACACCATTTTAAAGTCCTGCAACGAGGAGTGGAATGGCTCATCGAAGACCTGGGAAGTCGACATGGAACCCTGCTCAACGGTGCACGAATGGAAACAGCTCAATCCATCAGCCTCAGAGATCGGGATCGGATCGAAATCGCCGGTACTCAAGTAGTCTTTCATGCTGCAAAACTGGATTTTGCCAGTGAGGAACACACCAGCTTTCTCGCGCAGCAAATGGTTGCCGATATGTTGGGCAGCCTGGGGAATGAGGACAATACACCTTACTTGAGAGTGCTGAGCGGCAAGAGAGAAGGGGATCGCATCCTACTGGATGGTCGAAAGCCGTTTCTCGTTCTGGGTCGTGATCACGATTGCGACATTTGCTTGGATGAAGCCAACGTGAGTCGGCGCCACTGCCGCTTCGATGTGGATTTTTCCGGCATCTGGATCGAAGATCTCGAATCCAAAAACGGTGTCAAAATAGGTGGTAAGGAAATCACCGAACGTACGAAGCTCCGGGACCGCACCGAAATCACTGTCGGGGCAAGTAGCCTGATCTTTGTGGATCCTGCAGCGGCATTTCTAGGCGACCTCGACGAAAGTCAATCGAACCTGCCTCTGAGTCCAGAACAGCAAGCCGAACTCGATGAACTGGATGACCTGTCCCATGAAATCACAGAAGCGGCTGCGCCGGAAGACCAAGAGACCAAGGACAATGGGGACGATGTTGGTGAGGAAAATCCGAAGGCAGAGGACATGACGGAAGATGAGGAACCTGAGACCGTCGTCGCCAGCCAAACCGACTTAGACCGGATCGCAATGGAAAGTGCGGAGCTTAGTTCGCCGGGACGTAAACTTGAACTCGATGCCTCCGGTGAATGGTCGAAGTCGGTGCCTGCGGTCGAGGAAGTTCCCCAACGGGATGAAACACGGGCCATCACGCCGCCCTCGACTCCCCCCTCGAAGGACTGGCTGATGCTGGGGCTCTTCGGTGGTGCCGTCGCCGTGTTTCTGGCGGTTATTGTGTTGCTGCTGGTCCTCTAGGCTTTACAAATCAGCCTCGAGTTCGCCCAAGGCGCCCCGGAGGTCATGGACCTGAGGTGCAGGAACCCCAGTGGTCGTTGGTTGGGGACCGCGTTTCACAACGCCGAGGTTGAGAATGTTCAGGCGGGCAAATTCGAGGGCACCAGCCAACGTCACCAGATCGGGACGAGCTCTCAAACTAACAATTTCTTCATGGGTAGGCGGCCAAGTCCACTGACGCTCTTCTGCTTCCATACCCGCAATACGAACCGAGCATTCAAAGACCGTTTCAGCCAAAGCCTGAACCCCCTCAAGCCGAGAGACCCCACCGCTCAGCACGATTCCATTCTTGGCTTCCGTCCAATAACCTTGAGTCGACAACAAACCGCGGACTCGATGGAACGTATCCTCGAGACGAGATTGAAGAACTCGAGCCGCTTTACGCCGCTTGATTCGTTTGCGTCCCACCCGAATACGACCTTCTTCGTCGGCCATCTCGGCAACGGCGGGAATCTGACTTTTCATGATGTCGAGCGCCGCCTCGCTCGAGACTTGAAAAACCTGCTTGAGATCGCCCGTCAAATGGCGCCCTCCGCAGGGGAGATGAAACTGGGCTTGAGGAACCTCATCCCGCCACACCGTCATCCCCGTCGCGGCATGTCCGAGATCCACACTCACCGCACCCAAAATCGCTTCATCACGGGTCAGACCACCGATGGCTGTCGCCAATGGGCTGGCGACGAAGATGGGCTTCGGGAGTTCGGCCATCATGAAGAGTTGATCGATGGCTTCGGCTGCCCTCTGTTCAAGGAGAACCCAGAAGAAGTCCACCGCAAGCCGGTGCCCAGCCAAGCCTGTGGGGCGAAGCACATGATCCTGACCGTCGAGTCGACAGGCTCTTCGAAGTGCATGAACCAATCGGCTTCCAGGACTGATCTCTTCACTGAATACGGCATGTTCTGCGGCTCGTAACAAATGAGCTGATTGGACGACACCTTCGGGGACAGCCACCTTTCCATCACTACTGTAACTGTGCAGTAGAGGGCCTGGAACGGTGGTTAGGATGGTTTCGGCTTCATGATCGGCCAGTGTTTCAACCCGGCGAACCAAGCGCGCTAACAACTCGGCCGCAGGTGCCAGGTCCTGCAAGAGACCCTGGCGATCCACCCCCACGGCTTCAGCCTCTTGCAATGCCAGAGTGCAGCCATCTCCATCGAGTAGCGCAACACGAAAGATCTGAGCGCCGAGATCGACAACGACCACTGCCCGCTCAGGCACATGAACTGGTGCTGCTTGAAACCACCCACTCACCAGGGACTCTCCTTCTCATGGACCAACTTGGTTAGCCCCCGAAACCCCACTTCGACAGCTTGCCGTCGAACCGCCGATCGATCACCTTCAAACTGGAAACGTCGGCTGAAGCGCGCCCGTGGAGAGGCCACGGCGATCCAAACCGTACCCACCGGCTTTCCAACTCGAGCGCCACCAGGACCTGCGATCCCACTCACAGCTGCAGCATAACAGGGACCGTGGGCTTCGGCCAAGCCCTCCAGTAAGGCAAGGACGCAAGCCTCACTCACCGCACCGTGTTGCTTGATAAGATCGCTGCCAACACCCAGCACCCGAGTCTTCTCATCATCGCTGTAGAGGACGTAACTGCCCCGAAAGACGCTGGAAGCGCCCGCAACCTCCGTCAGAGTCGCTGCCATGAGGCCGCCAGTACAACTTTCAGCAAATGTGACCGTTGCGCTTCGTTGAGCCAAAGCGCGGACCAGATTCAAGGCGAGGTCCGACACCGACCCCATGAGCTACTTCAGAAACGGAGGACGGTCGATGTCGTCGTCCGTGACCACAAGGGACGCCTGTTGTGGAGATTCCAAGTGGATAGGTTCACCGCCCGCTGTCGGCGTTAACTGCGCTCCCCGGAGCGTACTGTTCCGCTGCAACGAATCGGAAGTAGGAACACTGAATGGCGCTCGACTGGGCTCCCCCTCGATGGGCTCCTCTGCATAGAGGTCTGCCGCCTGACGATGGGTCGGTAGAATACTGGTGAGGTTCTCCACATAAAGGGCGGAGGGCTCACCATCCAGACTCGGCTCTGCTGCCGCAGGTTCTGCGACTGCTGGTTCTTCATCATAGACAACCGCTCCGATACGAACCTTCGGCGCTCTTTGACCTTCCGCAGCTCGTTGTTCCGCTGCGCTCAGAGAAGCAGGCGTTGCAGCCACCTCGGGGAGGGACGGTTGTATGGGCGTCATTTCCGGCGTGAGGCGCTCACCCCGCGCCACCATTTGATCGGAGGTTCGAGAAGGCGATGCTGCTGGCGCAGTCGGTGACAAACCACCGGCACTTGGGATCAACAACTCGCCCTGACTTGCAGAGGGACGAACACCGGCTTTTTTTAACTGGCGACGACCGACGGGCGTTGGGTGACTCACAACGGGTCTCGGGGGAACACGGCGAGTCTCGATTTGAGGTTCTGGTGCTGGCATGCGTCGATCCACGATACCCGTTGCTCGGCTTTGCGGTGCCATGACTCGAACGCCGTCGGAACGATCCGCGACTCGCTTCTCGACAACGCCACCATCGAAGCCTGTGGCGACAACCATCACCGAAATCTCATCG
>MDTD01082290.1_pt1 | contig 11058 bp, 8 predicted proteins | sample 811221 | NCBI WGS metagenome assembly MDTD01 (sample SAMN05326646, study PRJNA326480) | marine metagenome | isolation source: seawater | place: Pacific Ocean: South West | collected 2011
AGAAGAATGACTAAGGTATTTTCAAAAAATAAAAATGATTTTTACGATGATTATGCACATCATCCAACAGAAATTAGTTCGATTTTAGAGGGAGTAAATAATGTAAATCCAAAAAGAAGAATAATTAGTATATTTGAACCTCATAGATATTCGAGAGTCATGGCATTAAAAAGAGAATTTTCAAAATGTTTTTCAAAATCCGATTTAGTAATTATGAGTCCATTATATGCAGCAGGAGAGAAAAAAAATTCAAAATTTGATTTGATTAGATTTGCTAATTTGATTGGAAAAAATTCTAAGACCCAGGTAATAATTGTTAAAAATGAAATACAATTAAGTACATATTTAAAAAAAAATTTAATAAGTAATGAAATAATAATAGGAATGGGAGCAGGAGTTATATCAAGATGGATGGCAAATCTAAAAAATTCACTTTAAATTTAAAAGATAATTTTATTGAAAAATTTGGAGCTAACTTGAATGAAAATATTAATTTATCCAATTATAGCTGGTTCAATCTTGGTGGGAACGCTGAGTTTTTTTATAAAGCAAATAATAAAAAGCAATTAATTGAATTTCTAAGAGAAGCTAAAAAAAAGAATTTAAAGATTACCATTTTAGGCGCTGGTTCGAATATTTTATTTAGAGACAATGGTGTCAAAGGAGCTGTAATTAAATTGGGTCCTGATTTTTCTTATACAAATTTGATTGATAAAAATATTTTAGACGTAGGTGCAGCAACACTTGATCGCATAGTCTCAAATTTTGCTAAAGACAAGAGCTTAAAAAATTTAGAATTTTTGTCATGTATTCCAGGCTCAATTGGAGGAGCAATAATTATGAATAGCGGATGTTATGAAAACGATATTTCAAAAGTTTTGTTATCTATAAATGCAATAGATATAAAAAGTTTATCAGAAATAGAAATAAAAAAAGAGGAAATAAATTTTTCATACAGAGGCACAAATTTACCCGAAAATTTAATTATTATTTCTGCTAAACTAAGAGGAACTTTAGGACAAAAAGAAGAAATTGAAAAAAAACAACTTGAACTTATTCAAAGAAAAAAATTATCTCAGCCAAATAGAATTAAAACATGCGGAAGTACTTTTAAAAATTTAGATAAAAATAAAAAAGCTTGGATGTTAATTAAGGAAGCCGGTTGTACAAATTATCGTGAGGGAGATGCGATGATTTCTCAAAAACATTGTAACTTTTTTGTAAATAATGGTAACGCTAAATCTTCAGATATCGAAAATTTAATTAAAAAAGTAAAAAATAAAGTAAAAGAAAAAACTGGGGTAAATTTAGAATTAGAAATTAAAATTATTGGTGATTAAAAAGAAATTTAAAAAAGTTTTAGTAGTTTTAGGAGGCACTTCAGGTGAACGAGCAGTTAGCTTGGAAAGCGGTAAAGCTTGTATAAAAGCTCTAAGAAAAAAAGGTTACATAGTCTCTACTTTTGACCCCCAAAAAAAACACTTTAACTTGATAAGCAAAAGAGAAACTGATGTTATTTTTAACGCTCTGCATGGACGTGACGGAGAAGATGGAGTGGCTCAAAGCTATTTTGAATATTTAAAAATACCCTACACTCATTCAGGAGTAATCAGTTCCCTCAACTCTATGAACAAGAAAATTTCAAAAGAAATATTTATCAAAAATAGGATTAAAACACCGAAATTTTTTTCATTAAAAAAACAAGACTTTAAGAAAAATACAATTCCAAAAATAATAAAATTTAAAAAAATAAATTTTCCGATTGTTTTAAAACCTATTAATGAAGGATCTAGTTTGGGTGTAGTAATTTGTAAAAATATAGAAAAATTATTCAAATCTATCAATCAATTATTTAAAAGATACAATGAATTAATATTAGAGGAATATATTGGAGGACAAGAAGTGCAAGCTGCTGTTATCAATGGCAATCCATTAGGGGCAATAGAACTTATACCAAAAAGATCTTTTTATGATTATAAAGCTAAATACACAAAGAAAGCTAAAACCAAACATGTAATGCCGGCGAGGTTATCACAAAAAAAATACTTAGAAATTTTAAAAATTGCAAAAAAAACACATAAGGTCTTAAAATGCAGAGGAATAACTAGATCAGATTTTAAATTTCATAATAATAACTTTTATTTGCTAGAGTTAAACACTCAGCCAGGAATGACAAGCTTGTCGTTAGTTCCAGAAATTGCTAACCATAGCGGCATAACGTTTGAAAACTTAGTTGAAAAAATTCTGTTGGACGCAAGTATCAATAGATGAAAAAAAGATCATTAATCGCTTTTGGACTATTTATTTTACTAACAACTATTACTTTTACACATAATATAAATATTCAAAAATTTAATATTCAAGAAATAGATATACAAAATAGTATTTTACTAAAAAAAGATGAAATTAGGAAATCATTAAATTCAATTTATAATAAAAATCTCTTATTTTTGAAAAATTCTGAAATTGAGGCAAAATTAAAAGAAAATAGTTTCATTGAAAGTTTTAATATTAAAAAAATATATCCTAATACACTTAAAATTAAAATATTTGAAAAGAAACCTATAGCAATTCTTATACATAAAAAAAAAAAATTTTACTTAAGTGAAAGGATAGAATTAATTGAATACAAGAGTCTACCTAATTACCAAAATTTACCATATGTCTTTGGGGATATTAATAAATTTAAAATTTTCTATAAAAATTTAAATGAAATAAATTTCCCTTTTAATCAAATAACAAAATATACTTTATACGAAATTGATAGATGGGATCTAGAAACTAAAAATGATAATATAATTAAGCTTCCGCCTAATAATTATAAAAAAAGTCTTAAAAATTATTTAAATTTAATTAATAAGAATGAATTCAGAAAATATAAAATTTTTGATTATAGAATAAAAAACCAACTCATTTTAAAATAAATCATGAAAAATAATTCTCTATCTCTTTATTTAGAAATAAACTTAATAAAATTTATATTTTTAGTTGGGGAGAATGATGAGCAAAATAATTGTAAAATTATTAATAAAATTGAAATTCCTTTGGAAGGAATTAGAGATAATAGAATTTCTGATTCTGAAAAAGCTTTTCAGACAATAAAAGAAAATATTTATCTTATTGAGCAAAAATTAAATTATACTTTTAGAGAAATTATTCTCATCCTAGATTATTTGAAACCCTCATTTATAAATATGAGTGGTTTCAAAAAATTGAATGGATCACAAGTTTTGAGAGAAAACATAACTTATATTTTAAATAATTTAAAGGCAGGTTTAAATGAAGTTGAAACGAAAAAAACCATATTACATATTTTCAATTCAAAATTTTCATTAGATAAAAAAAAAATAGAAAACCTCCCTATTGGATTATTTGGGGACTTTTATTCACATGAGTTGTCGTTCATATTAATAAATTCTAATGAGTATAAGAATTTAGAAAGTATATTTGACAAGTGTAGTTTAAAGATTAGAAAAATTTTTGTCAAAAGTTTTATTAATGATGCTCTAATAAGTGAAAGATATAAAAATTGTGACACATTTTTTCAAATTAAAATTGGAAAAAATAATTCAAAAATATTTTATTTTGAAAATAATTCTCTAAAATTTGAACAAGTTTTTAAATTTGGTACTGATATCATTATTAAGGATATTTCTAAAATTATTTCGCTCGATATTGAATTAGTAAAAATACTTTTAAATGAAATAGAATTGAATGAAGATATACAAGAGAGCGAGTTAATCGAGGAAAAATTTTTTGCAAATAATAATTTTAGAAAAATTAAAAAAAAATTAGTGTATGAAATAGCTACTGCACGTATCAGAGAAATCTCCGAACTTTTGTTATTTAAAAATATTAATTTCAGACTTTACAAAAATTATTCTGATAACATTTTTTTAGAAATAGATCGTGACCAACAATTCAAAGGACTAGAGAAAATATTCGAAGATATTTTTTCCCAAAAAAAAAATCTAAACCTTAGGATTACGGACAGTATTTCAAGTGAAAATGCTTTAAAGGTTGCAAACAAACTTGTTCATTTTGGTTGGAAAAAGGAAGCAATACCAATAACGCAAACCAAAAAATCTTTAATTGGCAAGCTTTTTGAGGCTTTATTCAATTAAATTTTGTTATTTTTAGAAACATTAGTTGTTTTAAGATTAATTTACTAATTAAGTATAACCATCGGGTGAATCAAATTTATCAAAAAACAATTACCCGTCCAATTTCTTTTGAAGGAATCGGCTTACATTCAGGTAAAAAATCAAAAATCAATATACTTCCTGGAAATGAAGATAGTGGAGTAATTTTTAAAAGAGTAGATCTATTAAAAAATAATTTAATCAACGCAAACTATCAAAATGTATGTTCAACTACGCTATCTACAACGTTACAAAATAAACATGGCGTGAAAGTATCAACAGTAGAACATTTATTAGCAGCTCTCTATATAGCTGGAATAGATAGCGCAATAATTGAAGTTGATAGTCAAGAAATTCCAATAATGGATGGTTCAGCAAAAAATTTTCTAGAAGAGCTAAAAAAAACTGAACTTAAAAAACTTAACAAAAAAATTAAATATTTAAAGATCCTAGATAAAGTTGAATTAGTTGATGGAGAAAGAAAGATACAAATTACACCAAAAGATAGTTTTGAAGTTGATTTTGAATTGAAGTATCAAAATAGAGTCATTGGCAATCAAAGAAATTCGATTAATTTTCAAAAAGATAAATTAAAAGAAGTAGAGGAGTCCAGAACATTTTGTTTATACGATGACATACAAAAAATTAAAGAAATGGGTTTAGCAAAAGGTGGTACACTTGATAACGCTATTGTGGTCGATGGAAACAAAGTTATTAATAAAGAGGGATTAAGAAACGATAAAGAGTTTGTGAATCATAAAATTTTAGATTTAGCAGGAGATTTTTTACTATCAGGTTACAAAATATTAGGTAAAGTTTATTGCTATCAAGGAGGTCATCAATTAACTAATTTATTTTTACATAAACTTCTTAAATCTAAAAACAAATTTAAATCCTTAATCTTTGAGGAAAAAATTATAAAAGAAAATAAAAATTTAAGCCAAAGTTTAAAACTTGCAGCTAACGCTTAGCATTCTGATTTAATTAAATTTTCTAATTAATTGATAATCTGATATTAAGTATTTCATGATTATTAGATTAATTATTATTTTGATTTTAACGGGCTTGTTTGTATCGTGTTCTAAAAATAAAGAAGAAATTTATAACCCTTCAAAGCCTACAGATCCATACAAACTTTATAATGAAGGTTTAGAAGCTTTCAAAATTAATAATTTTTTTTTCGCCAATAAAAAATTTTCAGAGGCAGAACTTAATTTTACTAAACCAGAGTTAGCAGCTAAATCTTCTATAATGGCAAGTTATTCTTTATACGGAATTAATTTTTATTTGGAGGCAGAAGAAAATATAAAGAGATATTTGAAAACATACCCTGCAGACAAGAATATTATTTATGCAAAGTATTTATTAGCAATTATTTATTATGAACAAATAAGTGATGAAAAAAAAGATTTAGAACCACTTCTCAAAGCAAGAGAGGCAATAGATATTTTTTTAAGTAAATATCCTGATACTGACTATGCGACGGATTTAAGATTTAAAAGAAGTTTGGTGCAAAACCAATTGGCTGCAAAAGAATTATTTGTTGCAAGATATTATATTTCAGTAAAAAAATGGATTCCTGCAATTAACAGACTAAAAATCATAACAGAAAAATATGATACATCAATCTTTATTGAAGAAGCTTTGCATAGGCTAGTAGAAATTTATTATTACCTAGGATTAGAAAATGAGGCTAAACAGTATGCCGCTATTCTTGGATATAATTATAATTCAAGTGAGTGGTTTAAAAAATCATATAAAGTTTTTAATAAAAATTATGATGATTATAAAGAAAAAATAAAAAAAGAAAAAAAAGATAATATATTTAAAAGAATTATTAAGATCATTGAGTAATAATGAAAAATAAGAGCGAAATCATAAAACTTTTTAAGAAGAAATTAAACGTTATAAAGAAACATAATAAATTATACTTTTTAGAAGATAATCCTGAGATAACCGACTCAGAGTATGATATTATCAAAAAAGAAATTTCATTATTAAAAAAAAAATATAAATTTTTGGAAAATGAAGAGGCCAGCACTTCTGTTGGGGCACCTCCATCCAATAAATTTAAAAAAATAAAACATTTACAACCAATGTTATCTTTATCCAATGCTTTTGAAATTAAAGATATGTTTGATTTTCAAAAAAAAATTCAAAACTTTTTAAAATTTGAAAAAAAAAATGAAATTCAACTTTTTTCAGAACCAAAAATTGATGGAATATCTGCAACTTTAATATACGAAAAAGGAATATTGATTAAAGGTCTTTCGAGGGGAGACGGGCTGACTGGAGAAGATATTTTAGAAAATCTTAAAACTATAAAGGGATTGCCAAAAAAAATATTGTCAACTGGAGTACCAGATTTATTAGAGATTCGATGTGAAGTATTTATAAGTAAAAAAGATTTTGTTGGAATAAAAGATAATTTTGCCAATCCAAGAAACGCTGCTGGCGGATCTTTAAGACAAAAAAATCCAATGGAAACATCTAAAATTCCACTTAAATATTTTGCTTACGGATTTGGTGAGGTAAAACCAATGATCTTTAAAAAACAGTCTGACTTTTTAAAAAAAATAAAAGAATGGAAATTTGAAACTAATTCATTATCGAAAATCATAAATAATGACCTAGAAATTGAAAAAGAATATAAAAAAATTGATAATTTAAGATCTTCTCTTGATTATGATATTGATGGTTTAGTTTTTAAAGTTAATGATATTAGTTTACAAAAACGGTTAGGTAATACTTCTAATTCACCGCGTTGGGCAATTGCTTTTAAGTTTTCTGCAGAGAAAGCACAAACTAAAATTAATGATATTATCATTCAAGTAGGTAGAACAGGAGCTATAACGCCAGTGGCAAAGGTGGAACCAGTCACTGTGGGTGGAGTAGTTGTATCAAATGCCACTTTACATAATGAGGATGAAATTGAAAGAAAAGATATTCGTAAAGGAGACACTATTATTATTCAAAGAGCAGGTGACGTAATCCCACAAGTAGTATCAGTCGATATTTCAAAAAGAGATAAGAGTGCAAAAAAATTTATATTTCCAAAACATTGCCTGTGTGGAGCTGAAACAAAAAAAGAACTAAGTATAAGTAAAAAAAAGCATGATGCTGTAAGAAGATGTATTAAAGGATACGACTGTAAATTTATTGCAAAGGAAAAACTTAAACATATTGTTTCAAAAGAGGCTTTTAATATAGATGGCCTTGGGAAAAAAGTTATAGAGCAATTTTGGGATTTAAATTTAATTAGAGAACCCTCTAATATCTTCAACTTAGATTACAATAAAATTGAAAATTTGGAGGGGTGGGGTGAACTTTCTATTAGCAATCTGAGAAAAGCAATAAAAACAGCACAATCAATTTCACTAGATAAATTTATTTTTTCAATTGGTATTCGACACATTGGTCAAGAAAATGCAAAAATTTTAGCTGGGTTTTTTGGGTCTATTAATGAATTTTCAAATTTATTTGATTTAAAAAAAAGAGAAAAATTATTAGTAAATTTAGCTGATTTAGACGGTATAGGTGAAACTCAAATAAAGTCTATTAGTAATTTTTTTATAAATAAAACAAATATTAGAATAATAAATGATTTAAAAAAAAATTTAGTAATAAAAGATTACATTATAAAGAAAAATAAAGGAAAATTCTCAAATAAAAAATTGATGTTTACAGGAGGATTTCAAAATATGAGTAGATCAGAAGCAAAGTTAATAGCTGAAAATAATGGAGGGAAAGTTCTAGGATCAATTTCTAGAAAACTAGATTTTTTAATAGTTGGTGATACGAAGCCAACTAAAAGGAAAATCGATCAAGCTAAAGAATTAAAAATAGAAATTATTTATGAAAAAGATTGGAATAAAATTTTAGATAGCTGAACATGCTTTCTTAAGGTCTAAAATTTCACTTTTATTCATTCTTTTTTTAAGATTGTGATAAACTTTTTTGTGATATTTATTAAGCCAATCTCTCTCTTTTCTATTGAGTATCTTTTTATCAATTAAATCTTTTTCAATTGGAGCCATTGTTAAATTTTCAAAAAATTTTCTATTTTTTTGTTTTTTGACGTAAACAAGATTTTCGATCCTTATGCCAAATTTATTTTTTTCATAATAACCAGGTTCATTAGAAACGATCATACCTTCTTGAAAATTTACTTTATTCTTATTTGAAATTCCATGAGGGCCTTCATGCACATTAAGAAAATATCCAACACCATGGCCTGTTCCATGAGCATAATCTAAGCCAATTTGTTTCAAATATTTTCTTGCTTCATAATCAATTATTGCTCCAGATGTATTATTTTTGATTTTATAATTTGCTACAGCAATATGACCTTTTAAAACTCTAGTAAAAATATTTTTAATTCTTTTATTAGAATTTTCTAAAGAAATGGTTCGAGTAACGTCTGTAGTTCCAAATTTATATTGACCCCCAGAGTCAACTAAATAAATATCCCCTTTTTTTAATTTTCTGTTCGTTTTTTTTGTTACTTTATAGTGCACGATCGCCCCATTTGGCCCTGACCCAGAAATTGTCGGGAAGCTCAAGGATTTAAAATTATTATTTTTTTTTCTATATTCATATAATTTTTTTGAGGCACTTATTTCAGTAATTTTTTTCTTATTGAAATTATTTTTGAGCCAGAATAAATATTTTGTAAGAGCCGCACCATCATGAATATGAGCTGTTTTTATATTCTTAATTTCATTTTCCTTTTTTATGGCCTTTAATAAATATATAGGATCTTGAAAATTTAATATATTATTATTTTTTAAAATTAAATCCTCGAAATAACATGAGCAAGTATTTTTATCTATTATAAATTTTTTTTCTTTTATTTCAGATATAATTTTATCAATTAAATTAAAATTAATAAATTTAATTGTTTTGTATTTTTTTTTTAAATTTTCAGAAATTTTTTTTAAATCACAAAAAAAATTTATATTTTTATCTTTATCAATTAAAATATGGCTATTTGGAATTGGAGTATATTTTGTATCATGTCCTCTTATATTAAGTAACCAGGCATTATTTTCACTTGCAGTTATAAATTGAAAATCAGCTTTTCTCTTTTTTAAATTTTCTACAACTTTTTTTACTTTAAGTTTAAACTCTTCCCCAACAGAATATTTAGGCATAATATAAAATTTATTTTTGCTTGAATTATTGCTCCTCTTCCAAATTTCATCTATCAAGTTATTTTGAATTGGGAGAAATTTGCACTCACTCCTTTTAAAAAAAATATCTAGTGTTTTTTTTGTTATTAACTTTGGATCATATCCGATTAATAATTTCTTATTCTTTAAAAATTCATAAGGCATTTTTTTTGGAAAGGTGATTATTTTGAAAGACTTGCCACTTTGGTTGTTGGCTTGTAAAGTATACCTCCCATCAACAAATAAATAATTTTTATTTTTTAAAATTAATGAAAAGCCGTAAGAGCCTGTGAAATTGGAAATAAAATTTAATCTATCATTATAATTAGGTATGTATTCGCCGAAAAAATGATCATTCTTTGGTATTATATAACCATCAATTTTTTCTCTCTTTAAAACTTTTCTTAATTTTTTTATTTTTTCCATTTAAGTATCTTATTCTTTTTATATCTATCCCAACCAGGGCTTCTGTATCCTTCATCGAATTCAATTGTGTTGTCTTGATTAAAATCAAAATCATCTGTTTCGGTAATACCTGTCTCATTTTTTTCAACACTCTCATCCGGAATTTCATTAATAAATCTTGAAGGCAAAGCGTCCATCCAATCTCCGTGGTAGGCTCTTTTCATAGCAAATGATAAATAAGCCTCTTTTTTTGCTCTTGTAATACCTACATATGCCAGTCTTCTCTCCTCTTCTAAGGCAAAATCCCCTTTTTCCTCTAGAGATTTTTGATGCGGAAACAAACCTTCTTCCCAACCTGGAAGGAAAACAATATCAAATTCTAATCCTTTAGCTGCATGCATTGTCATTAAATTAACCTTTGCTCCTTGCCATTCTTGATCTATTGATGTTGCTAAAGCAACATGTTCTAAAAAACTCTGCAGGGTGTCGTAATCTTGCATAGCTCTTAATAATTCTTTTAAATTTTCAAGTCTATTTTCATTTTCCAGATCTTTTTTATTTTTTAACATTGAAGAATATCCTGACTCATCTAAAATTAGTTTAAGTAAATCAAAATGCTTCATTTTAATTGCATCTCTACGCCATTTATGAATCATATGGATTAGGTTTTGTAGAGCAGTTTTAATCTTTGGTTTAAATTCATTTTTTTCAATAATTTTTAAAATAGAGTCTTCTAAACACAATTTATTTGTTTTACCAAATTCATATATTTGATTTATTGTGCTTTCTCCAACACCTCTTTTCGGAACACCAATAATTCTCTCTAAAGCTAAATCATCATATTTCTGATTGATAATTCTTAAATAAGATACAGCGTCTTTGATTTCAGCTCTTTCGTAAAACTTGATACCACCAAGCACTCTATAACCAATACCCACTTGAAGAAATCTTTCTTCAAATTCCCTTGTTTGATAAATCGCTCTAACTAAGATGGAAACTTCATTCAGAGAATATTTTTTTTTTAATTTTTTCTCTATTATATCGCTAATACCTTGGGCTTCTTCTTTGCCTGTTCTGTAACAATTAAGTTTTACTAATTCACCCTGATTAGCCGAAGACCACAATTTTTTACCTACTCTATTAGAATTATTTGAAATTAAACCGGAGGCAGTTTCTAGAATATTTTTTGTAGACCTATAATTTTGTTCTAACTTAAAAACTTTACAATTTTTGTATATTTGATCAAAAGTTAAAAAATTTTTAATTTCAGCTCCTCTCCAGCTATAAATTGATTGATCATCATCACCTACACAACAAATATTTTTTTTATCGTTTACTAA
>MDTD01014273.1_pt1 | contig 11057 bp, 12 predicted proteins | sample 811221 | NCBI WGS metagenome assembly MDTD01 (sample SAMN05326646, study PRJNA326480) | marine metagenome | isolation source: seawater | place: Pacific Ocean: South West | collected 2011
AATTATCGATTAGTTTAATTGCTATCCCTTTATTAAGAAATGCGAGTTCTCTTATTCTTTTTTCTAAAGTGGATGCGCTAAATTTAATTGAGGAAAAAATCTGTTTAGAAGGTAAAAAATTTATTTTTGTCCCCCTTTTTTTTGTTTTTCCAATCTTCTTTAATGGCTTAATAGAATTTCCATCTTTAAATTTTATTTCATATTCATTTCCATCACGATAAATATTTAGATTAAGTTTTTCAGATAATGCATTAACGACTGACACTCCAACTCCGTGTAAGCCTCCTGAGACTTTATATGAATCGTGATCAAATTTACCTCCAGCGTGTAATTGGGTCATTATTACTTCTGCAGCTGACATTTTTTCCCCTTTATGCATATCGACAGGTATACCTCTACCATCGTCCTCAACGGTAATAGTATTATCTTGGTTAATTGAGATAGTTATACTTTTACAATGTCCGGCTAACGCTTCATCTATAGAATTGTCCACAACCTCAAAAACCATGTGATGTAACCCTGATCCGTCATCAGTATCACCAATATACATACCTGGTCTTTTTCTTACTGCGTCTAAACCTTTTAAGACTTTTATCGCGTCAGCACTATAAGATGCTTTATTATGTGAAACAGAGTTTTTTGACATTTTTTTTGGTAAAACCTTTATATCATCTTTTTATCTTAAGATAAAACTCGACCTAACCATAACGACTTAAAATGATTATTTATCAACGGTTCTAGGTCAAAAAATAAATTTAAATCTAAAATTTGAAAAATATTAGATTTTCATTGGCATTATAACATAATAACTGTTTTTGTCTGATGCGTCTTCAATCAAAACTGGTGATACAGAATCCTTTAAATTTATTTTAAGAGTTTTGTCTTCAATTTCTGAAGCGATATCTATTAAGTATTTAGAGTTGAAACTTATATTTAAATTTTCAGAATTAAATTCTGCTTTAATTTTTTCATTACCCTCACCAGAATTTGCGCTATTTACAGACAACTGCAAATTATCTTTATTAATGGATAATTTTACACCCTCTTTCCTATCTAGAGATACACTAGCAACTCTTTCTATTGAACTTATAAAGTCCTTTGAAGAGACAATTAAAATTTTATCATTTGATGTAGGTACAACTTTTTTATAATCTGGGAACTTACCATCTATTACCTTCGATATTAGTTTTATCTTTCCCAAGGTAAACTTAATCTTATTTTCACTTGATTGCATCAATAGTTTATCATTGTTTTCAGTAAGCAATGAACATAATTGGAAAACTGTTTTTCTTGGCAGTATTAAAGAGTTAAAATCGTTATTATTTATCTCTAGGCTGCTTGAAGACAATCTATGACTGTCTGTAGCCACACCTGTCAAAAAATGTCTACCGTGAGCTTCAGTTAGATGTAGGAATACACCGTTTAAATAATGCCTTGTATCATCGTTAGATATTGAAATTCTTGTTTTATTTAATAATTTTAAAAATCTACTATTATCTAATGAAATCTCTTGTCCTTCAAATTCATCGGCAAATGTAGGAAAATTATCTGTAGGTAAACAAAGCAAATTAAAATCTGAATTATCGCTCTTTAGACTAAGTTTGTTTTCTGATTTTAGTTCAAATTTTAATTCAGAATTGGAAGAAATTTTTCTTAAAATATCATATAAAATTGCTGCAGATGTTGTTGTGCTTCCTTCGTTCAGTATTTTTACATCGCTTATTTCGTCATAAAATATTATATCTAAATCTGTAGCTATTATTGATAGTTTTTTATCTTTCAATTGCAATAAAACATTTGATAATATTGGAAGTGTATTTTTTTTTTCAACTACACCTTGAACAAAATTTAAAGATTTTAATAAAGAATCTCTTTTAATTGAGAATTGCATTTTTTATTGATCTAATAATAAACTTTTAATCTGATTAATGCTTTTTTTCATTTCATCATCTTGCTCTGATAATCGAGTGATTGTTTTTACTGCGTGTATGACGGTAGTATGATCTCGATTGGCAAATCTTCTTCCAATTTCTGGCAATGATCTAGTTGTCATTTTTTTTGCTAAGTACATTGCTATTTGTCTAGGTCTAGCAAGTGGCCTAGATCTTCTTTGTGACAACATTTCACTTAAGGCTATATTATAATAATTAGATACAATATTTTGTATTTTATCGACTGTAATTACTCTTATTTGGTTAAAGACATCTTTTAAAATATTTTTACAGTCATTTATAGTTAACTCTTTATTGTGAACTCTACTAAATGCAATGACTCTGTTTAACACTCCGATTAGTTCTCTTATATTTGTTTTACTTTCTGAAGCAATATAGTTAATTACTTCATCATTTAATTTAATATTCTCTTTAAATTGATTTTGTATTTCTTCTATTTTCTTTTTAATTATCTTAATCTTTAGCTCCAAATCGGGTAAATCTATATCGACTACCAATCCACCTGCTAATCTTGATTTTATTCTATCTTGAACTCTATCTAGCTTCATCGGAGCTCTATCTGCAGAAATTATGATTTGAGATCCTTTATCAATCAAACTGTTAAAAGTGTGAAAAAATTCTTCTTGCAAGCTCTCTTTTCCGCTTATGAACTGAATATCATCTATTATAAAAACCGAGGATTTTCTAAAAAAATCTTTAAAATTAACCATATCGTTCTTTTTTATGGATTTTATAAAATGGTACATAAATCGTTCTGCTGAGATATACATAACATTATTGTTATTTTGCAGTTTAAGGCCTATTGCATTTAATAAGTGCGTTTTTCCAAGACCTACCCCACCACAAATATAAAGTGGATTATATCTTGCAATATGCTCGCATACTTTTTTAGAGTAAGATAAAGCTATGTCGTTGCTTTTTCCCTCTATAAAACTTTCAAAATTAAGATTAGTATTTAACCTATTATAATTTAAAATAGAGTCTTTTATTTCACTAACTTTATTTAATTCATCAATTTTTAAATATTCTTGGCCTTGTTTGCTTTCTTCAATTATTTTAAATTCTATTCTATTTAAACTTAGTTTAAAGCCTTTTACTTGCTCCAAAATCTTATCTAAATACCTGGACACTATCCAATCTCTAAAAAACCTAGTTGGTACTCCTAAAATCAAATAATCATTATACTCTTTAACAAGGGATATTTTTTGTAGCCAACTATTATAAACTTCAGCTCCAAATGATTTCTTAAATGTAGTTTGTACATCTTCCCACTTTAACGTCTTCTCCTCTTCAGAAATAAAGGCGTTTTGTTTTTTTGTTATATTGTTTTCCATGTGAAAGTCTTAAAGAGATTCTTATAAACTCTCTTTTAAAAACATTTGCAACAATTATTTAGTCAAAATAAAAAAAAAAATTGAATCAAGTTGTACAATTATCGTTGAGATAGAATTAAATTTTTTTATTAAATTAAAAATAGAATTTTTTTTTAATTTTTCTTTTAAAATTTTTTGAATTACAACCTAACAAATATTCTTTCTACATTTTGAGAAACATAACTACATGTAGATTTCGTTTTTTAAGTTAATCAACTTAAAATTGTGGAAAATATTTATTTAATTTTTTTTGAAATTCTAGAAATTTTTCTGGCAGCTGTATTTTTGCTAATTATTCCTGTTTTGGCAACCTGCATTAGAATTGACTGAAACTTTGAGAGATATTTTTTTGCTTTTTCATTTTCCCGGTTTTTAATGAGTAGCTCCATTTGTTTAACAGCATTTTTATACTTACTTTTCCTAATTCTGTTAACTTGAGTTTGCTTTTTTACTCTTCTAACCCGTCTTATTGCAGATTTTGTATTTGGCATTTTCGACGGTTTATATAGAAACGATTTATGACGGTCAACTCTATTATTTCTGACACTTTTTACAATAAAAGGTTGCTCGATTACCAATTATTATTTTAAAAATTTTTTCATTACAATTTCTATTTGAGCAGTTTTTACCTTTTCTACCATAGACATGAAAATATTGTTGAAATTTACCTTGTTTTCCATCACCGCTAGAAAAATCTTTGAGTGAGGAGCCTCCAACCGAAATCGCTAATTTAAGCGTTTTTTTAATATTTTTAATAATTCTGTTAATTTCATTATCTTTTATAAAAATAATTTTTTTATTTGGTTTAACTTTGCTTAAAAAGAGAACTTCATTAACGTAAATATTACCTAATCCTGATATAAATTTTTGATCCATTAAAATATCTTTGATCGTTCTGTTTCTATTCTTTAAATATTCTTTAAAATATTTAAAATTAAACTTATTACTTAAAGGCTCGGGACCTAAAGTTTTTAGATGAATATTGTTTTTTAATTCTTTTTTTTTTAAAATTTTTATAAAACCAAATTTTCTTACATCATTATAAATTAATTTATTACCTTTAGACAAAATGAATATTAATCTATCGTGCTTTTTATCTTTGTGCTCGTCTATATCATAATAAAAACTTGTTTTATAACTCATGTCTTTATTATTTATAAAAAGAAATTTACCAGTCATTCCAAGATGAGCTAACATTATGATATCTTTATCAAAAATAAAAATTAAGAATTTTGACCTTCTTAAAATTTTAATGATTTTAAGTCCTATTAATTTTTTTAATTTATTTTTATTTAGCTGATACCTTAGCTTATCAACCTTTACACTTATGCTTTTAATAACTAAACTTTGAATTTTATTTGTAAGGGACCTTTTAACAACTTCAACTTCTGGTAATTCTGGCATATAATTATTTAATGAAAAGTACTATTCAAGATAAAGCAAAATTAGTCAATTCTGTATTTTCGAAAGTTTATAAAAAATATGATTTGATGAATGATATAATGTCTCTAGGGATACACCGTATATGGAAAGATAAAATGATAAATTGGCTTAACCCAACTACTAAATCAAATCTCATTGATGTTGCTTCTGGAACAGGAGATATAGCCAGATTGTTTTCAAGTCAAATTAATCATTCTTCAGAAATAGTATGTGTAGAACCTAATAATGAAATGTTTGAAGAGGGTAAAAAAAACTTAAAAAATTATAAAAATATAAGATGGCTAAAGGCTAGCGCAGAAGCTTTGCCTGTAAATGATAACTCATTCGATAATTACACTATAAGTTATGGAATAAGAAATGTGGGAGATATCAATAAAACTTTAAAAGAAGCTCATAGAGTATTAAAAGTGGGTGGTAGATTTATGTGTTTAGAATTTTCAAAAATAGAAAATGAAGTTCTTAATTTTTTATATAAAAATTATTCAAAAATAATTCCAGTTGCGGGAAAATATATTGTTGGTTCTGCTGAACCATACGAATATTTAATTAATAGTATAGACACGTTTTATAACCAAAAAGAATTATCTGAGCTCATGGTTAAAAATGGTTTTTTAAATGTAGAGTATAGAAATTTATCTAATGGAATTTCAGCTATTCATTCCGGATGGAAAATCTAATGATTAAAAGAATATTTAAATTGTTTAAAATAGCTAGAAAACTCTCTACATCTGGTGCTGTCAATATTATAAATCAAACTCACCAAATTCCTTTGCCAATAAATTTATTTTTTAGTTTTATTTCGATTGGAGCAGAAAATAATCAATTTCAAAACAATCAAAAACCAGGAGAAAAACTTTGCGTGGCTTTACAAGGTATGGGAACGACTTTTATAAAACTTGGTCAATTCTTAGCTACTAGGCCAGATATTATAGGTGAACAAATGGCAAAAGATTTAGAGAAACTTCAAGATAAAGTTCCTGCATTTGACCTTTATGAGGCAAAAAAAGTAATTAAAAAAGAAATCGGAGAAAAACAATTTAATAATTTTTTTGAAATAAGTGAACCTATTGCTGCAGCATCAATTGCTCAAGTTCACCTTGCTAAAATTAAGAATGAAAATCAAGAAAAACAAGTCGCAATTAAGATATTAAGGCCAGATATAGAAAAACTTTTTAATGAAGAGTTAGATGCGCTTATGTTGTTTGCATACATCGTTGAAAATGCAATATCAAAAGCGAGAAGGTTAAAATTAGTCGAGGTAGTTCATTTACTTAGGGAGATCACAAATATTGAAATGGATTTAAGATTTGAGGCTGCAGCTGCAAATGAATTATATGAAAATACTAAATCTGATTTTGGTTTTAATGTTCCTAAGATTTACTGGAATTACACTACCAAAAAAATACTTACCCTGGATAAAGTTGAGGGTATTTCTATAAGAGAACATAATCAATTACAAGAACAGGGTGTTAACCTAAAAAAATTAGCAAAAAATTTGATACAACTTTTTCTTAAACAAGCTGTAAGAGATGGTTTCTTCCATGGAGATATGCATCAAGGTAATTTATTTGTAGATACTAAAGGAAATATTGTACCAGTTGATTTTGGTATTATGGGTAGATTAGATAAAAATAATAGAAAATATTTAGCAGAAATTTTATATGGCTTTATTCAAAGAGATTATGTCAAAGTTGCTGATGTTCACTTTCAAGCTGGCTTGGTTCCTCAAGAAGCTTCTAAAGAAGAGTTTGCTCAAGCTTTAAGGTCTGTAGGTGAACCTATATTTGGACAGTCTATTAAAGATATTTCTGGTGGAAACTTGTTAGCTCAATTATTTGAAATAACAGAAAAATTCAATATGGTAACTCAACCTTCTCTGTTATTACTTCAAAAAAATATGGTAGTAGTTGAAGGTGTCGCAAGAAAACTTTATCCAGAAACAAATATTTGGGAAGTTTCCAAACCCGTTTTAGAAGATTGGCTAAAGGATATGAAAGGTCCCAAAAAGACTTTAGATACTGCAATTAATACTTCGACAGAAATAATTAAAAGAATACCTGATTTTCCGGAATTAATGGATAAGGCAAATTACGCCTTGAAGCTTATGGCTGAAGGGAAAATTAGTGTCGGACCAAGTAATAAAAATCTAGAAATAGAGCAAATGAAAATTAAAAACTTTAGAAATAACATTGTTATAAGTTTTTTTGGTGTTGTAATTATCTTGCTATTGGTATTTTAATCTCAGTATGGATTTAAAAAATAAGAAAATTTTAATAATTGTCGGAGGGGGAATAGCAGCCTATAAATCTTTGGACCTTATTAGGTTACTTAAAAAAAATGGCTCAGAAATAAAAACTATTCTAACTAAATCTGGAAAAGAATTCGTTACGCCTTTGTCTCTTACGACCTTAACTAAATCAAAAGCATATGAAAATATTTTTGATAAAGACGCAGAAGCTGAAATTGATCACATAGCCCTATCTAGATGGGCGGACATAATAATTGTAATGCCAACAACAGCAAATTTTATGAGCAAACTAGCAGTTGGAAAAGCTGAAGATCTAGCAACAACTGTTTTATTAGCTTCAAATAAAGATGTTTTATTGATCCCTGCAATGAATGTCAGGATGTGGTTACATAAAGCCACTCAATCTAATTTAAAAATTTTACAAGATTTTGGATACTTGTTTGTTGGTCCTGAGAGAGGTGAAATGGCATGCGGTGAATTTGGTGAAGGAAAAATGTCTAGTCCAAGACAAATATTTTCATATATCAAAAATTATTTTTATAAAAAGGATATTGTAAAAAAAAAAAATTTAAAAGCATTGGTAACTACAGGTCCAACACGAGAATATATTGATCCAGTAAGATATATTTCAAATGAATCTAGTGGCAAGCAAGGTTATGAAATAGCTGTTGCCTTAAATAAACTAGGTGTCAAAACAACGGTAATAGCTGGACCCTCAAAATTTAAAACTCCTAGGAGCATTAAAGTTAAAAAAGTAACTTCAGCAGATGAAATGATGCACGAAGTAAAAGATGCTCTTCCTGTTGACTTAGCAGTTTGTGCAGCTGCGGTAGCAGATTTCAAACCAATTATAAAAAAAAATAAAAAAATTAAAAAGGATGATGAGGAATCTAATTCTATAATTTTAAAAAAAAATAATGATATCTTAGAATATCTCTCTAAAAATAATAAAAATAGACCTCGTATAGTAGCTGGTTTTGCAGCTGAAACAGATAATTTGACTAAAAATTCACTAAGTAAAATTAGGAATAAACATTGTGATTTTATTTTTGCAAATGACGTTTCTAAAAAAGATATTGGTTTTAATTCTGATTATAACAAAGTTTCAATAATTGACAAAAAAGGAAAAATCGAACACTTACCCAAAAATAAAAAAAGTTTTATAGCTAATAAAATTGCTCAAATTTTATTGGATAAATTACTTGATGACAGAAATTTTAATTAAGCGACTTTCTGATAAAGTCTCATTACCCAGATATGAAACAGGGGGATCCTCTGGTATGGATCTTGCAGCGCATATTAATGAGAGTATAGAGATTAAACCTGGATCTAGCGCTATTATCCCTACAGGATTAGCTGTTGCGATTCCTAAGAACTTTGAAATCCAGATTAGACCTAGATCTGGCTTAGCAGCAAAAAATCAGATAAGTGTTTTAAATACACCAGGAACAATCGATGCGGACTACAGAGGAGAATTGAAAGTAATCTTAATTAATTTAGGTACAAAAAATTTTTTGATAGAAAATGGTGCACGAATAGCTCAAATGGTCTTGTGTCCTATAATTAAAGGTAAATTAAAAGAAGTAAAAACACTGGAAGATACAAAGCGCGGATCTGGTGGCTTTGGTTCAACAGGAACCAAGTAGCAAATGAATTTTAATTTTAAAGAATTTAAGAGATTCGAAAAACAAATAATTCTTAAAAAGGTTGGAGTGCATGGTCAAAAAGAAATCAAAAAATCAAAAATATTAATTATAGGAATGGGCGGTTTGGGTTGTCCATTACTCACATACTTAGCTGCTTCAGGTGTTGGGCACATAGGTATAGTAGATCCTGATAAAGTTGAATTAAGTAATTTAAATAGACAAATATTATTTAATAATAGTGATTTAAATAAATATAAAGTTTTACAAGCAAAAAAAAAAATAATTCAAATTTATAAAAATATAAAAATAAAAACTATTAAATCAAAAGTTAACTCTAAAAATATCAGATCTATACTTAAAAATTATGAAATCATCTGTGATGGGACGGATAACTATGAAACAAGATATTTAATTAATGATTTTTGTAAAAAAAATAAAAAGATTTTAATATCAGCTGCTATAAGTCGGTTCGATGGACATCTGTTTAAATTTAATTTTAAGAAAAAAGGTCCATGTTACAGATGCTTTATGCCAGAATACCCTAATTTAGAGAATAATTGTGAAACAGATGGCATTTTTTCACCAGTTGCAGGAGTTATGGGATCAATTCAAGCAAATGAAGTGTTAAAAACAATTTTAGATTTAAAAAATGACTTAAGTACCAATATGTTGATTTTCAATTCTTTGGGTGTGAACTTAAGAAAAGTGAAAATTAGTGTAAATAAAGATTGTATAAATAAATGCAAAAACTAAGTTTTTTATTAATAATTTTTTTCTTTTTTCAAAATTTATACGCTAAAGAAGAATATTTTCTCACATTGAGAAATGAAAAAGTGAATTTGCGTCAAGGACCATCCTTTGATTACCCTATAAAAATTTTATACAAGAAAAAGTTTCTGCCTGTTTTAATTCAAGATAAATCAGATAACTTTAGAAAGATAAGAGATCATGAAAATAATACTGGTTGGGTTCATATTTCACAATTATCAAAAAAGAAGGCAGCTATTACAATTGATGATGATGTATTAGTTTTTAACAAACCTTCTATTTATTCAACTCCAAAAGTAATACTTAAAAAAGGTCGTCTATGTAAAATAAGAAAATGTAAAAATGAATGGTGTTATATAAATGTAGATAAATTTAAAGGTTGGGTTAAAAAGCATAGCTTATGGGGATTATTGTAAAAAATTTATTTAATATATTTAGTCCACAGTTTATCAAGCAAATAATACCAAAATCCATTAATTGTAGGTTCTACAAGAGCTACTAGCCCTGCTTCCCATAAACTAGCACCTGTTAAAACTGATACAACTGTCATTGCTATGCATACATGTCCAATAGTATAAACTAATGCTCTTCCAGCGCTTGTATTTGCAATTACCTTGAATATTCCTTTAGTAAGTTCAGTCATTTTTCAAACTAATTAATTTTTTTTTCAAAAGGGTTTTCTAAAACACAAGCAACTAAGTGAATTCTATCTTGCTCACCTCCATTAAAAAAATTATGGTATTTTGTATTGTTAGTAATAGTTACGGATCCGTCTGCCGGCATATGTTTTGCAATATCCTCAATAACCATTTTACATCCAGGATTTGTAATTATGGGAACATGAAGTCTAGGTTCTGGATCTCTATGCCAACTCAATGTAGACCTAGGTTCTTTTAATAAAATTCTTACTCTTCCAATTTTAAATTTTTTTTTTAACGTGTTATAGACTTCCTCTAAATATGTATTTTTAAATTCAGGTACAATTTCTGTATATTTTGACTCATCTATTGATTTGTCTCTTTTGACCTCTTTCCCAGACTCATCAGGAAATGTCCAGTACTCACCTCTTACATTGTGTCCTTTTATCGAGTCTGCATCTCCTGGGATTCTATTAATTGGAATAGCAGCAAAATTTGTAATTCCTAATGTTTTGAATTTTTTTTGCTTAAGAATTCTACCAAGTTCTGCTCTTAATTTTTTGATATCAAATGTAATATCTGGAACTTTATAAAAATCAGAAAAGTATTGCCCATTCATTAGTTTAGTTTTTTCAGATTTGGTCTATCTGCGTTCATTATCTTGGTCCAAACTGATACGAAGTCTTTAACAAATTTCTCCTTATTGTCGTCTTGAGCGTATACCTCAGCATATGATCTTAATATCGAATTAGAACCTAAAACTAAATCAGCTCTAGAAGCTGTGAATTTAACTCTGTTAGTTTTACGATCAATAATATCGTATGAATTTTTTCCAGTTGGCTTCCACGAATATTTCATATCAACTAAATTTACAAAGAAGTCATTAGTAAGTGCTCCAACTTTATCAGTCATAACACCTTTATCTTTAGCAGTTGAATGATTTGTTCCTAACACTCTCATTCCCCCTACTAAACAAGTCATTTCCTGTG
>MDTD01082431.1_pt1 | contig 11057 bp, 11 predicted proteins | sample 811221 | NCBI WGS metagenome assembly MDTD01 (sample SAMN05326646, study PRJNA326480) | marine metagenome | isolation source: seawater | place: Pacific Ocean: South West | collected 2011
GATGAGATTGATAAGTTAGGGCAGAGTTTTCAAGGAGATCCAGCGAGTGCACTTTTAGAGGTCTTGGATCCAGAACAAAATTTTAGTTTCCTAGATCACTACCTCGATGTGCCTTTTGATCTATCAAATATTCTTTTCATTTGTACGGCGAATACCACTAGCAGCATTCCTGCACCCTTGTTGGATCGGATGGAAGTGATTGAGATCCCTGGGTACACTTTAGAAGAGAAGGCAGAGATTGCTAATCAATACGTTATTCCACAGATTTTAAAACAAACGGGTGTATTAGCCTCTCAGCTCAAGATTCCTAAGTCGACTTTAAAGAATTTAATTTCTGATTATGCAAGGGAGCCGGGGCTTAGGTCACTTCAAAAAATGATTGAAAGAATCGCTCGCAAGGCAGCTACAAAAATTGTGAAAGGCTCAAGCACGCGTAGAAAGCCTAAGAAGAAAGTGATCACCATTCTCTCAAAAGACTTAAATCAATGGTTAGGACCTAAGCGATTTCATAATGATCTTGCAGAACGAATTGTTCAACCAGGAGTTGTGGTGGGGCTGGCATGGACAGCTACCGGAGGCGATATTCTTTTTATAGAGGCAACGGATCTACCTGGATCGGGTCAATTGAAACTCACCGGAAGTTTAGGTGAGGTGATGATTGAAAGCGCTAATATCGGGTGGAGCTATGTGAAGCGAAAACTTGCCGAAGAAATAGGGTTGAATACCAAAGATTTTAATCGAAAAGATGTCCACGTTCACATTCCCGCAGGGGCAATTCCTAAAGACGGACCGTCAGCTGGAATCACGATGGCTACGGCTTTGTACTCCCTTTTCTCAGGACGTATTTCAAAACAGAAAATCGCAATGACTGGCGAGCTCTCGCTGACAGGAAAAGTTTTACCTGTGGGTGGGATTAAAGAAAAACTACTTGCTGCAAAACGCGCGGGAATCACAAGCGTTGTGCTTCCTCAGGGAAACGAAAAAGACATGAGCGAGGTCCCTAAGTATGTCAGAAAAGGGCTCACGATTCATTTTGCAAGGGAGATCAGTGAGGTTTGGGACCATGTTTTGACTGGAAAAATAAAAGAAGGGTTGTCTGATCGTTCGAAACGACTGGCTCGATCTAAATTTAAAGAGATTTCATCGACCGTCACACCACTCAGCGGTTAATTCAAAAAAGCCTAATTGATGGCATTGAGCTCTTCTAAAGGAAACGCTTCATCATCTCCTTGATCTTTGCCTAATCCGCTTCGAACTCTGCCTTTTGCGATTTCTCTTAAAGAAGTCACTGGAATTCGATTTTTAGATCGAACCAGTGGATCAGCGCCTCGATACAATTGACGGGCTCTTCGAGTTGCAACTAGCACCAACTCATACATATTAGGAACCACTTTTAAACAGTCTTCTGCCGAAATTCTTGCCATTATCGATCTCTTTTCTGATTCCCTACACCTACCTAAAACTGCGATCGGCGTCAAGATTTGATGGGGCGCCGAGTTACCTTTGTCGCTTGAGGGCTCGCTTCATCTCGAGATCAGCTGATTTTTGCTTAATAGTCTCTCGTTTATCATGTTTCTTTTTGCCCTTGCCGAGTCCAACTTCTAGCTTGGCTTTGCCATTTTTAAGGTAGAGACGAAGGGCAATCAAGGTCTTGCCTTTTTGATTAACCTGTCCATAAAGTCGATCGATTTCACGTCGATGCATCAGAAGTCTGCGTTCGCGCGTTGGTTCATGGTTCCAACGGTTCCCATTAGGATACTCAGGAATTGTTGCCTGAACCCAGAAGGCCTGAAACTGCCCCTTTGGATCCGATCGAATATCGACATAGGATTCTTTGATGTTCGGTGTTGCAATTCGAAGGCTTTTTATTTCCGTTCCAGTCAGCGCAATGCCAGCTTCAATCACACCCTCAATAAAGTAATTTGATTTTGCTTTCGGATTTGATGCAATCAGTTTCTCACCAGCCATGACTCTAATCATCGCTCCTTAGGCGGAGATTGTGCAATCCCTAAAGAAAGAATCACTCGAAAGGCCTCTTCCACACTTAATCCTGAGTCCTTTACTTCATTTTCAGGCATCATCAAATGAAAGCCAGATGTGGGGTTTGGAACCGTCGGAACGAAAAGGTTGAGATGATTTTTAGGAAATCGTTCTCCCTCTACTTTTCCAGTCACAAACGCAAGGACGTGAATGCCTTTGCGAGGATACTCGATCATCACGACTCGATGAAACTGGCTACTCGTGCCGGCACCAAGTGTTTTAAAAAGTTGATCCAAAGCACTGTAGACTGTTCCCAGGAAGGGAATTTTTTCCACGAGGTGCTTTAAAAGTCCTAAGCCCTTTTGACCTATGTACAGTTTTGATCCCCATCCCAACGTTGCAATGAGAAAGATGAATAAAAATGCAACCAACGCAAACAAAAGAAGCTCAATGAAATAGGATCCATGAGTGGTCTCTGCACTCAGAATCTGCAAGTCTCGAGGAAGAGAGTCGTGAACACTCCAAATCAAACGAAGTAAAAAACGTGTTAGCCAAATCACCACTGCAATGGGGATAATTACAAAGATTCCGGTGAGAAAATTTTGTTTAAAGTGTGTAAATATTTTCCGTATCATTTTTTCATTCCTTTAATTGCCTAACTCTGGTTCATGCTTGCGCAGTGACATTTCTTATTTTTAAAAATGCATCCCAAAGCGATTGCCAATCTTGCCAAGTAAGGTGCTGAGGTCTCAGCGTTGGATCAACCTCACACTGATCAAATATCGCCGCTTCATTTTGAAGTTGTTTTAGATTAGAGCGAATCATTTTCCTAGGATGTTTAAAACTTACTTTTAAAAGGTCTTCAAATAAAGCACTCTTTTCATTTGTATTCGAAATGATGGGGTAATCTCTTTTTTGAAAGTGAACTACTGAGGAATCTACTTTAGGCGGTGGACGAAAGGCTTGAGGCTTCACCTTATATAAATACTCTATATTCCAAAAATTTTGAGTCCAAACTGTCAAAGACCCAGTAGAACGATGGCCCAGCTCAAAGGCAATTCTCTGAGAGACCTCATCTTGAAACATTAATATCATTTCACTAATCGAGTCTCTCCAGGTAGTGAGGCGATTTAAGATAGCAATTGAAGCAGAATACGGCAAATTAGAAAGAATGAGTCGATTTTTACCATCGTCTTGAATTTGAGAGTGCCAATGCTCGGCTGAAAGCTCCAAAAAATCTGCTTCAATGATTTGAAAATCTAGGTTTGTGTTTTTTTGAACCTGGCGCCAATAGTCGCAAAGTTCGCGATCTTTTTCGATCAATGTCAGTGGCTCTATCTGCGGGACTTGCTTTTCTAAAAGACGATGAGTGAGTGCTCCTTTTCCTGGGCCAATCTCGATGAGAGAAGTTGATTCAAGTCGCTTGGCAGTGCTTGAAAGAGAGTCGATGATTTTTTCAATGACAGATGCATCCGTCAGAAAATGTTGTCCAAATGATTTTCGTTTTAGTTGTTTCCTAGAATTCATTTATGATCAAACTCCCATCATTGATGAATGCCTTATTACTCAGTCGGATGGGCGATAGCATTAAGTTGTAATAGTGGATTTCCGTTTAAAAAGTAACCTTGTTGAAACCTTAAGCTTCCTGCTGCCGCAATCATCGCTCCATTGTCAGTGCAGTAGCGCATCTCTGGAAAATAACAAGGAATCGATTTTTCATGAAGACGTTCGCGTAAACGACTGTTAGCAGACACGCCTCCTACGATCGCTAGAGATTTCGCGTTCATCTTTTTATAAGCAAGGAAAATTTTTTGAGTGAGGTGATCGATGATAGCTTCTTGAGTGGATGCACAGAGATCAGCTAAGTGATTATTCAGTGTTGAGGACGACTCGAGTTTTCGAGCTTGGTTTAGAACCGCGGTTTTAAGGCCACTGAAGGAGAAATTTAAAATCTTTTTATCGGGAAGAGCTCTTGGAAGAGAAAAAGCGTTTGGGTTACCCAACTTAGCTTGTTCATCGATCCATTTTCCACCGGGATAGGGGAATCCTAAAATCTTTGCGGTTTTATCAAATGCCTCACCCGCTGCATCATCTAACGAGTGAGCAATCAAAGACTGAGATAGCTCATCTTTCCTCCATTCCAAGGGAGGTTTTTCAAGGAAGTAAAGATTCGTGTGACCTCCAGAGACTACTGCTAAGAGCAGTGGAAACTGAAGGGATTGAATTTTATCGGAAGGGTCAAGAAAAAGACTCAATGCGTGACCTTCTAAATGATGAACGGGGATCAGTGGTTTTTTTAAGGCAAAGGCAATTGTTTTTGCGGCACTCACACCCACTAAAAGTGCACCGACGAGTCCCGGACGATTGGTAACTGCGATGCTTTCAATTTCTTCCCAGGTGACCTCTGCTTGGTTCAATGCAGATTCTATCATCAGGTTAATTGATTCTAAGTGATTACGAGACGCAATTTCTGGAACCACTCCGCCATACTCAGCGTGAACCTTAATCTGAGAATGAGTCGAAAGACTCTTGACTCTCCAAGTAGGAAGAGGATTTGCATGGGATTCCAGCCGCTCAACTACAGAGACGCTACATTCGTCACACGAGGTTTCAATGCCTAATGTTAAAGATTTCACAATTGTATCCTTAATTTATTTAGCTCAACCCTACAATCATGAAGCGCTGCTTCCATGCTTTTTGCAGGTTTCTTAGGAGAATTCAACCGGATCTTTAGTTTCAAGCTTTGTTTTCACTTGATGGGAGGCACTCTTAAGAGGCTTTTTTGGATTTTAAAAGCTTTTTCCGGGCCCTCTTGGCCTGAGTAGATTTTGGGTAGCGATCGACGAGTTCTTGATAAAACGCTTGAGCGTCTTTTTTCATCCCCAACGCATCAAATGACAGTCCTATTCGATACAATGCTCGAGGCATGTACTTTGAACGATTGTATTTTTCAGGAAATTGCGAAAGGTCCACAATTGCTTTTTTATACTTTTTTAGTTGATAGTAAGCTTTGCCACGAAGATAAAGCGCCTCTTCCTTGTGTTTTGCTTTTTTTGCTTTGAGATAAAGCCCTAACGTGTTGACCGCATCATCAAGTTTTTTCTTTTTAATGAGTGTTCGAGCTTTTTGGAGTAGCCCAATTGGATCACCTGTTGCGAAAGAGCCTTGAAGGTTTTCAATCGCCTCTAAGATGCGAGTTTGATTAAACTCAACCCCATCGATACGGTCCTCTAGATTTTCAAGCGTTTCTTCATTGACTGTTTGAAGCTGATCACGCTGTTCGCGTTGAGTGCGCTCAATGTCCTCAATTCGACCCGTCAAGCGAGTGAGCTCTTGGCGCATTTCTTCAAAGGCATAGCCTCCCTCAGGTTCCACTTTTTGAATGGGATTTGGATAGGTTTGATCATCACTATCTTTTTTAAGCTGAGATCGAGTTTTTAAACACCCGCTCATCAGAGGAAGAGAAAGTAAGAATGCTCCAACACACAGGTAAAAAAACCGGTTCATCGCCTTTAGTTATACAACGATTCTAGGGAGTTTGCGAGGGGGGAGGACTGCCTGAACCAGAAAGGTTTTGCTGGGCTTGCTGCCGTGCCCTTGCGTCTGCCTCAGCCTGGCGCTGCTCCACCGCTGACTCGTAAGTCACAGAATCAGGAACTCCTAACTGATTGTCAGCTTCGTCTCCAAAGCTATCAGGATTTTCCAACGGTACCTGATCAAAAGGATCTATTTCTTGATTGAGTTCAGCATTCCGCTGACCGCCATTTGAAATTGCTTGAAATTCTGCTTTTTCAGCTTTTAGCCGGGCACGTTCAGCGTAGATCTTAGCTTCTTTGAAATTTTTCAATCGATATTCGTTACGCGCTTTATAAAACCATTCTTTTGAGACTCTGAACAACTCAGGAGCAAGCGTGTCTGCCCGTACTTGTTTCGCCGCTCGAATGGCCGCTGCAGTATTGGACATTTCTTGAACAGGGCGGGTTGCTGTAAGGGCACAGCTTTGAAGAAATGAAGAGAGAATTAAAAAACAAAAAATAGGAAGGGCTACTTTTTCTGGCCGGGTCTTCCAATCATTGACCCGGCCAAAAAATGACAGTTTAGATTTACTTGAGAAATTAATTGGACGTGATGACAAAGTTAGCCCTACGATTTCTTGCCCAAGCCTCTTCATTACTACCTGTTGCAATCGGACGTTCCTCTCCAAAGCTGATCGTTGTGAGTCGATCTGCATTCACACCTTGGTCTACGAGGTATTTCTTTGTAGCTTTTGCCCTTTTTTCACCGAGTGCAATATTGTACTGAATACTTCCTCGCTCATCACAATGGCCTTCGATTTGAACATTTAATCGCGGTCGATCTTTCAAAATCTCAGCATTTCGCGCAAGATTTTGTTTTGCTTCCGGAGTTAAGCGATAGGCATCATAGGGAAAGTTTACAGTTTGTAAGCCCCCGGCTGAGCCGCTATCTGAGTCTCCAGAAAAATTTTGATCTGCATTAGCTGCATCTGGGGTATTTGAAGTGTCGCCTTTCTTCTTGCCACAACCAATGGCGCCCATGAGTGCAATTGTCATGACCATCACGCCAACACTTCTCACTAAAATTCCACTTTTACGCATTATTCCGTCCTCCAAACATTTGTACGCTCTGATTCGTTTCGATTTCCACTATTCTAAACCTATTTCCAGAATGAATCGATCACGTTTTTGTGTAATGATTTATTTCTAATGTTACCCGAGTGAAGTCAAGGTTAACGAGGGTTTTTTTAAGGTCACCACCCTGAGTCAACGTTGCTTCCTCGTGCTCCATTCATCACTGTTTCACCCCTCAGTTCGTTGGCTACCCACCACGCTGCTGGCAGGGCGATCCTTCTTACCGAGTGCCTTGATCATAAGCACAAAGAGCCAAGATATCTATGGATAAAAATAATCAAGAATTGAGAAATTAAAGTGGGTGAACGAGGTCCCCAATCATAATGCTGTGGGGTATCATGACAGGCGTCGTTTTGCGATCTCCCATTTGGTCTAGTCTCCCAATGGCGATGTTCGATTCCACGTGAATCAGTTTGAGTTCAGCGATGGGAAAGGTCACATCTTTTTGAAGCTTCTTACTTACTAAGTCATAGGTCGACATTCGACGATAGACTTTTACTTTTTCACCCACTTGAAGTCCGTTTTGGGCCCCCATGTTGATATAAAAGTCCTTGTAAGTCTTTTCTCCAGGATTTCCCATGTTGAGTGACGAATAGACTCCATAAACGATGAATTCTTGACGTTGCATCGTTTGAGATGGAAATAATGCTCCACCGGCTTGATTCACAGAATCTGTTTGAGCGTTGAGATCATTCAGGGGCAGAAGAACAAAAAAGAGAACTACCATCCGCGTGAAAATGCGTTGTTTGGTGAGTTGTGATGCAATCAGGATCGAATGATTGAGTTTCATTTGACCACTCCTTTGACCAATGCATCAATTCACGCCTCCTTGCTCAAATTGAAGCTTTCATTCCAGTTTCATTTTACCCATCGGCAAATTTCGCTTCTACTTTAAAAATTCCTGATTCCACACCATCTTTTCCATAAAAAATGATCCGCTGCACCATTAGAAACCTTAACGAAATCTCAGCCTTGAACCGATAGGCTGTCTGAAGGGGAGGGTCAACGTGGGCTCGGATCAGAAGTACATACCTGTGGAAATTCGCACGTTTCGCAATGCCACGCGTGACATCACATTCGATGTCTTTCTGATGCTGTCTGATGATAACTTTGCACACGTCTTTTCTCGCACGACAGGGTTAGATTATAAACGACTAGCTCACTATATCCATAAAGGGGTGCAACACCTTTACATAAAACCTACGGACCTAAAGGCCTATAAAGCTTTTATTTCAAAAACAGCAAATCAAATCTTTCAAGATCCCAACACACCTCAAGAAAAGAAAATTGCAACGCTCCTCAACATGACTGAACAAAACATGACAGAGATCTTTACCCAAGTGCAAGTGCCCGAGGAAACAGCGAAAAACACCATGCAGGTTGTGCAGAACTACGTGAAACTCATGTTTGAGAACCCTAAGTCACTCACATTGATTCTTCGATTAGTTTCTCATGGCGATTACCTTTACTATCATGCAATTGCTACCGCCACTTTTAGCATGTTCATTGCCAAAGCAACGGGGCAGTTCAATAAACGAATGTTGGAGATTGTAGGACTGGGTGGGTTTTTACACGACATCGGCTGCACACAACTTTCTTCAGAAGTAGTGAACTCCGAAGACGATTTAAGTGAAGAACAATGGGCAGAGATGAGAAAACATCCCTCCATCGGACTTAAAATGCTTGAAGAGGCGCCGAATATTCCAGACGAAGTTCGCTATATTGTTTATCAACACCATGAACAGCCCTCTGGAAATGGCTACCCCAATAAACTTCGGGGACCAAAAATTTACTATCCAGCTAAAATTGTTTCCATTGCAGATGCTTTTAGTGCGTTGATTAGCAAGCGCCCTTTTCGGCCAGCTTATAAAGTTGAAGAAGCCGTTGATATCATGAAAAATGAAGTTGGAAAGTTTGATAGCCAATTGATAAAAATTGTTGAGCAAATTTTTGTCAAGCCAGTGAAAAAAGCTGCCTGAGCATCCCAAGAAATAAAAAAAGCTCTCAGCACCTTCATTCGCTTTTTCTCTAGATCAATCAATCGCCATTGTTTTTTTTAACTTTGTGTCAATAAAAACAAACTTATATCTAGGGTAAAACCAAAATGACTCAGATAAGTTTTGTACCCACGGTTGAGTGAGATGACGAGGATATCGAGCGAGTAAAGGAACGAGAGGCACTGTTGTTTCGAGCCAGTCGTCAACCCCTTTTTTTAAAGCTTTCTGGTTTTGAGAAGATCTTAAAAGGGTCTTGAACTGTTTTTTCTCTGAAGAGGACATTGATGCAAGCCAGTGGGGGTGGTCTGGGTGTTTTAAAATTTGATAAAAAGAGGATAAGTGAGCCGTGTCTGGAGTCCATCCCTGTAAAAAAAGTTGAAATCGACCCTCTTTTTGGCGCTTCATAAAGCGAGGCCAGCTCAAATAGTACACTTGAAGAGAGATTCCAATTTTAAAAAGTTCTTTTGAAAAAAAAGCTCCCATTTTCCGTGCAAGAAAATGATTTTGTGGCAAATCTAAGCGAAGTACAGGCAACCCATTTCCATTTTCAAAACCCGCATTTTTTAGTGCTTTTTTTGCTCGCTGAATTCGTTGAGATTTAGTTATTTTTGTTTCTGAGTGACTTGACGGATGAAGGGTATTTAAAACCTGATCTCTTCCTCGACCGAAAAAAGACTTAAATTCTTCCTTATCGATTGCCAGTGAAATGGCCTTTCTTAAATCGGGATGGGCATTAAGGACTGGATCATTTAAGTTAAAACCTAGATAAAGAATATCAGGAGCGATGCTCTGATGCACATTCCATTGACTGCCTTTTAGTTCAAGCTCTTGCCAGGGGCCAATTTCAACTTGATCAAGTTTTCCTTTTTTAAAGTACGCCAGCTCCGGCGTATCTAACTTAAGATGTCGAAAAACAACATAGTCTATGATGGGTAAAGGCTTTGCACCATGCTTTCCCAAAGTGTTCTCCGATTCGGGTGGAAAAAATTCTGTGTGATAGAGTTTGTTTTTTTTTAAAACAATTTCATCTCCTACCCGAAGCGAATCAAGCTCAAAAGGACCAGTGCCAACAAACGATATGCCTCGAAGTGGACCATTTTTTGAGGGGTTCTTCTTTTTTTCTGCTTTTTCCGAACTTGGTTCTTTATCTAGAGCTTCACTCCCAAGATATAATGGAGCCACCTCATGGGCCACAGGCGCAGTCTGAGGATGAGCAAAAAGATGTAAAATTTCAGCGTCTGGCGTTAGAAGTTTTAAAACTAAACTCGTATCGTCTTTTGCTACCAGTCCAGCTATTTTTTCAGCACGAAGGAGCGCTTTTACTTCGCTCTTTTGAACCGATTGGATCTTATCAATAAACTCAGAGAACCCCAAAAGCCTTCTTTTGAGAAGATCGACTAGTAGCGACTTTGGTCGCAAAAAAGCAAGGCGTTTGATTCCGTACACAAAGTCCTCGGCTTTAAGCGTTCTTTTTTGGTCTTTTAACTCTGAAAAAGCAGGATCCTTTTGAAACACAACGTGAGGATGAATTTGAATTGTGAGCGTTTTTCCATCTGGTGAACCACTTGGCATATCCATGGCCAAAAGTGGAACCAGTTTGGGCGCCTCTGAGTGAAGATCATATTGGTAAAGAGTTTCATGAATTTGGGCTGCGACTTGAAGTTCCTCCCGATTTTGAAGGAGTGCCGGATCGAGCGTTTCTACCCATCCTCTTTGTCCGATCACAAGCGTGTCAAAAAGTTCATTTTCATATTCTTTTTTTGAGCAGGCTGAAAAAAATAAAAGTGCAAGCATCAAAAAAGCCATCACTGTGTTTCTTTGGATCAAGACCTGACTAAATTTCACGAGCTTTTTTCCTCAACGATTGATTTTGCTTGGTCTAATGCTTTTGGAATTCCTTTGGGATCGGATCCCCCTGCTTGAGCAAGATCTGGTTTTCCTCCTCCTCTTCCTTGGATCAGTGGGGCTAGGGCTTTAATGAGTTCATTCGCATTACAGTGCGATTGGGCTTTTTTGCCCGCAGCAGTGAGAAGGTGAGCTTTCTTTTTATCTAGATCTTGCATTCCTAAAACCACAACCGCGCTTGGATTTTGATTGATCATGGCTTCAGCCATTTGACGAAGCTTTTTAGCTCCGCTCGCATCCAATGGGACCATGCCTGTGATCAATGAAACCCTTCCTAGATTTTGAGATTGATTCACGAGTTCCTGAGTAAGCTGATTTGCTTGTTTTTCCTCCAGCTTTGCAATCTGTTTTTTTAAGTTTCGCTCAGAGTCCAAAAGACGGTGTACTTTTTGAACTAAGTCTTGATCAGAGCCTGCCTTTAGTTCTGATTTTAAAGCTTGAGCTGTTTTATCTTTTTCACTGAGGTAGAGAAAGGCTGCTTCAGATGTCGCAGCGGTGATTCTTCTCACTCCAGAGGCGATGCTAC
>MDTD01135322.1_pt1 | contig 11057 bp, 10 predicted proteins | sample 811221 | NCBI WGS metagenome assembly MDTD01 (sample SAMN05326646, study PRJNA326480) | marine metagenome | isolation source: seawater | place: Pacific Ocean: South West | collected 2011
ATCAAGAACAGGTTATGCAAATTGCTCAAATATTATCAGGTTTTACTGCAGGTGAAGCTGATATTCTTAGAAGGGCAATGGGTAAGAAAAAAAGAGCTGAACTTGAAAAGCAAAAACAACGTTTTATAAATGGGGCAGAGAAGAACGGTATTGCAAGAGATGTTGCAGCTGGAATTTTTTTAAAAATTGAACCATTTGCAGAGTACGGTTTTAATAAAAGTCATGCTGCTGCATATGCAGTTATCGCATATCAAACTGCATACCTAAAAACCTATTTTCCAAATGAGTTTTTTTCAGCCTCTATGTCTATGGAGCTATCAAACCAAAAAAAACTTAGTGAATTTTACGAGGAGCTAAAAAGAATGAAAATAAATATAGTAAGACCAGATATAAATAAATGTTTTGCTGAATTCAGTGCAGATGATAGTAATTTTTATTATGCACTTGGTGCAATAAAAAATGTTGGTTTTGAAGCAATATCTAACATTGTAAGTGAGAGATTAAAAAATGGAAAATTTAAATCTATTTTTGATTTTATAAACAGAAATGACCCTAAAGATATAAATAAACTTCAATTAGAGGGACTTGTCAAGGCTGGGGCTTTTGATAATTTAAATAGTAACAGAAAATCTTTACTTAAAAATATACCCAATTTAATTCTTAAATCAAAAAACCTTTTTGAAAATAGAGAAGCCAATCAAATCGACTTATTTGCTGAAACAAAAGATCAAAATGAAAATGAACTTTTAATAAAAACAGAAGATTTTCAATTTGAAGAGAAATTATCTAAAGAATTCGAAACATTAGGTTTTTTTATTTCTGACCATCCTCTAAATCAATTTAAAGATTTTTTCCAGCAATATAATGTAATTAATTTTAATGATTATAATTTAAATGATTCTTTAAAAGAATCGGTAATTGCTGCAACAATCTTAAAAATTCAAGAAAAAAAAAATCAAAAAGGATTTTCTTACGCAATAGTTAAATTTACTGATTTAGGCGGAGTATTTGAATTATTTATATTTTCTGATTTATTTGAAAAAAAAAGAAATATTTTACTTGAAGGAAATTCAATTATTATGAATTTAGTAAAAAATATTTCTCAAGACGGCTCTTCTACAAGAATAAATGTCAGAACAATTGCAATAGTAGAAGATTTATTTAATTCTACTGTAAAATCTATTGAGATAAATACATCAAATATTAAAAATTTAGATCAAATTAGAAAAATTATATCAAAGCCAGGGGAAACACTTGTTACACTTAAGATAAAAGAAAATAATAAGGCTCTCCAGTATAAATTGAGTGAAAAAAGAAAAATTGACCAAAAGATAATTTTAGAGCTTAAAAATGCAGGTGTTACGTTAAAAATACAATAAAAAAAAACTTGTATTAACTTAAAATAATTGTAAAAAAACCCAAATTTAAAACGCACACAGTATTTGGTTTAAATACCTCCGGTCCCTTTGGGCAATTACTGTGGAGGCATAACCGGGAAGGAATATGAATATACCTAATATCACAATTGAACAATTGTTAGAGGCTGGAGTTCATCTAGGTCACAAAACACTAAGATGGAATCCAAAAATGAAAAAATATATTTTTGGAAGAAGAGATACAATCCATATTATAGATTTAACGCAAACAGTAGAATTAATTAAAAAAGCTTTAGAGAAAGTACACGAAACTATATCTAATAGAGGTAAAATTTTGTTTGTGTCAACAAAAAAACAAGCCTCTGAAAGTATAGCTGGGTTAGCAAAAGATACTGATCAATATTATGTAAATCACAGATGGTTAGGTGGCATGTTGACTAATTGGGGTACAATATCTAATTCAATTAAAAAAATGGAAGATTTGAATAAAAATCTTACTTCAGAAAATAGAGGATTTACAAAAAAAGAACTCTTAAAAATGGGAACCCAAAGAGATAAATTACAAAAATCATTAGGTGGAATAAAGGATATGAAAAAAACTCCAGATTTAATTTTTGTTATAGATACAAACTATGAATCTTTAGCTATTAAAGAGGCAATTAAGCTAAATATTCCAATTATAGCAATTCTTGACACTAATTCAGATCCAGAAAATATAGATTATCCTATTCCAGGAAATGATGACGCCAGAAGATCTATTGAGCTTTATTGTAATTTGGTTAAAGAAACTATTCAAAACGCAAAAAAAGAAATAGGAAGCGATGTTCAAATTAAATCAGAGCAAATTTCAGAAAATAAGAAAAAGGATGAACAAGTAAGCTCATCAGTAGAAAAAAAAGATTACAAATTAAATTAAAAATTCATTAAACTTTTAATAAATGAGTGATATTGAAAAAATAAAAAAACTAAGACAATCCACGGGTGCAGGATTTAAAGATTGTAACTCAGCATTAAAAGAGTCTAAAGGTGATTTAGAAAAAGCAGCAGAAATTTTAAGAGTCAAAGGAATTGCAAAAGCCTCAAAAAAAATGTCAAGAGATGCAAAAGAAGGAGTTATCGTTATTAGTGGTAACTCTTACAAAACATCGTTAATGGAAGTAAATTGTGAAACAGATTTTGTTGCAAAAAATGATGATTTTATAAAATTTGTAAAAGAATTAGGAGAATTAAATAACCAATGCTCCTCTAATTTAAATAGATTAAATAAATCACTAATGGCAAATGGTAAAAATGTAGAGGATAATTTAGTTTCATTAATTGCTAAAATTGGTGAAAAAATTACTATTGGAAAGTTAAAAACTATTGAGAATTCAAATTCTGAAAATTTTATTTATCAACATTCTGTTATTAAAGACAATATTTCAAAGTTAGGTGTTGTGGTTGCACTAGAAACATCTGAATCTAAAGATGAAATTAAATCCTTCGGAAAGCAGCTTTCAATGCACATAGCTGCCTCAAACCCATTAGCACTAAATTCTAATGAAATTGACAATGAGATAATATCTAAAGAACAAGAGTTAATTGCAGAGGAGCTAAAAAATTCAGGCAAACCTGATGAAATTGCAAAAAAAATTAGTTTGGGTAAAATCAATAAATTTAAAGAGGAAAATAGTTTGCTTACACAAGATTGGGTGATGGAACCTAAAAAAAAAGTTAAAGATATTTTATCTGAAATTAATGAACCTAATCTTAAAATAAGAGAGTTTATAAGATTTAAAATAGGTGAATGATGTTTAAGGAAAATATTTATAAAGAGAAAATGACTAAAACAATCGAATTATTTTCGAAAGAATTATTATCGTTAAGAACCGGAAGAGCAAATGCAAGTATGCTAGACTTAATTAAAATCGACGTATACGGGCAAAAAATGCCTATCAACCAATTAGCTACTATTACAGTACCTGAACCAAGAACAATAAATATACAGGTATGGGATATAAACAATGTAGCACTTATTGACTCAACAATCAAAAAATCAGAACTAGGATTAAACCCTCAAATAGATGGACAGTTAATGAGATTGCCAATACCTAATTTAAATGAAGAGAGAAGAGTAGAATTAAAAAAAATAATTAAGTCCACAGGAGAAAAATGCAAAGTATCAATAAGAAATATCAGAAGGGAAGCAAATGACGAGCTTAAAAAACTTCTTAAATCAAAAGAAATATCCGAGGATGATGAAAAAAAAGCTGAAAAAAATATTCAACATATAACTGATACAAATATAAAATTAATTGATGAGAAAGTTATTTCAAAAGAAAAAGAAATAATGACAATATGAGTAATATAAACCATGTTGCCATAATTATGGACGGCAACGGAAGATGGGGATCAAAAAAATTTAATTCACGCAGGTTTGGCCACCAAAAAGGAATAAAAACTGTCGAAAAAATAATTGAAGTTTCAATAAAAAAAAATTTAAAATATTTAACATTATATACTTTTTCAACAGAAAATTGGAAAAGACCTAAATATGAAATAAATTTCTTATTTGATCTATTGCAAGAGTACTTAAATAAAAATCTAGATATTTTGCTAAAAAACAAAATTAAACTTAAAATTTTAGGTAATATCAACAAATTTCCTAGAAAACTTAAGACTTCACTAAATAATGCTACGAAGTTAACAATAAAAAATAAAAAACTTCAAATTAATTTAGCATTAAATTATGGATCAAAAGATGAAATAATTAGATCATTTAAATTAATAACTAAAAAAAGGATTGCAATTAACGTTAAAAATATTGAGAAAAACTTATATACCTCAAATATGCCGGATCCAGACATATTAATTAGAACAGGTAATACTAATAGATTAAGTAATTTTTTATTATGGCAATTATCTTACTCGGAAATCTTTTTTATTAAAAAGCTTTGGCCAGACTTTAATAAAAGTGATTTTAATAAAATATTAGAAAAGTTTAAAAAAATTAAAAGAAACTATGGAAAAATATAATGAATAACTTAATTCAAAGAATTATTACCTCATCAATATTGTTGTTAATTATATCAATAAGTTTGTTTTTCAATAAATATATCTGGTTATTTTTTCTCATAATTGTCTCTTTTATTTTATTTATTGAATTTAATAATTTAACAAAAAAAATTTGGAAAAAACAAAAGATTATTCTAATTAAATTAAACTTATTTTCTTTGTTATTTCTCGTAATGCTTATTTATGTTTCTTATGATATATACACCAGTCCTCCTATTGAACTGTTATTTATTATATTGATTTGTATATTTTCTGATACGGGTGGATATGTAATTGGTAATTTAATTGGTGGTAGAAAATTAACTAAAATAAGTCCCAACAAAACTATATCTGGAAGTATAGGCTCATTTATATTTTCTCTTTTTCCTATAGTAATTTACAATTCGCTATATAATTTTACTAATATTTCTATTTTTAATCCTAAAATTAATTTGGAAATAATTCTTGTATGTTTGTTTCTTTGTTTAATATGCCAACTTGGTGACTTATTTATTTCATATTTTAAAAGAAAAGCTAAAGTAAATGACACAGGTTCAATTCTTCCAGGCCATGGAGGTTTACTAGATAGAATTGACGGTGTTATCTTTGTCTTACCAGTAGCTTATTTAATAGATAAATTGTTTAATTAATGTCCAAAAAACAAATAGCAATACTCGGATCAACTGGCTCAATTGGAAAAACTACTTATAAAATTATATTAAAGGATAAAAAAAAATTTGAAATTAAATTGTTAACCACAAATACAAATTACAAATTAATACTTAATCAAGCAAAAAAATTGAATGTAAAAAATATTCTAATTATAGACAAAAAAAATTATTTAATTGCAAAAAAAAAATATAAAAAAAGTAAAATCAAAATTTATAATAGTTTTAAAGAAATTAAAAAAATTTTTAAAACAAAAATAGATTATACAATGTGTGCAATCTCAGGTTTAGAAGGATTGGAACCTACGATTGATGCTATTAAATATAGTAAAAGGGTAGCAATAGCTAACAAAGAATCAATTATATGTGGATGGAATTTAATAAAAAATAAATTAAATAAATATAAAACTCAATTTATACCAATAGATTCAGAGCATTTTTCAATTTACCAACTTATTAAAGGTCAAGAGAATAAAAACATAAAAAGAATTATTATAACCGCATCGGGTGGTCCATTTTTAAATAAAAAAATTAAAAATGTAAGCTTAAGTGATGCTCTAAAACATCCCAATTGGAAAATGGGAGAAAAAATTTCAATCGACTCCGCAACTCTTATGAACAAAGTATTTGAAGTTATTGAGGCAAAAAAAATCTTTAATATTAATTTAAAAAAAATTAAGATTTTAATAAATCCTAATTCATATTTTCATTCAATAATAATCTTTAAAAACGGAACTATAAAAATACTTGCTCATGAAAATAAAATGGACATTCCTATACATAATTCTATATATGGAGATAACTCAAAATACTATTATTCTACTCAAGATTTGAACTTAACAAAAATTAATAACTTAAATCTGTCAAATCCAAATATAAAATTTTTTACTACATTAAAACTTCTTAAATATATACCAGACAAAGATAGCCTATTTGAAACAATTTTAGTTACAGTAAATGATGAGCTTGTAAAACTGTTTTTAAATAAGCAAATAAGTTATAAAAATTTGATATATTATTTAGGTAAAATTATTAATTTTAAAAATTTTAAAAAATATTGTAATGTAAGGCCTAAATCAATTAAGGATATAATAAATATTAATCATCAGGCTAAAAAAATTGTAAATGAAGCTGTTAATAGAAAATAATTTTCCTAAAAAAATTTATGTTTTTTTTATTTTTATAATATTTTTTATTCAAAATTTGTCTTATGCTGAATCAATAAATGAGATTAAAATTGAGGGAAATGACAGGATTACCAATGAAACCATAATTCTATTTAGTGGTTACAATATTAATGACAATATTTTGTCATCTGATTTAAATAATATAATCAAAAATCTTTACGAAACGTCTTTTTTTAAAGATGTCTCCATAAACTTTGAAGATAATATTCTTTTAATAACCGTTGATGAAAACCCTTTAATACAATCGGTAATATTTGAAGGTATAAAAAATAAATCCTTAATCAAAGGAATAAAAGAAATTATATTACAAAAAGAAAAATCATCATTTGTTGAGAGCAAAGTTAAAAAAGATCAAGATCTTATTCTTAATTCATTAAGAGTTAATGGGTATTACTTTTCTAAAATAACTACTAAAATAAAAAATAATAATAATAATACTGTTGACATCATTTACAATGTAACTCTTGGTGAAAAAGCATTAATAAAAAATATAAAATTTATTGGAAATAAAATATTTAAAAACAATAAATTAAGAAAAGTAATTGTTTCTGAGGAAGCTAAATTTTGGAAATTTCTTTCAACAAAAAAAACAATTGATGTAAGAAGATTTGATTTAGATCAGGATCTTTTAAACAATTTTTATAAAAATAATGGATATTATAATGTAAAGATTAACAGTTCATATGCTAAATTAATTGAGGATAATTTTTTTGAAATTGTGTTTAATATAGATGCTGGTGAAAAATTTTATTTTAATGATTTAAAAATCAATTTACCTACTGAGTACAATCAAGATGATTTTATTAATATATTAAATTTACTTGAATCTTTTAAAGGTAAACCTTATTCCTTAAATAGAATTGAGGATATTTTGGATGAAATAGACTTAATTGCACTAAATGAAAATTATGAATTTGTAAGCGCAACCTATGATGAAAAAATTGTTAACATCAATCAAATAAATTTATCAATAAATCTGTCTGACACTGAAAAATATTACATAGACAAAATAAATATTACAGGAAATTATATTACCTCAGAAAGAGTTATCAGAAATCAATTACTTGCTGATGAGGGTGATCCATATAATGAAATATTAGTTAATAAATCGTTTAATAAAATTAAATCTTTAGGAATATTCAAATCAGTTAAAAATGATGTTGAAACTTATGATATTGAAAAAACCAAGGTTATTAATATTGAAATAGAAGAAAAACCAACAGGTGAAATTTTTGCCGGTGCAGGAACAGGTACAAGTGGTTCCTCATTGAGCCTTGGTATCAGCGAGAATAATTATTTAGGTGAAGGTATTGAATTAGGTAGTGAAATATCTGTTTCAGATCAGTCTTTAACAGGCAGACTATTTATTAACGAACCTAATTATAAAAATAGTAATAGATCTTTTTTACGTAGCTTTCAAAGGGCAGAAAACGATTATTTAAGTAAATTTGGTTATAAAACTGAAAAAACAGGTTTTACGTTAGGTACATCATACGAACAATATAAAGACATATTTTTTTCCCCGAAAATATCGAATTTTTATGAGGAGATATCTACTACTTCAAAAGCATCTGCAGCTAAAAGAAAACAGGATGGAGATTATTTAGATTTGATTTTGGACTATAGAGTAACATTAAATAAATTAAATCAAAATTTTAATCCAACAGATGGTTATAGAGTTTCATTTACACAAGAATTGCCTCTTTATTCAGAAGATTTTACATTAGTAAATAGACTCAATTATACAAAATATTTTGAAACAGAAAATAATGTTATTTACTCACTAGGCATTTTTACAGCAGCCTCCAACTCTTTATCTAATGATGATGCCAGAATAACAAAGAGAATTATTATACCCTCAAGAAAATTAAGAGGTTTTGAACCTGGTAAAATTGGACCTAAAGATGGAAGTGATTTTATAGGTGGTAATTATGGAACATCTTTAAACTTTGCATCAACATTACCACGTTTATTTACTGAAGTTCAGGACCTAGATCTGAGCTTATTTTTTGATGCCGCGAATGTTTGGGCGGTTGATTATGACTCTTCTATAGATGATAACAGCAAAATTAGATCATCTACTGGAGTGGCCTTAGACTGGTTTACACCAATTGGTCCATTAAGTTTATCATATTCATTTCCAATAACAAAAAGTTCTACTGATGTAACTGAAAATTTTAGATTTAATATAGGAACAACATTTTAGTGAGAAAATTTATTTTTCTTTTTATATTACTATTAGTATTTAATATTAAAAATTGCTTAGCACAAAATATCTATTATGCTGATTTTGATTCAATTATAAAAAATTCAGATGTTGGTAAAAAGATTATTACTTACTTTGATAAAGAAAATTCAGTATTGCTAGAAGAGATAAAAAAATTTCAATCACAAATTAAAGATAAAGAAAAAAAAATAATTTCACAAAAAAATATATTGGAGACAAATGAATACGTCAAAAAAGTAAATTTACTTCAAAATGAAATAGACAACTTTAATAAGAAAAATAATAAGAAAATTCAAAAACTTAATAATAATAAAGATAAAACATTAAATTTATTGATGATTGAAATAAATAAAATTTTAAAAGAATTTGCGGAAACAAATAATATAGATATAATCCTTTCATCAAATCAAATGTTAATTGGTAAATCAAATTTAGATATGACTGATAAAATTTTAAAAACTGTCAACAAAAATGTTATAAAGATTGAGATTATAAAATGACTACCAAACTAAGTAAAAAAGATATAATTAATTTATTACCACATAGAGAACCAATGCTCCTAATTGATGAACTAATTAATATAAAAAAATTATTTTCTGCCACAGCAATAGTAAATGTTAAAAAGGAGAGTTTTTTTGTTCAAGGTCACTTTCCAGGACAACCAGTTATGCCTGGCGTACTAATTGTAGAAGCTTTTGGTCAGGCTGCAGCCGCATTAACTGCTGCTGGTATAGATAAAAAGGAATACGAAAATAAACTAGTTTTTTTAATGAGTGTTGAAAAAGCAAGATTTAGAAATCCAGTGATTCCAGATTGTAAATTAGAGCTAAACATCGAGGCTATAAGATCCCATGGAAAAGTATGGAAGTATAAAGGTGAGGCTTTTGTGGATGGTAAAAAAATGGCTGATGCTCAATGGTCTGCAACCATTGTTGATAGGAAATAATTAGCAATAAATCTTGATAAGCATTTAAAAAAAGTTTTGATATTAAACTTGTTAATGTCAAATCCATTTTTTAAAAATACAGGTCCTTATGATATTAATCATTTATTAAAAGAAGTAGATTTAGATGATCAATCTTTTGATGGAGAAAAAATCAAAGATATTAAAGATCTTAATACATCACAAAGTGGGGAAATTTCTTTTTTTCATTCAAAAAAATATAGTGAAATTGCTAAAAATACTAAAGCTTCATTCTGTATAACAACTGAAAATCTAAGTGATATTTTACCAAATACTTGCAAACCAATTATTTCAAATAAAGTATTATTACATACAGCAAAGATTACTAAAATTTTTTATCCAGACTCAGTAAGTGATGATTTTGATAATTCTGTTGAAGATATAAATCGAACGCAATTCAAGGATAACGTTAAATATGGTAGAAATGTTTTAATAGGAAAAAATGTTAATATTGGATTAAATTGTATGATCGGACATAATTCTATTATTGAAAAAAATGTATCTATTGGAGATAATTGTTCTATTGGCTCAAACGTTATCATTCGTAATTCATTAATTAAAAACAATGTTCATATTTTAGATGGTAGTGTTGTTGGAAAAAAAGGATTTGGTTTTTTTCCTGACAAACATTCTAATTTTAGGTACCCACAAATTGGTATAGTTATAATTGAGGATAACGTAGAAATTGGATGTGGATCAACAATAGACAGAGGCTCGCTCTCAAATACTATAATTGGAAAAAATACCTATTTAGACAATCAAATACATATTGCCCACAATGTCAAAATAGGAGAAAATTGTATAATTGCTGGACAGGTTGGATTTGCAGGTAGTTCAACATTAGGTAGTAATGTAATGATAGGTGGACAAGCTGGAATTTCTGGGCATCTTAAAATTGGAAACAATGTACAAATTGGTGGTGGAAGTGGTGTAATTAAAAATATACCAGATAATTCAAAAGTTATGGGATATCCAGCAAAAGATTTAAAAAATTTTATTAGAGTAAATAAATGATTGATAAATCAGCAATCATAGATCAAAATGCAAAAATTCATTCATCTGCAAAAATTGGACCATTCTCAGTTATTGGTCCAAATGTTGAGATTGGGGAAAATGTTACAATTCATTCCCATGTAAATATTTCTGGTAATACTAAAATTGGAAAAGGAAATATTTTCTATCCTTTTGCCTCAATAGGAAACGATCCACAAGACTTAAAATATAATGGTGAAAAAACATTTTTAGAAATTGGAGAAAACAACAAATTTAGAGAATATGTTACAGTTAATCCAGGTACAGTCGGTGGAGGAGGAATTACAAAAATAGGAAGCAATTCCCTTTTTATGATTTCTTCGCATATTGCACACGATTGTAATGTTGGGAATAATGTTATTATAGCAAATAATGTACCATTAGGAGGGCATGTAACAATAGAAAATAACGTAGTGATAGGAGGGAATTCAGCAGTTCAACAATTTACTAGAATCGGCGAAATGGCAATGATTGGAGGAATGACAGGAGTGTTGAATGATGTAATTCCTTATGGATTATCAGTAGGAAACAGAAATTATCTTCAAGGTTTAAATTTAATAGGATTAAGAA